>Ga0209013_10005857_pt1 | contig 10529 bp, 9 predicted proteins | sample Cruoilmetagenom2_FD_187291 | JGI IMG/M metagenome (GOLD analysis project Ga0209013, IMG submission 187291) | Oil polluted marine microbial communities from Coal Oil Point, Santa Barbara, California, USA - Sample 2 (SPAdes) (version 2) | ecosystem: Environmental > Aquatic > Marine > Oil seeps ...
GTCGGGCGCGCATCCTTGTTCGCTCGAGAATCTATACAGGATTACCATGTTCCACACGCTTCTTGTGGGTGTGGTTTCTAGGCATACATGCAGCGATGCACCCAAATAAGCGTTACGTTCTATAAGCGGCCGCGATCTTTAAGCTCATTTCTAACAAATGTCGGTAAATCTAAATCCTCAGTGTTAAATGTTGTCGTCTGGAAATCACTCGATTGCGACCCAGATTGGCGTGGAACGTTGGCATCCACCATCCGTTCGCGCTTCTCGGGCAGCGGTTTATCTGTCACCCGGCGTGGCACACCTGATCGTTCAAAACCGGTGGCGATCACTGTGATGCGGACCTCTTCCTTCATCTCGGGATCGATCACCGCTCCGAAGATCAGATTCACATCAGGATGGGCAGTTTCCTTGATGATCGCCGCAGCCTGGTTGACCTCGAATAGCGTCAGACCTGATCCTCCTGTTACGTTGAAGAGAATACCGCGGGCACCATCAATTGTGATATCCAAGAGCTGGCTTGAGATAGCAGCTTCAGCCGCAATTCGTGCACCATCTTCACCTTTACCCAAGCCCACAGCCATTAACGCAGCGCCACCTTCTGACATGATCGTACGGACATCTGCGAAGTCCAGATTGATTAAACCGGGAACGGTGATCAGTTCAGATATACCCTGGACACCCTGACGGAGGACGTCGTCGGCAACCTTAAAAGCCTGAGACATTGTCGAGCGTTTATCAACGATTTGCAGTAGGCGGTCATTCGGGATCACGATCAGCGTATCGGCTTGCTCCTTGAGCGTGGAAATACCCGATTCAGCTGCTTGTATGCGGCGGGAACCTTCAAAGGTGAAGGGACGTGTAACCACACCGATGGTAAGTGCGCCAACTTCCTTGGCGATTTGTGCGACAATTGCCGCACCGCCGGTGCCGGTTCCGCCGCCCATTCCAGCGGTGATGAAGACCATGTCCGAGCCTTTGAGTACTTCATAGACATCCTCGGCAGATTCCTCGCAGGCTTTCTGACCGATATCTGGGTCACCACCGGAGCCCAATCCGCGCGTGAGCTTCTCACCGATACGCACCCGCGTTGTTGCTTTGGACAACATTAAGGCTTGGGCGTCTGTGTTTACTGCCACAAACTCGACACCTTGCAAGCCTTCCTCGATCATCCGGTCAAGCGCATTGCAGCCGCCACCGCCTACGCCAACGACCTTGATCTTGGCAAATGATTCGTGCTGATTTGGATACAATTGTTCCATAGTCATAATTCAAGCCTCCTCCAAGAATAAAATACTTCTATCGGTTTGGATTACCTTCATGTGATAATTTCATTCAATAATCCGATTTGCTGCCTTCGCAATCAATGAAGCGGCAGGGCGTATTTATGGCAGTAAGCGCCGCAGCCAGCCTTTCATCCGATCCAAATTGACATTCTCTTGCTGCACCGGGTAATCACGGCGAGTCGCCGTCGCACCGGGTGAGAATTCACTCATTAACACTGCCCACTTTATCAATCCGACGCTGGTCGAATATGCAGGTGAATCCAACTTGTCGATCATCCCAACCAAGTTTTCAGGTTTGGCGATCCGGACTGGAACGCCCATGACCCCGTGGGCAATATGTTTTATACTCGGTAATGCACTTACACCTCCGGTAAGCACCATGCCAGCGGGCAACAGCCCATCATACCCGGAGCGTTTAATTTCCTGCAAAACCATACCGAACATCTCTTCCACCCGGGCTTCGATGATCATGACCAGCTCCTGCCGGTTGACCTGGACAGCTTGCCCTTCTCCGAATGGGCTGATGTTGAAATACTCTTGCGAGCTAATTTCAGCCTCAACGGCGTGACCGTGCTGGACTTTAATATCCTCTGCCTGGGACATCGGCAGGCGCAAACCATGGGCGATATCTGATGTTATATGGTTGCCGCCCACACCCAAGACAGAAGTGTGCCACACATCACCATCGATATAAATTGCCATATCAGTCGTACCACCACCGATATCACACACTACCACACCCATCTGTCGTTCAGTTTCGGTTAAGACAACCTCCGCTGAAGCAAGCGGATTCAAGACAAACTGAGAAACTTCGACACCAGAGGCTCCCACACATTGGCGCAAATTTTCAACCGATGTGGCAGCTGCAGTGATAATATGGGCCTCTACCTCCAAGCGGTAACCATGCATACCAATCGGCATCCGGATGCCATCTTGGCCGTCAACATTAAATCCGCGTTGGATAACATGGATGATTTCCCGGTCATGCGGAATAGCTACGGCGCGGGCTGCATCAACCGCTCGCAAAATATCATCCTGATCAATGATCCTGGCGGTGACGCCAACGACACCCCGGCTGTTCACCGATGTAATTTGTGAACCAGCCAGGCTGACCAAGGCAGAGGTTATCTCATAGCCAGAGGTGCGCTCAGCTTTGTCAATCGAACGTGTAACCGCCGAAGTAACCGCGGCCAGGTCAACTACGACACCCCTGCGCATCCCTGCGGAAGGTTCAATGCCAACGCCCAGGATGCGTATGCCGTCACCTGGCTCTTGTTTTGCTACCAGGGTGCAGATTTTAGTCGTACCGACATCAATCCCTACTACAATCTCCTCATCCATCAAACCATCGCTCCAATACGTTATTTATCTATCCGGTAGTATGGGTTGTGAATATGTTCCACACTGACCAAAGCCGGTGTAATATCTTCCTCATTTATTTTTTCGGCGATAGCATTGTACAGATTCAATTTCTGACCCATATCGCGCACATCGCCAAAATACACATCCCATCCCTGCGCATCTCGCCAACCCAAACCGCGCAGCTGGTCGTATACTAGGGCACTGCTGGAAGGCGCGTGCCCGCTCATCGATAGGATTGCAGAAACCATCTCGACGGGGATGAATTGGGTGGCTGTGTCTTGGGATTCTTCATCTGGCAAATCGCCGGCAGGAGAGACAGAAGCAGATACCATCAAGGGGGGAACCTGGTCTTCATCGGATCTCTTTGGGAATGCAATACCATTAGCATCTACCAATAAGGTGCGACCATCCTGCAGCCACGTTATGATCGGCCGTCGTTCCTCGACAGTAATTTCTACCGCCGCTGGCAAGCCAACTTCAACCGTGACCGCTGAAAATTCTGGAAATGTATCAGCTAATCTTTGTTCAAATTCATCGACATCTACTGAGAAAATTGTTTCACCATTCAAACCTAATATTGCCGCAACATCACGTGTATCCAACCGGCGCAATCCATTGATCTCAAGCTGGTTGATTTGATACATGGGTGAGTTCCACAAGTGGAAAAGTAAGGCTAGTAATGCAGTCATTAGCAATCCGGAAACGAAACGCCACCCTACTGCGACCTGCGGTATCCCAGGCAAACGCATCTCCGCTCCATTTGCTCCCAAGGCGAGGTCGAACCGGCGGCGCGGTTTAGATTTCTTGCGTTTGGGAGCATCCAGAACCCATCCTGACAGACCACCACGGACCATGACTGGTGGTACAGATGAACTGCCAGCCTGTCGCTGGGTCCGCGAAGAGCGTGTGGACCGATTCGTGCTACGGCGCCCACTGCCCTGCTTCCCAGTGCGCTTATTTTGACTTTGTGATCTACTCAATTCCGCCATAAGACACCTGTTCCATCAACGCTCAAATTTCCGCTCTGTGATATCTCGATCAGCTTTACGCTCGATTGCGAGTTCAATCAAATTATCGAGCAGTTCACTGTACGGTTTGCCAGTAGCTGCCCACAGCTTGGGGTACATGCTTATCTGGGTAAACCCAGGGATAGTATTAATCTCATTGAGATACAACTGATCTGTGTCCTTTTCCAGTAAGAAATCAACTCTTGCCATGCCCGCGCAGTCAATCGCTTTGTAAGCTTGCAGGGCGCAATCTTGAACCAGTGCGATGACGCCAAGTGGGATATCTGCTGGGATCTTTAACTCAGAGTGATCATCATGATACTTCGCATCATACGAGTAAAATTCTGCTTCAGGTATGATCTCACCCGGTACTGACGCCTCAGGATCATCGTTCCCCAAAACGCTCACCTCTATCTCTCGGCCATTAATTCCACGCTCAACCAAAACCCGCCGGTCATAACGTGCTGCCTCCTGCAGTCCTTCACCTAAATCCGACCGATTGTTGCATTTGCTTATACCTACTGATGAGCCCAAGTTGGCAGGTTTCACAAACAATGGGTAAGGTGCAACCTGCTCACATATTGAAAGCGTGTTCTCCAGGTCGGACGCAATCTGCTTGCGGAGCACAACCTTTGAATCTAAGACCGGGATATTTTGGGCGCGCATTATATCTTTAAAGACTCCCTTATCCATCGCGAGTGATGAACCCAAAACTCCCGCGCCAACATAGGCGGTATCCGCCATCTCAAATACACCTTGTAGAGCCCCATCCTCACCATAAGAGCCGTGCAGGACAGGGAAAACGACGTCTAATTGGGTCAACAGCGAAAGCCTTTCACCGTGCTGCTCTGAAACAATCGTGAAAATACCTTTCCGAGTTGGGTCCGGCAGGAGGGCAGCAATTGAGTGTTCTTCCTTGCTTGATTCCGACAACACTGCCAGCACATTTTTGCCAACTATCCAGGCGCCATCATGTGTGATCCCTATTTGGGTTATTTCGTACTTCTGCGAATCGAGAGCCTCAAGCACTGAGCGCGCCGACATCAGCGATACTTCATGTTCGCCTGAGCGTCCACCAAAAATCACTCCAACTCGCAGTTTGTTACCAGTCAACATAAACCTCTTTTAATGCGACAACCCGATATTTATGGTTGTTTACTACTTGCCGTACCCTCGTCAGCCACAATATCCCAATCTCCAATTAGTTCAACTTCCAAATCCATTTTGATTCCCGACTTATCAAATACAGTTTCACGAGCCAGGCTGATCAATTCATAAATCTCAGCTGCACTTGCTTGGTCGAGGTTTATAAAAAAATTGGCATGCAGATCGCTAATCTTCACATCACCGATTTGGTGCCCCTTCAATCCGGCCGCTTCGATTAATCGACCGGCAAAATCACCAGGTGGATTTTTGAACATGGACCCCATGCTAGCGCCGGGTGGCTGTGTATTACGGCGGTATGCAACTAGTTCATCCATCCGGGATTGGACATCCTTCGGTGAGCTCCTGATCAGCTGAAAAACAGCGCTCATAATCACCATTTGTGGGCAAGTGGGATGTGCCGGTCCACCAGCTTTGCTTGCATGTTTAAGAACACTATCACGATAAGCAAAACCAAAACGGTTCACGTCCCAACTTTCCCAGCCTCTAGTTTGGTGCAAGATATCTGCCACGAGCAAATTCGAAACCATATCAGCTCCATGGGCTCCAGCGTTGCCGAACACAGCCCCTCCTACCGTGCCAGGTATCCCGGCGGCCCATTCCAAACCTGATAAACCTCGTGCTGCGGCCAATCGAGCTACTAAACCAAAGTTCGCGCCTGATTCTGCCCGGGCAACTGGCTGGCCACCAAGCTCGTCAAAATGCACCTGCCGGGCACGATTTATTAGGACAATCGCACGAACTCCGGCGTCACTGACCAGCACATTTGAACCACCTCCCAATATCAGGAAGGGATGTTGATACTGCCAAAGGATACCTGCGGTCTGTTCAAGCTCTTGGAGCGAGTGGATCTCGATCAATCCATCAACGGCGCCACCAACCTGGGCAGCCGTATGCCGTTTTATCGAAGCATCAAGTTTAAAACGCTCGCCAAAGAGCTCCTGCATCTCCATCGCCAGTGGTGACTTACCTAAAGGCACTTTTTCACCATCCTTAGTTGGCGGGATATTGTTATTCGAGTGTAAAGGTTCCAATTTCACGGCTATTCAATCCAGCGCATTCCTTTATGATTAGGGTTGGCAGCCTTGATGTCATCCTCTAAAAGCGCCGTGCTCAAGTTCAACTCCGTCGTTGCAGAAATCAGAGTAGGCCATTCATGTTCACACCAGCGATATCTGGCTGATGCCTGCGGCTTTGAAATGTGGAGAGTACAAGACGGCCGAGTTGGTTCGCATCGCCAGCGGAAAGCACCAACAATACATCTCCAGGAGAGAGCTGAGTTAACAAGATTTGTAAAGCTTGGTCGAAATCTGAAACATAATATTTCGAAGGGTGATGCATCGCCTCAACAATTTCAGATGCAGAGAAACCATCTGCCGGGCGAGATTCACGCGCTGGGTAAATTGCTGTTACTAAGACATGGTCAGCGTCCGTAAATGAGTTGGCAAACTCATCAAACAACAACCGCGTACGGGAATATGTGTGCGGCTGCCAAACAGCCCATATAGACTTACCCGGATAGCGAGTCCGAGCAGCAGCTAGTGTCGCCCTGATCTCTGTTGGGTGGTGGGCATAGTCATCGATCACAGTCACCCCTTCAGCTTCGCCAAGAATTTCGAAGCGTCTTGAAGTCCCTTTGAACGCTCTCAAAGCCTCAGCCGCCTGTTCAGGTGAGAGTCCTAATAATTCAGCCGCGGCGATGGCTGCCAATGCATTACGAACATTGTGCTCCCCGGCGACACTGAGGGAGACTTGAGCGATCCGGGCTGCTTCTACGGTCTCTTCCTGAACTCGATATACGTCGAAGGTATAGCCACCCAGCTCGTTTATATACAGATTGCGGGCTACATAATCTGGAGATAGCCCATGAGTGTGTGGGGCAATCCCGTAGCCGATAACATTTACTCTTTCCACCACATCCTCCTCCAACAGCGCAAGCACGCCAGGATCATCAAAGCACGCCAAGACACTCCCACCAGGTTCAACTTGATCGATAAATTCAAGAAAAGCCTGCACGAAACTCTTGGGTGTTGGAAAACAATCCGGATGATCATGTTCGATATTGGTAATCACGGCTAATTGCGGATATAAACCTAAAAACATATGGTCATACTCATCCGCTTCAATCACGAATAGATCATCTTGGCCGGCGTGGGCGTTTGTTTCCAAATTTATCAACGGACTACCAATGATGTATGATGGGTCCTTTCCCAGGGCAGTTAACACCCATGCAATCATGGCCGTCGTAGTTGTCTTTCCATGCGTACCCGCCACTGCAATTACCCGGCTATCTTTCATCAGCCACACTAAGAACTCCCTGCGTTTGTGTACGGGTATACCGGCTTCTCTGGCAGCTTCGACTTCAACATTGCTGTCCGGAATCGCTGATGAGCGCACGACGATATCTGCGCCAGCAATATTGCCAGCCGCATGCCCGACGGTAATGGAAGCACCGGCACTCCGCAGTGCTCCGATTTGCGGGGAGTCTTGGACATCCGAGCCTGTCACTGTAATACCGCGCTCCAGCAGTACCCGCGCAATTGCGGATAATCCGGTACCTCCAATGCCAATGAAATGAGCGTGCTTCATCAGATCTCCAGGCTCAGATAAATACTACCAAGACGAACACGAAAGCCACTGCAACTGCGAAATAGATTAACGGGCTATTATTTGCTAAGAGAACATCTGGTGGCAGATAATTGAATATCACTGATTCTGTTGTCGGCGGCGTAATATTTGGGGTAAACGGCCAACCAGCAACCGCCATGAAGTATAAGATCGAACCAACGATCAAGTAGCCATTCAAAGCCCCTATGAAAAATCCCAAGAGCGTATCGGATAGTCTCTCACGGACAAATCGTTCTTGTGGAATACGCGACAGGTTAGGGGTTTGATAACCAAAAAATACTAGCACAACCAATATACCTGAACGAATCCAGAATTGAGCCGGCCCCTCGGTTAACAGTAACTGGCGTAAATTCTGCGGTGCAAAGCGCTCGATCACGGCGATAACGAATAATCCCAAAATCGCTGCAAATGTGACTAGCAGCTCCTTGGACCAGCCACGCATTGCTCCGATAACAGCAAAGAGAATGATCATCATCCAAAAAGCGAAGTTCAAAGTGATCATTGAAGACCTCGCTCACTCGCTGGCAAATTGCGAATTAAGCGCGCGATATCATCCGCGGCACTCGCCCTTGTCAGTGATGACATATTGGCGCTCATCTCTGTCAATGTTTGTCGATCCTTTATCAAGCGCAAGACAGTGGGAAGCAGCTTCGCTGACAAGTCTTCATCTTGAATGATCTCAGCTGCCCCGCGCTGAGCTAAGTACTCAGCATTTACTTGCTGATAACGCCAGGCATATGGATAAGGAACCAAGATTGCCGGTACCGCAAAAGCAGGAAATTCTCCCAGCGACGAAGCACCTGCACGGCAGAGCACCAAATCCGCAGCACTTAAAGCTGCACCCATTTCATGCAGATACGCCCTAGCGTGGTAGCGTTGGAAGATAGGTGCAGGAATCTTCGCATCCAACGCTTGACTGTTTTCTGCAACTGCGGCCCAATCATGAGTACCACTGATATGGATAACCTGTACAGTCGAGAGCAATTCGGGAAGCACGTCAAGTAATACCTGGTTGATAGATCGCGCTCCGCGGCTGCCACCAAATACCAATAAAGTGGGTATATCCGGGTCAAGATCAAAAAACTGTTCGCCACGTTGTCGCGTCCATGACCGCAGGTGTTCACGAATTGGATAGCCGGTGACATCGGCCTGAATGGCAGCGGGTAAATATTCTTGGGTGTCCGCGGCAGATATGGCTACTTGATCCGAGACCCTAACTAAAGCTTTCAACGCCAACCCAGGTTCGATATCGGGAACAAAAGTTACGATGCGTGGACGGGCTGCTTTCCTAGTCATATAACGACCTGCGATCGCAACCGGCGCAGCGACATACCCACCTGTAAAGAACAGCGCATCAGGCTGGTACTCGTTGAGGATTTGACGGGCAGCTTTATACCCATGATACAATGCGCGCAAGTTATTAGGCAGAGCACGCAAACCAACGCCGTGCAAACCTGCCGCTGGTATTGACTTGTAGGGTACACCAACCCGCTCAACCAATTCCGCCTCCATTCCACCACGACTACCTACCCAGAGCACATCTAGTGCAGCATCCGGATCAGGCTCACCATGCTGTGATTTATTTAGCGCTTCGAGCACGGCGAGCGCGGGGTACACGCCGCCACCGGTTCCACCTGCGCAAATCAACAACCGCACCGTAAGGATTCCCTTCTTTCCCATCTGCAGGAGCAGATAAACGAGATATATTCATCAAAATACCTATTGCCGCCAAGGACACCAATAGATTGGACCCACCGGCGCTCATAAAGGGCAGGGCATTGCCCGCAAATGGCAGCAAGTTTACCATCACAGCCATATTGATATAGGCTTCTAATGCCAACCAAAAACTCAAGCCTGCTGCCAGGAGAGTCCCTAATCGATCTGGTGCGCGCCGGGCAATGATCAAGCCTCGCCACATCATGGTTGTGTACAGGACGACCATAGTGATCGCCCCGAACAATCCAGTTTCTTCCCCAATGACGGCAAATATGCTGTCAGTTGGCGGAACCGGTAAGCCGGTCAATTTCGTTACGGACTTACCAATTCCAACCCCTATCCACCCCCCATTGGCAAATGCTTCTATAGATCTACGGACATGGTATGACGCTTGGAAAGGGTCTCTTAACCCAGCGAGATAACTCTGGACACGCTCGCCACCTGTCGTATTGAGCACTACGACTATCCAACCGAATAACGCTGCGACCAACACAAGCAGAACGATTTGCCTCAAATCACCGCCCGCCAAGAAGAACATAATACCGCCCAAAAGAAAGATGGTCAGGAAAGCGCTTAAGTCTGGTTGGACAAAGATCAACCCACCAACTATACCCAGGATACCGGCAAGCGGGATCAGACCAAGGGTAATATCATGCAGTTGATCGCGTTTCGCATACAACCAAACTGCTAGATAGATCACAGTGACTATCTTTGCCAATTCTGAGGGCTGTACCGACCCGCCAAACAATGAACGAACAGCGTTATTGCGAATCTCACCAAAGAACAAAACCCCGATCAATAAAACTATGGTAAGCCCGATTAGCGGTACAGCAAGTGTTCGCCAGAAGTGGTAATCAAAAAACGTGAGGATCACAGCCGCAATGATCCCAACAATCAAAAATAATATCTGCCGGCTGATAAAATAATGTGCAGCCTCACCCAAACGGATGGCATAATCCCAACTCGCCGAATAGACCATCAATATCCCGAACACTGCCAAAATGATTGTTGTCAATAAGAGCGGAACATCAATCTTCAAACGCACAGATTTATTCTGCGGTTTGCGTTTTCTGACTTGTGCTTTGTTCACAGATTCATTACCAACTTTTTGAAACATTCTCCACGCTCCTCAAAATCGCGGAACTCATCATAGCTGGTCCCACCGGGTGAGAGCAGAACCACATCCCCTGACTCAACAAGCAAGGCTGCTTCAGCAACCGCATCCCGCATTCCTTTGCGTTGGCTGATGTGCGGTCTGATCGAATCATCACCTATTTGATGCTTGATCTGATGTACAGCAGCGCTGATTTTCTCAGCGGCTTCTCCGAAAACGACGATATGCTTCACGTGTTCATTCACCAATGCAGCG
>Ga0209013_10005858_pt1 | contig 10529 bp, 8 predicted proteins | sample Cruoilmetagenom2_FD_187291 | JGI IMG/M metagenome (GOLD analysis project Ga0209013, IMG submission 187291) | Oil polluted marine microbial communities from Coal Oil Point, Santa Barbara, California, USA - Sample 2 (SPAdes) (version 2) | ecosystem: Environmental > Aquatic > Marine > Oil seeps ...
CTCCAGAACGTCGCCTTCCAGGCCTACCACCCGAGCCAGAACGCGACCGAGTTTGTCTACTACGGTGAGATTGGTGAGTTGCCGTACGTGAGCGATGCCGAGCACCGGTTTCGTGAGAATTTTCGAGTTCGTGATTTCCTCCGCAACACGGTGCGTCGCAGCTTCTATTTTTTCTTCGCCTACGAGGTGAAGCCGTGGGACTCCTCACCTTGGGTGTCAGCGATCAAGGCGGCCATGTGGGCTGTGCCCGCCCTGTCGTTGATTGCGCTCGCGGTGGTTCGTAGAGGGCGCCTTACAGCTTCTGAGGGCGCCGTACTGCTCTTCACCCTGGCCTACGCCATGCCTTACCTGCTCACCGGAGTGATGGAGCGATACCGGATTCCGATGGCGTCGGCGGTGGCGCTGGCATTGGCCCTGCTGACCTGGACGCTGATCGAATCGTGGCGGCGTCGTGGAATCCGGCGAATGGGGCCATGAAAGGTATCGCCGCGGCAGACTGGTGGTCATTCGATATAGCCGAGGGCGCGCAGCGCCTCGATCTCGTTGGGGGAAAGCTCGCGGGCTTCCTCTTGTGGATCTCGCTGGAACAGGCCGTGAGCTGCGATGAAATCGAGGAGTCGGCGATGCATCTCGATCGCGAATTCTGGATGTGTCGGGAAAAGATCCTCGTGTTCGAACGGGTCCTCCACAACCGAGAACAGCTCGATCTCTCCGGTGCCATGGTCGTAGAGCGTGCGGATCCCATCGCGAATACTCCGATGATGGCTGCCGTGCACCCAGGGTTCCTCGCTGAATACGAACCTGTGATTCACCCCAACGGGATCCTGAAGCAGCGGCAGCAGGCTCCTCCCTTCCATGTGCGGGGGTGTCTCCACAACGGCCAGGTCGAGCAACGTGGGCCCGAGGTCTATGAGGGGCACCTGGCTTTCGATGACGACATCGCCGGGTAAGCCTGCAGGCCAGAAGAGAATCAGCGGGACGTGCAGGGTCTCCCGGTAGAGTTTTTCGTGCAGGAGGCCGTCATGTTCGAGGAACTCCTCACCGTGGTCTGAAAAGACGACCACCAGCGTGTCGTCGAGCAAACCGTCCTGGCGGAGATCCTCGAAGAACCCGTGCAGAACGTCATCGGTATATCGGATGCCCCCGTCATACAACGCCACCAGCTGTTGGAGGTCGTCGGGGCCGACCGAGGCGGGGTCGGGATTGAGGTCAGGTGTGCGCCAGAACGTGCGGTGAAGATCCTCAAAGCCGGCTCCCCCGCCAGTTGGCTGCAAATGCTTGTCCCCGATGACCCATCCCTCGTAGTCGGAAGCAAAGATCAGGTTGTACGGTGATGGTGGGAGGTACGGATCGTGGATCTGATAGGTGTGGATGAAGAGGAAACACGGCTCATCCGAGTTGCGGCGGAACCAGGCACGAACCTCGTTCATCTTCCAGGAATTGATGTCCCCGAGATCCTCGCTGTATCGATCGAAGCCCCGATCGAACCCTGCTGCGCTCGAGACTTGCCCGCCCCCGGTCCATGCCGCTGTTCGATACCCGGCTCGGCGCATGATCTCGGGCAGGAGCTCGAGATCTCTGGCCACCGGATAGACGGTCGGTGGGCTGGTCTTGTATGCGAAATGTGCCCCGTGAGCGGACGGGTAGGCACCAGTGAAGAGGCTCATGTGCGATGGCGCGGTCTTCGGTGACTGGCTGTAGACGCGCTGGAATCGGATTCCGTTTCGCGCGAGCGCATCGAGGAACGGCGAGGTCGGCCGGTCGTACCCCCAGGCGCCCAGGTGATCGGCCCTCAGCGTGTCGAGCGAGATCAACAGCACATGTGGCCGCCGATTCGGCAGCGGACCATCGAACAGTCTATCGGCCACAGTATTGTCGCCGACCGTGAGGGCGAAATTCCCGACCCAGGTCGGACCCGTCTGCTCGAGGCTCTCCGGTTTGCCTTCCAGGGCGACGTGATCATGGGTTGTGGGCTGAACGCACGCGGGCAGGGTGAGGATGAGCGCCAGGCACGCCGGCCACGGACCACCAAGGTGTTGGCTCCGGCCGGCGAACGGCCCGTCGGTTTTTGGGGTTAACGACACGGCCCTAGCCTACCAAAAACCAATGTCTCATCCAGCGCCATCTATACTGCCGATCGGATGAACGAACGAGAAGTCGAAATCACTGTCATCATCGCCACGGTTGGACGGACGGCGCAGCTCGAAAATTCGCTGAACGCATACGAGAGTCTCGACCCGGAAACGCCTCCGTTTGAGGTCATCGTGGTATATGACGGAGTCGATCCGACGTCACGGGAACTGTGTGGGAAGCATCGAGGCTTCCCGGTCCGAGTGCTGAGCCAGGAGCCCGCCGGGCCCGGACCAGCGCGGAATCTGGGGGCGGCGTCGGCGCGCGGCGAGCTTGTTGTCCTCCTCAATGACGACACCAGACCGGGTCCCGGTTGTCTCCTCGAACATGCATCGGCGCAGGCAAGACTCGGGCCGTGCGTCGCCATCGGCCGGGTGGAGTGGAACCCGGAGCGGCGGCCCACACCGTACATGAAGTGGCTCGCACCCGAGGGGCACCAGTTTAACTATGGGCGCCTTGACCCGGAGCTGCAGGCTCCGTGGGACGCGTGCTGGGCGACAAATTTGGCTGTGCCGAGGAACTGGCTGCTGGAGGAGCCGTTCGATCCCGACTTTCCGGTGCTCGCGGTGGAGGACGGTGAGTGGGGTTACCGGTTGTTCCGATCCGGCAGACAGCTCCGGTACCTACCCGAATCCGTGTGCTTTCACGATCACCGGTATGAGGGACCCGCTGACTTCAGGCAACGGGCGCGAACCGGGGGTGCGGCATCGCGATACGTGGTGCGGCGTCACCCGGAGTTGACGTGGACACTGATCGGGCGCCCCGTAGTTGCTGCCGCAGGCCGAACAATGAGTATGCTGTGGCCCGGTAACTGGCGGCGGAAAATGATGTGGGACCTCGACTTTCGAAGCAATTATGTGTTTGGAATCGTGCAGCCGCGGCGCAAGGACTGGTGTCGATGATCACGCGGGTTCTGCGCAACGCGGTCTGGCTCGGCGTTGGAGAGGCAGTCGTCAAAGGCGGACTGCTGCTCACGGTTGTGATCGTTGCACATGTTGCCGGACCGAGCGGTGTCGGCACCTTCACCATCGCCTACTCGGCGGCGCTGATCGCAGTTCTGGTCGGTGCGCTCGGTCAACAGGAGGTGCTCATCCGTGAGGTTGCCCGCAGCCCGGATGGGGCGCGTGGTTTGCTCGGTAATTCCCGTTTTGCCCAGATCCGCGCGGCGCGCTGGCTGATGCCGGCGGCTGCCATCGGTGCGCTCTTGGTGCCCGAGACTGGTCTCCGTCTCGCGTTGTTGGTGTTTCTCCCCTACGCCGTGTTCCGTACGGCCACCGTCACCTGCGGTGCCGCGTTCAAAGGTTTTGACCGCATGGACATTGAAACCCGTGCGAGAGGCCTCGAGACGATCATCGCCCTCGCCTTGATTGCCGTCATCGCGATCCTTCGTTGGCCGGTGTGGACCACCGGTGCTGCGTTTTCGATCGGTGCTGCCCTCGGTCTGATCTGGATTCGAAGTCGGGAGGGAGAGCTCGGAACTGGAGATAGTCCTCTCGGTTCGTCGTCCCTCCTCGCCGAAGGACTGCCGTTTATGGCGCTGGCGGTGGTGTCACAGCTGGTCGCCAACGCCGACCGCTTCCTGCTCGAACTCTACGGAGTGGCGCGCGCCGAAATCGGATTCTGGGGTGCGGCCGGAATGATTGTGTGGGCATTGGCGGCCCTGCCGCAGCTGATCTCGGTCGCCCTCTATCCGAGCTTTTCCCGTCAGGCCGAGGCCGGTGCATCCGCACGCAGGGTGGGTTTGTTGGCGGGTCTCGGAGGTGTGATCTGTGGTGCGTTGTGTACAGCTGTGCTTTGGGTCCTCGGTGAGCCCTTGGTGCGTCTTGCATTTGGCTCCGAGTTCGCGCCGACGATACCTCTGCTTCAGCGTCTATCCCTCGCCCTCCCGGGTGCATTCGCAATGACGGTGATGGGTTCGGTCTATGCGGCGTGGCGCCGTCAACGCCAGGTTCTGTGGATCCTCACCGGCGCTCTCCTCGTCTCTTTGGCGCTCAACGTAATGTGGATCCCGACCATGGGTGCATTGGCGCCGGCTACAGTCGCGCCTCTGATCTATACGCTGGCCGCGGTGGCCATGGGACTCGGAATTGCGGTCGCAGCAGACCGCTGATTCTCACGTTTCACAGTCAATTTCAACTATATCGCCGGCTGGTGCGTAGGGCACCAGCGTTCCATTGGTGGTTTCTCCGTTCACCTTGAGTCGCGGCCCATCGTGCTTCAGCGAATTTGTGACCCGGATGCGCCTTCGACGCCATCGATTCGCTAGAATTCCAGCAACGGAAGGGGCCTCATTTCATGCAGCTTGCCTCGATCGATTGGATCGTGATCGCCATCTGCCTCTCGGCGGCCTTTGCGCCGGCAGTCTTTTTCGCCCGTAGGGCGAGCAAGGGGACCGACGAGTTCTTTGCCTCCGGTCGCGCGGCGCCGTGGTGGCTGATCGGCACTTCGATGGTGGCTACCACCTTCTCTACCGACACCCCCAACCTGGTCACCGACTTTGTGCGTACCAATGGGGTGTCCCAGAACTGGGAGTGGTGGGCGTTCCTGCTGACCGGCATGATGACGGTTTTTTTCTATGCCCGGGTGTGGCGGAGGTCGGGGGTGCTCACTGATCTCGAGTTCTACGAGCTCCGCTACTCTGGCCGGTCGGCCGCGTTCGTCCGCGGTTTCCGCGCGGTATATCTCGGGCTCTTCTTCAACTGCGCCATCATGGCCTCGGTGACTCTGGCGGCGGTCAAGATCGCCAACGTGATGCTCGGATGGAGCCGGCTGCAGACGGTGATCATCTGCGGTCTGATCTGCATCGTTTTCTCGGCGATGGCCGGCCTGTGGGGAGTGATGGCATCGGACATGATCCAATTCGCGATCGCCATGGTCGGGGTCATCGCGGCTGCTTACGTGGCATTGTCCCAACCCGAGGTTGGAGGCCTTGCCGGACTGGTCGCCAAGATCGATCCGTCGACCCTGAGCTTGCTGCCCGATTTTTCAAACTGGGGTTTGACGCTATCGGTTCTGGTCATCCCGCTCACTATCCAATGGTGGTCGGTGTGGTATCCGGGAGCAGAACCGGGTGGCGGCAGCTACATCGCTCAGCGCATGCTGGCTGCCAAGGACGAGAAGAACGCGATGGCCGCCACCCTCTGGTTCAATATCGCACACTATGCCCTGCGGCCGTGGCCGTGGATCATCGTTGCGCTGTGCTCGATCCTGGTCTTTCCGAGCTTGGCCGATATTCAGACCGCCCTACCGCACGTCTCGGACGATCTGATCGGCAACGACCTCGCCTATCCGGCGATGCTGACTCTGCTGCCGGCGGGCCTTCTCGGTCTCCTGGTGGCATCGCTGCTGTCGGCGTACGTCTCGACCATGTCGACTCATCTCAACTGGGGCTGTTCATACCTTGTGCACGATCTCTACCGCCGCTTCCTCAAACCTGATGCGTCCGAACATCACCTGGTGTGGCTCTCGAGAATGATGACCGCGGTGCTGATGATCGTGTCCGGTGCGACGGTCTTCCTGCTCTCGACTGCGGGCGAGGCGTTCCACCTATTGCTCTCGATCGGTGCGGGCACCGGTCTCATCTACCTGCTGCGCTGGTTTTGGTGGCGGATCAATGCCTGGTCCGAGATTGCCGCCATGGCCTCCTCGTTCATCATCGCGCTGTCGTTATTCGCGGCCCGCAAGTTTGGTCTCGACCTTTCGTCCCATGCCGCCCTCGTGTGGTCGGTGGCTCTGACCACCGTTGTCTGGGTGGTGGTGACATTCCTGACCAAACCAACCGACATAGATACCCTGCGCCGCTTCTACCGCAAGGTCCGGCCGGCAGGTCGCGGGTGGGCGAAGGTGGTCGGACCCGAAGAGGAGGAGGGCCCGCGGGACAGTTTGTCACTGGCTTTTCTGGGCTGGGTCTTCGGCTGTACCTTTGTTTACTCAGGCCTCTTCGGAACCGGGGCGCTGCTCTACGGTCAGCCTCTTCAGGGCACTGTCTGTCTGACCGTTACCCTCGGCGCCGGTCTTGGACTGGCCTGGGTGGTGCCAAAGATCTGGAGAGAGAGCGATTGAAGATTCGTGATTGGTGGAGCGGCTTCCGGAGAATCGGTTGAACGCAAGCTATGATGGAGTGATGTAATTCCTCGTGGTCATAGGGAGGGCTCCGAGGTCAGTGGGGGAATCGAGGATGCAACTCAAAAACCCTGACGCCGATGTCTACGTTCCCGATGGTTCAACTGTTGCGGAGGCCCTCGTCAAAACCACCCATCTGGCGGTGGGCGCACACCAGGACGATATCGAGTTCATGGCGATGCACGGCATTCTCGAATGTTTCCGGCAGACCGATCATTGGTTCAGCGGCGTCACTGTGACCGATGGTGGTGGCGGCCCCAGAAGCGGTCTCTACGAAAAGTACTCGGATGATGAAATACGGAAGATCCGGGTTGCCGAGCAGCGCAAGGCGGCGTTGATTGGTGACTACGCCTGCCAGATCCAGCTGGGCTTTCCGAGCGAGGTGGCCAAAGAGGCCGCAAACGAGGACGTTGTGGCGTACCTGAAGGCGATTTTCGAGGGGGCGAAACCGGAGGTGATCTACCTCCATAACCCGGCCGACAAGCACGATACCCATGTTGCCTGCTGCCTGCGTTCGATCGCCGCATTGAGAAGCCTGCCAGAGGACCAACGCCCTGAGAAGGTCTACGGGTGCGAGGTCTGGCGCTCTCTCGACTGGCTACTCGATTCCGACAAAGAGATTCTCCGCCTCAACGACCGAGCCAACATCGCTGAGGCGCTGTGCGGCGTGTTCGACTCGCAGATCTCGGGTGGGAAGAGATACGACCATGCAGTTCACGGGAGACATCTCGCCAACGCGACTTTCTACGAGTCCCACGAGGTCGACAGATACGATCTGTTGAGCTTCGCCATGGATCTGACGCCCCTGATCAAGGATCCATCCATCGATGTCGCCGATTTCACGCTCGGTCTCCTGCGCAACCTGAAGGATGACATCACCGACCGGATTGTGAGGATGAACCGCAAGGGGTAGGTGCATTCACCTCTTCTGTCTCCGGGCGTGAGCTAAGGGTGAAGAGCCAAAAGTTTAAGGGGTTGGGTGGGCTTCATTCTTAACCCGTTTCTCTAAACTAGCGTCGGGAGACGACCAAGAAGCTACGGCGGCCCCCCGGCGATGTCCGTCGGGGTGATCGCACCTTCAGCGAGCCATCGCCGCAGGAATTGGCTCGCGATCTCGTATCGATCCTCGGAGTCCCTCTCGATGAGGCCGAGCTCGTGAAGAGAAGACAGAGCCCCCGTGACGGCATCGGAAGATTCCTGAGCGTCACGGCAGATTTCAGCCAGCGAAGCTGCGGGCTGATCGGCGAGGAATCGAAGAATGGTCCTCTCCGAGTCCCTGCGCAGCTGGTAGTCGACCGAGAAGAAGAAGCCGACAGCCCGGTCGTGTGCCACCTCTTCGATGGCGTCGTCGAGATCTCCTCGATCGAGGGCTCGTCGACAGAGAAGCTGAATCTGGTAGGGATGGTTCCCGCATTGGCGACGGATACGTTCGACCTCTTCGTCGCTGAAGCTCGGGTGTGCCGCCTCCGGAAGTTGGGTCTGGCGGATGAGTTGCCGAGCCGCTTCGTCGCTGAGGGAACCAATGGCCAGCGGTGGCGTGAAGCCGTCGAGAAATGGTGAGGTGTCTTCGTCTGTCTGAGCCAGCTGCCAGAGTCTGCTGCTCGATGCCAGTACCGACCGGATACCGTCCCTCGAGTGGAGCGCCCTTCGTAGCTTGCGAAGGATGGAAGGGTCCTGTCGGTTGAGCTGGATCAGCTCCTCGACCTCGTCACACAGGAGCAACAGCCGGAGATCTTTCGTTAGCAGTTTGCGGCGCAGACGCCCCAGCGAGTCGAAACAACTATCGGCGCGAAGATCCGCCACCGAAATGCCGACCTCGTCGAGGCGGTCCTCGGCATCAAGTAGTGCGTCTGCGAAATCGAGGTGCAGCTCCTCCGGCCGGTCAGCGCCCTGGAGGTCCCAGAAGACCGGCAGAAAACCGAGGTCTGGGGAGGTCAGCGCGAGGTATTCGAGCTGTTTGAGCATCGAGGTCTTTCCGATCCTCCGGGTGCCGAGGAGCCACAGCCAGTTGCGGTTGCCGCCGAGTACCTCGTCGATGACCGCCGTGCGGCCGTAGAAGTTCTCTTTGCGCACCCACTGTCCGACGACGAACGGAACGGTTGTCCTTGTGACGCTGACCGTCTGCGTTAGTCCTCGGGGCTGACGTGAAGAAAACTGTTCGTCTCCGACTGGCGTTCGTTCAACCGTGGCAATCAAGCGATAGCCGCGCTTCGAAATGGTCTCGATGAATTTCGGGTTCTTGACGTCGTCTCCGAATGCGCGCCGCAGACCGGCGATCGATCGGGTGATGACCGATTCGGTGATGAAGACGTCGGTCCATACCGCGTCGTTGATGTCGATCTTCGACATGACCTGGCCGGCGTTCTCCGCCAGATAGACCAGGACATCCATCAGCTTGGGTTCGAGTTGAACGACCTTGTCGTCCAGCGAAAGCCGGTTGAGGCTTGGTTGGACGAGCCATCCGGCGAGCCGAAAGTCGGCTGCGACAGGCCTTCCCGGTGTGTCCGTACTATTCATCTCGCGGCATTCTATCCCGGACGTCCCGGTTCACCGCAGGGAGGACAGATTTCGATCTCCTCGAAGAAGTTGTACCAGGGGCTACCCTCCTGCTCCCAATGCTTGTCGATCTCAACCGCCGAAGCCACCATGACCAGGCTTTCTGCGAGGCTCGCCATGAAGAGGCTTCGAACCCTCTGAGTTGTCCGTGGTTCGTAATGGTTGAGCTCGTCGATGCCGTCGACCAACAAAACCAACTTTGCAGGCTTCTGGCCGCGTTCCCTGAGTACACGGATGATGCCGCGAAGGTCCCGGGCGAGGTCACGATGGCCGTAGTCGGAACCGAAGCGTACGACCTTGCTCGGCGGTGCGAACGCGAGTTGGCCCAACACGGCGTCCGCAACAGTTGCGAAGAGCAGGTCTTCGGCGACTCCGTGAAGATCGATGTAAACGGGGTAGAAATCCACTGCCGGATCTTCGGTATCCGCAAGGCACCCCTTGAGACACAGAAGAATCGAAGTCTTTCCGCTCCCCGGCCGGCCGTTCAGGAGGATGCTGTTGTTGTGGATCGTGCTCAGGATGCGTCGGATCAACTGTTCTTGTTCCCCCCCTGCGAGACCCTGGGCTGACGAGAACCGCGGAGAATCATCCCCGTGAATTCTACTGCCGAGGCTGCGCACGAGACGGGCCAGGGCCGCGACGGAGGTGCGAACTGAGATCATTGCCAGGCACTTTCTTGTCCCCACCGGCGGAGAGGCGCGCGCGGCGACTGAGGCGGGCCCGGCGCACGGCCGGGCCCGCACGGAATACTGGTCGCGGTGGTCAAAACCGGTAGCCGAAACCGACGCTGAAAATCGTCGGATCGATGTCGGTTTTCCCGACGCCTCCATCCGACGGCGATGCCTCGAGGGTGGTGTCGAGGTATCTGATGGCAGTGGTGAGGGACCATCGGCCGCTGCCGAGCCCGATGTCGAGACCAAGGACGGCGCCGAAACCAAAACCCTCCTCGGCGCTGAACCCCTCGCGCAACTCTGGTTCTGCGACGAGTTCGAAGCGGTCGTAGGTGACGTAGGCCAATAGAGGTCCAATATAGAGATCGAAGCGACCTTCCGGTGTCAGATGGATGTTGAGCGCAGCGTAGATCGGAGTGATCCTGATATCGCTGCTCGCGCTGACGCTCAGCGGCTCGGCATCCACGGCGACAGTGAAACCGGGTGACGCGGAGATTATGCCGAAGTCGATGCCGAGGCGCCGCGACGCACGGTACTCGAAATCGAGTGCAAGACCCACCCCGCTTCCGCTCTGATAGGAAAACGTTTCATCGCTTTCGGAAACGACAAACGTGCCTCCTTTCGGATTCATCGAGACGACGGCAAACCGGAATTTCCACGGATCATCGTCTGCGGAGGCGGTTCCCGGCAGGGTCGCGAGGGCGACGAAGATCGTGATCAACACTGCCGTAATTGCCGGATCGAAAATATCGTGTTTCATAGTTTTCTCCCTTCATCTTCAAAGCTATGGTGAGACCTGCAGCGAAACTTGAGGAAGCAATGAAGATCTGATGAGGGTTTTCCCCGTGCTACGATCCTCAATGCCGTACCCACTGGCGTGAGGCGTGGGCCTCGGATCGATGTATGAGAGCTCAACGACCCATACTCGTGGTGATTGTCGCGGTTGCTCTGACCGCCATGAATGTGACCGCTCAGGAAACCCCCTCCACCTTCGAGTTCAGCTTCTCGAACCCGGGGGCGCGGAGTCTCGGCCTTGGCGGCGCCTTTACC
>Ga0209013_10005859_pt1 | contig 10525 bp, 10 predicted proteins | sample Cruoilmetagenom2_FD_187291 | JGI IMG/M metagenome (GOLD analysis project Ga0209013, IMG submission 187291) | Oil polluted marine microbial communities from Coal Oil Point, Santa Barbara, California, USA - Sample 2 (SPAdes) (version 2) | ecosystem: Environmental > Aquatic > Marine > Oil seeps ...
CCCCCGCCTCTGGAGTGGCCATGTGGGGTAAATCGCCCCTCGTACCAGCTCGGTATCACATCCACAAAAGCCGAGTCTGACGCACTGGAAAAAGTGTTAACACACTCTACCTTCAGTGTACGTCAAATTGGGCTCGCGAGGAACCCCGGTGCTATCTCAGAATGTATCCTGAAATTTGCCCGTCGACACAACCAACGCCTCCCCTATCTCTACGCAGGGAGACTGGACGCCGATGTTGCATCGGAACGTCGAAAAATCATACGCTTTTGTAGACACTACGGATTTTCAGTTGAGGTGGCAACACGTCCGTTCTTTCGTTCGTGTATCCGTCCCCGGGATAAGCCGGACATGGTGCGGTTTGCTCGCCTGGTAACCCTGCTGATGGATCTTGCCAAACACAGTGCTTCCAACGCTGCGTTTAGTTACGACAGACTCTGTGACGTAGATACGCGGGGTGCATCGTGTGACATACCCGCTGTAACACCTCGCAGAGTTGCGCTCCAGGTCGCCAATGCATGTACAATTACCGTTCTACCGGGTACAGACCCCCGTGAAAAGGGGGTGTGTCATACGTACGGTATGATCGTGCGGTATCTCAAGGCATACGTATCAATTCGCGACATGAGTAACACAGAAGCTGCTGCCAGCGCTAAAAAAGCACCCGGGAAACTACAACTTGAGCGAATCAAGACCAAGCGGGTCGTCTTCTCTGGACATGATGCGCTTATGGAAATGTTCGCCCGGCATTTTCACTGGAACACGAAAGACCGTGAAGAGTATGAGTCCGTGCTTATCCGAACCGGCGTATTTCTGGATGGTATTTCATACTGCAATCTGCGCAAGCTCGAGGTAAACCCGGTGACTATCGGAACCAAGCAGTTTAGAGACGCATTTGCTCACATCGATATCTCGGAAGTCCCTGCTTCGTTCTTCGACCCCGAGAAGAGTGCCAATTTTAAAACCGCCGTCCGTCTATGCGTCCCGTCGGAGGTGGTTGTCAAGGGAGTGCATTTTGAGTGGACGGATAGCTCTCGTATCGAAGAAGCAACGGTGTATGGCTCCACGGTGGATGCCCGATTCTTTGTGCTATACGACCAAGATACATGGAGAGCACTGGATACGATCCAAACTAAGTTGCCTGGGATTTTGAACGAATTTAACATTCGTCTAAATGCTGAGATGCTCTCGGCGAACGTGCCTAATCACCACCATGCGGTGACCCAGAATATGGCGTTGGCTAACATTCTCTCGTCAATCGAAGAGGCTGGGAATCGAATGGTGATCGTCCCAGGCACGCTCGGGCATTTGCATGTGGAAAGCCTCCGACGCCTCGTCCGGCAGGTCTATGGTGACATCGACAAAGACGACGAATTCGACAAGTTCTTCGACGAGGCGGCGTTTATTGTGCAGTCCCACGAAATCAAAGATTCGCTTGCATCCAATTCCAAAATGAAGGGCTGTGATATCGTACTGGCGGCATCACATCTGCTTGGATTACGTGAATTTCTGGATATCATTACACGGATCATCCGTGAGACCACCCCGCTGCGTATCACGACAGCCGGCAAACGACCCGAGAAACTGATGACGATTTATTTCAGTGGATTTGTCTATGGTACCGCCCCGGGCAAGAAATCGGCGCTATCTGCACTCATGAGGAGCAGTCTCGAGTTAGACAGCACTATTACACCCGAACCCGAACCAGACATATGCATGAAAGCGTTATGTGCATGCAGTGTCCTATGGGTTGGCCACAATGATACTGCCGCGGAGTCATCTCCAAAACACAGACGAGTGGACGCCACTCGACCACCGTCGTACCTCAACGAAAATCCGAACTTTACACCCATTCGACAAGCACTGGAAATAGCAAGTACGGCAATCGTGTCAACGCTTGACCCATACGCTCCAACCGAAGTTCTGCAGTGCATCGGGACTGATTACCGCCGTGTTTACATTGATTCATTCGTCAAGGTTTCGCGATACGGGGTCCCCACCCTCCCATATGGAAGCAGCGAACTCTTCGCGACAAAGCAAGCAAATCAGAAATTTTGGACAGGCGCCACCTTTCTTCGATCTGTCAATGATTTTCCCGGGCAAGATCCATACAATTTTGATCCAAATGCCAACATTGTCGTGAGTATCAGTCGCGTAGCCTTAGAATACTCATGTGCCAACCGACGACAGCTACTCTGGTTGCTGTCGAGAGCACGTATTGTCATTTTAACGGACGTTGGAAACACACGCAAACGATTCCAGGAAATTAAACCACCTACCCCGGAAGAAGGCGTTGCGTCGAAGCCGTATATGGCTGCTACGGAAATTAAACGTGCTTTTGGTGGCACGACAATTGTGTTAGAGAAGGATCAGCCGGGTTCCGTAGAACGATATCTCAGAGATATGTTTGGGGCACTGTAATAAACATACTTTAGTAATGAAGATAGCGTACAAGCGCGCCTCACCCACGGATAAATTGGAAGTATTTAAATTCGATGGTTCCGCCACGATACACTTTGTGCTGTGGCCCATCCGCAACAATCCCCATGCGGGCGTACTCTTGGTGGCAGACCGAATACACATGAGCGACGGAACGAGCGGGACTGCCCTGCTCATCGACTTGAAACGTCGCGGAAAAACAGATCGCCGTTCTTTTATTGCCGTTGGCTTGCTGGATGGCGACATTGAATATGCACATACAATTCTTTCGCTTATGTTCAATATCCCACCTACGGTAGAACCCCTGTTTACATTGCCCCGGGACGCACTTGGTGACTTAAATGAAGTGCTGGAGCAACTCAACAACAATCCATTTTCACTCATATCCGAAGAAATCGGCATGAATTGCGTTTCTCTTGTTAACGACATAATTTGTCACTACACCAACTTACGCACTCGGTACCGAATCCAGTTTTTCGGCCAGTCCTCTGAATTTGTAATGCTGTCAGCCTACCAAATCAAGAGCACGGATGAAACGTAGTGGATTAGTAATATATACATGAGATCTTGTTACTAACCAACTTAAATCAGAGCGCCGCCGGCACATCAGCCGTATTGAATGTATGACTTTGCGGTATGACAAATTTGACTTCGCTAAATCTGGATACGAATCTACATATTTCCAGTTATACGGTCTCATGCCTCGCGAACCTGGAAATACTTAGTCTCGAATCGAATGACATAATTGAAATCGATGAACTTATGAACCTCAAAAATCTGAGAGAGCTTAGTTTGCGTAAGCGTTGGAAATATACGCCATCCATCACAAGAAAACTTACCGCACGCGGCGTTCTTATACACATGTGCGTACATGATTAAAACTGCGATCTTGTCAGCTAATGACAGACGCATTATTTTTCAACCTCTTGGATACAAACATTCATTATCTTGCAGATTCTAAGAAACACAATATCGGGTGTGTTTTTCAACGTAAAAGAAATCAACCAGAAGTCTGAACCTTCCGCTTTGCGGTACACAAGCGAATCTCGACCACGCATTATCCTGATAGAAAGTGGTTCTAGTCTCGACTTACAAACGTTGCAGAAGATTGGCAAAGACAGTTTCGCTGAATGGTGTAAGTATTCCGAAACAGAATTACCTACTTTTGCCATCACAGAATCTAGCATACGCACCAGTGCCCCTTTTGACGAAAAAAGTCGACGAGAGTGTACGGACGTCGTGTTAGATCTGCCTGGTAACGACGCCTACTCGGTAGACTGTATGCGAATCATACATATCAAGGACAAGAATCTGTTGTCGGGCGGAATCAAGTTTGACAACCCCCACATTTTTCACTCAAGCCACTTTTCTGCGGAAGCAGCCGACGAGGCGGTAGCTGTACTAAAGGCCGCATCCCCAATTAAAGTCGTGGTAACAGATTTTGTATTTGAATGATAAAGAGAGAGTAATATCTGATATCTGAATATTGCACGCCTAACCTAAATCTCGTGACCATACTCCATACTGGATATAACTCACTTCGTCTAAAGCCAATCCGACGTTCTCGTTCTTAGAATTTCTCGGAAATAGCTTCATACCATCTGCCGGATGATGTCGATCACTGCGTACTTGGTTGTGGACACCACCACGCAAGTAAATCGGGAGAAATATACCTAGCATCAGAAACCACAGGTATGGTTGTGTTTGTCAAGGAAGTCAAGCTCGCGTTCCATGCGCTGGACGTGCGAGATTTTCAGGACCTCGACGCTGAAGCAAGGACAGCGATACGACGATCCTCCGCACTCAGATATACATTTAGCATTCGTCTCCAACAATGTGACATGACGCTGCCCGCAAAAGAACGCCAGGCAAACATATTAAACATGTTGCAGCGGCGCACCCAGCCTGACCATTACGCCGATCCCTCACTAGAATGGGTCTGCGAAAGATTCAAGATATCCCCAACGCACAATCACGAAAAAATCATAGTGCAGACATTTTTTATATGCCGCAATGCGTAAATTGAGCGGTATGCAGAGAACAAGAGTCCTAAACCGAATACATATAATTACATCCTATACCCAGTCGTTGCATTTGAATGAGAACGAGAGATATCAGAATCTAAATATTACACATCTGAGCTAAATCGCAGCGATGGTTCATACTGGATATAATCCGTTTCGTCTAAAGGTAACCGGGAGTTCTCACTCCCTTCAAACTCTCGTGGAAACGACTCCATGCCCGCCATCTGCCGAATAATGATAGTAACCATGTTTCGTCGTGGGTGCTCTTCCCTGCGCGAAATGTCACCAACTAGTGACGTTGTACCAATAAAGATGATCCTCTTCTTGGCTCTCGAGGCACCAGTATACAACATACTCCTTTTCTTCATCAAAGGTGCCTTTGTTTGCTCCGGCCGCAGTCGAGTGCAAAGTTAACTAATACACTACTCAACAGGTGTAAGTAGGGATTCTGAGCAGGATGCGTCATGTTGGAAATCTGGGGTGGGTAGAATAGAACGATATCAATAGTCTGTTTTCTTACCTCCCAATCTTCGAGGTAGTCGACCCTCAAGAATGCTTGGCGCACTACCTCGAGGAGCACGGCTTCGACAATCAGTGAAGTGGCAGTACACGTTCCCAGGCCTTATCGACATGACGTAGCCCATCTTAAACTCGGGTTGACCATGATGCAGTTTGCATATCGAATGTGTCGAATAGTGAATGTGGTAGCTTAACGACGACAATAGACAATGACAGTAGTACAATAGTGTAATGTAAAGTAACGGATAATTAAAGTTGGTTAAATAAAAAATAATATAATGTTCTTTTTATCGGTACTCTTTGTAGCTATTTCCAATTACATTCGCTATTCAGAACAATGGCACTTGGCTCTGACTACGGCTAATAAAATCGATCAGCGGCATTTCCATGATTCCCGTCCTGTAAACAATTAGAACCAAAAAACACACACAAAGAAGCAATTACATACCCGACTTAGACCATGGCCAACTGGTGGCTTAAGTAGTTGATGTATGCCAGCTGCCCCATGGCAAGACACATGAGAAAATCATCCTGAGCACCCGTTTCCCGGTCTTTTCCGGTGTATACGACACGTCCCTTTGTTCCGTCTTGTTTCACAGGTCCGACTTTGCGGTAGCCGTTTCTAAAGTGCTTGACAACGATATCACGAGAGCTTTCTTCGATCGCTAGCTCGGGGCACGCCTGGCAAAAATCACGATGGAACACAACCGCGTTGTTACGCAAGCGCGCATTAAGCTGGGAGAACATCGCGGGTTTACTGGTCGAATTTGTGTTTTGACCCACACGGATTGTTCCCCGTGAAGTAGGTTCGGTAAATATTTCAACGTTGGAGATATCCATTCGGCGCAAGTGATAAGCTACGTTGGGGGCATCATTGCTGTTGGCCTCAGGGCAGACTACACACCGCGCATATCGCAGACCAGGAATTGACCGTACTTCTTCGATGTGCCTCCGTACAACAGACGCAACAGAAACCGCAATCGTTGTGCGCATCACGTCGGCACCCAGCAACACACAGCGCGTAAGTACGTCATCTGCCTTTTCATGTGGTTCGAGCGAGACAAATGCCATGGAAAGCACAGCATACTCGGACTGGTTGACACCCGCACCTGGATCGACTACCGTGATGAACGTGTCGATTGTGTCGCGACGCTGGTACAGATTGTGGCCATCGAGCATCCAGTCCATGTATCGCTTAGAGAAGATGGGCGTCCGATCGCTGCTTGTGTCCAAGTTCAGCACTTCTCGTTCGTAGGCTGTAGGCAATTGTTTCATGACCGCAGTCATAAAACTCGCGTCTGTTTCCTTGCGGAAGTGGGGCAAGCGGGTGGTCATGTGTCTACACCGGCTAGCAAACAGTGGCCCCTTTCGCTTGCAGTCGGGACAGGATGTGTTGTTGTCGTACTTATCAAAGGCATCGGTCCCGTCTTCGTACTTGGCATTTGCGATAGAGGCGGTGGGCGAGTCTGGGTCAGTGGCACGTGACGAGTGAATATAGAGCGGGGCCCCGTTACTACAGACGGGCAATACCGTTGCCATTCCTTCTGGGCGCATAAACCAGCCTTCGTCGATGATCACGGCCGTCGCGTGGTTGCCACTTCCTCGGGCTGTGTAAGAAACTCATCGTTGTAGCGGACGATGGTTGTGCGAGCGAGCGAGACTGACCCTGTCCGGTGTCACTCTGAGTCATGGCCAACTCAGATGTCTCGCTCTCGTTCTCGACTTCATTGCTGCATGCGTCACATTGAAAAGAAAAAAAGAAACAGAACGCGAAAAAACACAACAACAGACACTCCATGTGGAATAGAGGGGGGGTTAAAGAGAAAACGAAGAAGCGCACCACGCGTACCCTACTAACTACTGTAACGAGTGTTACTCATTCCACATCTGGGTAAGTAGCCAAATGCTGCGGTGTATCGTGCTACTCGCACTGCTCGGCATTTTCGCTACTGCTTCCGATCCCAATGTACACTATCAATCACACACCTCGTTCTTCGGGAATCACCCAACCCCGATTGCAAACATGTACGTCGGTCGCGAAAGTCGTCAACTTAACCTTGTCCTGGAGTTCAGCAGACCCGTGCACCTCCCGCATCGCAATCTCACGGCCTCGCAGACGGAAGGCCGTAGTTTCTTCTACGGCCACCCCACAGTATATCTCGTTCCGAGCCGTAGCCGTAAGATCCATTACTCGGACACATTCCACGAATCGGCCATTCCAGGGGCGTCAACGATTGAACTATACTCGGAGGGCGTCACACGGTATATGCACGCTGATATCATCGGAACGTACCGAGAAATGCCAGACCTGGTAAATTCTGCCGTTAGCCCGGCCCGCCCACCGGGTTCGCTGAGCTATGTTTCCAACGGATACCATTACGCAAGTGGCCTGCTTCGGATTGACGGTGCCCTCTTTCTGGGACCCGAGTCGTTAACATGGCAGAAATTCGCAGGCTTTGTACTCGAACACAGTCAACTCAACCTTATCTCGAAAGAGACGCATGTAAAACCCATCATGACCAAAATTGAGCCACTTCGAATTCCCTGTGACTTGTTCATCTTGCAACGGGACACTACTACGAACATGGACACATTCGAGGACTTTTGTTCCTTTTCGGTTTACTGGCCAGAGACCGGACGTCAATATGTACTGACGTTTGACACACGCACCCCATTTAGCTACCTCCCGGAAGACATCTACCGCCACTTCTATACCAAAGACGAGCGTAAGTCAGACGTCGACAGTTATCTGGCTGTCGAAGTTGGAGAAGCACACGAGTTACTCGTTTTGCCTCCCGTAACATGGTCCGGCACAAGCTACATGCGACAACGCACGTCAGCACTCACCTCTGTCATCACGCTGGGTAGAGACGCGGTCTTTTTCTACCGTGATGTGTTTGGTATGCAGATGCATCCGGTACGTGAGTTGATTATCGCAGCACCACATCCATATCACCCAACGGTAAATTTCGGACCCAAGACAAGCAGTGCCATCACTACGTCGGGTGTATTTCACGTAATATTTCTCACAGTTGCGCTTATCGCACTCTTCATCTTCCGTGGTCCAACCACCAACTTACTGGTGAGAATCGGCAGCTTTAATTCGTACGACAAGTACGAGATGCGAATCGAAACCTTCTTTCAGTTCATCACGATGGGAACATTGATCGGTTCCATCGTCCTTACCATCGTTTCTCCGTGGAGGGTACACGGTGTGGTTTTTATTATCGGTACAATAGGAGCTGCAATCCACGTGATCCTACTGATCACGATACTCGCATATGATCCCGTTCCTCTGACAATGAGATTGGGATTTACCCCTTACTTTCCCAAGCGAAACCGAATCAACGAACCGGCCACACAAATGAACACTATCCCGGATCAACGTCCTATTCTACCCCCGCAAACAACCAGTTTGCGAAAACGCAAGTCCATCTTTACGCGAGATACCACACTGGTTCCTCTGATGACTACCGTGCTTTCTGCGGAACACCCAAAAACAAAAGCGTGCTGCGAGAAAGAAACACCCAAGATCTACGACACATGTTCCCGGTTTGTCTTTTGGGTAGACGATATTCCACACATATACTACAACATGGTGACACTGGACTTCATGCGGTCAATGGTCAACGTAAACTCTACGATTTTTATCATGTATCTCTTTTCACTGAGCTACGAATTTAAGTTTGCGTTTTTTTCGGTGATCATGATGACGCAATTACTGGCGATTACCGCCGTTGTGTACATGGTGCAGAGCGCGATCGTAGTTCGCTGGTTTTCGCACACCCGCCGATTATCGGACGGTCTCAGCGTTGCCGTGACTGTGCTCTATGGGACAATTCTAATTTTCTATTACGGTATTGCGGGAAATATGCTACTGTTCCAACAGCTACAGGAGGCAAATTCCTTCTACCCAAATACGTCGGTTCCTATCGAAATTGCGATGTTGATTAACATAGGTGGTATACTGTACTCTGCATTTGCACTGTACGGTCATATCGAGTCACTCATTTCCAATTTCTCTAGAATTAAATTAGACCAACCCGATCCAACCATCCACATATCTACTCTCTCGTCACATATAAAATAAAAACAGCTAGTTGTCATTTGAATTATAACCGTAGTCAGAACCAAGTATACATATTCTGAACAGCAAAGATGATCTGGAACAACTGGCTGCCTTTAGATAACTTGTACGTCAACCCGTAGAATATTCACATATAATACACCCAATATTATTATTGATACACTACTGCGTCTTTCATAAAAACCGGATTGTAAATGTATGCACTAAACGTGTCCTCCACTGGCGATGAACAGGGCGTTCTGGGAATCTGCTTCCTGTTAACTCTGGCGATCTTTCGACCCTTAGTAATCCACTGGCGGTTTTGTTTCTCTTGCTCGTGCTGCTCCTGCTTCAGTTCAACGAGCATGGAATTAGCAATGAACTCATCGTACTCGCTCAACTCCATCCTAGGGAGAATGATCATGAATAACAACGGGCAACCCGATGGACATCGTCCCAATTTTTACGTGCATACTTTTCTGATTGGCGAAATACAGGCGGTAGCAGATAGCGGTGTGTATCATTGTTTTTTTGAATCTGTATTATGTCACGTTCACCCTTTTCTTCTGCTCGCGACACCCTTGCCAACCGTCAGAGGCGAGAGAAGGCACAGCAAAAAGTACCAACGATGCTCGGTGGCTCCTTTATGTGTGATACCGAGGTAGAAACCACAGGGGTAGCCCTGCCATTTACGATGGTATATGCCGAACCCGCCCTCTTCCGATCCACAGCGGCAGGTCCTGGCAGTACCTACTACAACGATATGGTATTTCAGAACACCAAGTACCCGCTCGTACTTATTGAGAACAAGCCCCGTTTGGCCAAGTTCCAGCCTGAGATTCGCACACTCCGCCGCGTCGACGGCAGCATTGCAAATCCAATGTGTCGAACTGCGAGTAACATTCCCCTTGGATCACATCCGGAATTAAAGAACCAACTCACGTCGTTGATTGGAAAAGGTGCCGTGGTTGTGAATCTCACGCCCCCGTCTGTGGATTTGGTGGTAGCTGTGGTGGGATTAATTATGATGTATACCGACGGATTGCCGATCGTGCTTCCAATTGAACCAACCGAAACCATTTTGTTCCTCGGGGGTCTCGTCCATGCCCCGGTTGTTGGCCATACCGAAAACGAAGAAGACGTATACGTCGCTTCAGTCGTTACGCCTGACCCTGTGCCAAAAACATCGTCGTCCTCATTGAAACGAAGCCTCCCGCGTACCCACAAAAAAGAACCAGTACGCTCTCGGATACACAATTTACCCCGAAAGCATTCACACGATCGAAACAACGAAACCCGAAAATCCAAGATTCGTAGGCTCGCCACTGCGAAAAGTGTATCAGCGCAATAAAATTAAATATTATGTAAAGTTGCACAGATGTCGCGAAAAACGATGTTTTTGCAAAAAATAATAGTGCCAGTTTTGGTGACTGCGAGTTGTTTCGTGCAGTGCGAGTTGTTGATTTTGTACTTAGTTTTT
>Ga0209013_10005862_pt1 | contig 10524 bp, 10 predicted proteins | sample Cruoilmetagenom2_FD_187291 | JGI IMG/M metagenome (GOLD analysis project Ga0209013, IMG submission 187291) | Oil polluted marine microbial communities from Coal Oil Point, Santa Barbara, California, USA - Sample 2 (SPAdes) (version 2) | ecosystem: Environmental > Aquatic > Marine > Oil seeps ...
GTAGAAATATCTTTCGTTGAATAATCACGCACTAACAATTGAAAAATTTCTCGTTCTCGTCCTGTTAATAATGAACGATGATGTGCCCGTTCTGACAACGTATGCCCCTCCTATCCACTCTTCCTAGTAACGTATGTCAGGATACGCGGAGCGGTGACGGCTAATTCGCTATGAATAATGATTTTTCTTCTTCTGACCAAGGAAAACCTTTTCCTGTCTGTTTGCTTATTTGAACAATCGTGCCTCTACCCGTGAATGCTGTATCACCTTTTTCGTTTGTTGCATGGTAATGAATATCGACTGAAGACGTGCCAACAGTAGCCGCTTTCACATGAATATTAAGCTTTTCATCGAAGAACACTTGCTTCACGTAATCACACTGAAGATCTGCCACTACAGGGATTGTTTGGCCTTTTGGATGGAGCCAATCATTCATTAAACCAATATGTTTGAAATATTCAATTCTGGCATATTCGAAATAGGAGAAATTATAGGTATTGTTCAAGTGACCATACATATCTGTCTCACTAAAACGAACTTGAACTGGTACAGAAAAACGAAATTCACTTGCCCATTGAGTTGGTTCTTGTATGTAAGCTGCTCGCATTTTATTATCCCCTTTATAGATGGTTTCTGAAAATGAATAACCATTCAGTGTTTATTATTATTGTAGCAAAGTTTTATGGGAAGTGAAAAGAAATATGGTGATGTTTTTTGAATGGGATAGGATGAGTGAGACATTTGGGGCGGATTAGATCAAAGGAAAGCACGGATTTTCTTGATTTTATTGTCATTTTCCTCGGAATTGTTGCAACTTTGCCTGTGATTGTCGCAACTTTTCTCGATATTGTCGCAACTCTTCCAATGATTGTCGCAACTAGCCAATTCCCATCCATTTTCAAATAAAAAACCGCCTCTTCACTTCTAACCTGATCAACTTTAGCCCTAACTTGAACAACTTCCACTCTAACTCGACTCGATCAACTTTCACTCTAACCTGATCAACTTACCAATCCGCCTTTTTCACCCAACAAAAAACAGCCCTACGCACCAGAATGCGTGGGCTGTTCTATTTTAGTTCTTCTTAGTCAACCATGTGGTCGCTTCCGAAGAAGTTTTTAAACATTTGAACTGTTGTATCACGGTTAAGTGCTGCGATAGAAGTTGTCAAAGGAATTCCTTTTGGACATGCAACTACACAGTTTTGTGAGTTACCACAGTTAGCTAATCCGCCTTCACCCATGATTGCGTTTAGACGCTCGTCTCTATTCATGGCACCAGTTGGGTGAGCATTCATAAGACGCACTTGTGATAATGGTGCAGGACCGATGAAGTCTGAACCACTGTTTACGTTTGGACATGCTTCCAAACATACACCACAAGTCATACATTTAGATAACTCATATGCCCATTGACGTTTACGTTCAGGCATACGTGGACCATCGCCTAGATCATAAGAACCATCAATTGGAACCCAAGCTTTTACTTTTTTCAATGAATCAAACATACGCTCACGGTCAACGATTAAATCGCGGACAACTGGGAATGTTTTCATTGGTTCCAAACGAATTGGTTGTTCTAATTGGTCAACAAGAGCTGTACATGATTGACGTGGACGGCCATTGATGACCATTGAACACGCTCCACATACTTCTTCCAAACAGTTCATATCCCAGTTTACTGGTGTTGTAGCTTTACCATCAATGTTAACTGGATTACGACGAATTTCCATCAATGCAGAAATTACGTTCATATTTGGACGATAATCAAGCTCGAATTTTTCCATATATGGTGTAGAATCCGTTGTATCTTGGCGAAGGATCTCAAAAATGACCGTTTTTGTTGCTGTTGCGTTCATTATTATTTATCCCCTTTCGCTGAATAATCTCGTTTACGTGGTGGAATTAATGAAACATCGATCTCTTCATAATGAATGATTGGCGCGCCAGTAGCTGGATCGAATTTCGCCATAGTAGTTTTCATGAACTCTTCGTCATTACGTTCTGGGAAGTCTGGTTTGTAGTGAGCACCACGACTCTCATTACGTTGTAATGCACCAATTGTAATTACGCGCGCTAAGTATAACATGTTTTTCAACTGACGTGTGAAAGTTGCCCCTTGATTGGACCACTTTTGCGTGTCATTGATGTTGATATTGTTGAAGCGTTCTAGAAGCTCTTGAATCTTCTCGTCTGTTGCTTTCAGTCGGTCATTGTGACGTACAACTGTTACGTTGTCAGTCATCCACTCGCCAAGCTCTTTATGCAATACATAGGCGTTTTCAGTCCCGTTAAGTGACATGATTTCATCCCATTTTTGTTGTTCAACAGCGATGTGCTCATCGAAAATTGTAGATGGCATATCTTCTGCGTGTGTTTTTAGTCCAGCCATATATTTAACAGCATTTGGACCTGCAACCATCCCACCGTAGATAGCAGAAAGTAATGAGTTCGCTCCAAGACGGTTTGCACCATGTTGAGAGTAATCACATTCACCCGCTGCGAATAAACCAGGAATTGTTGTCATTTGATCGTAATCTACCCATAGTCCACCCATTGAATAATGAACCGCAGGGAAGATTTTCATTGGAAGTTTACGTGGATCTTCACCCGTGAATTTCTCATAGATTTCGATAATTCCGCCAAGTTTAATATCCAATTCTTTCGGGTCTTTGTGAGAAAGATCCAAGAACACCATGTTTTCGCCGTTGACACCAAGTTTTTGGTTAACACATACGTCGAAGATTTCGCGTGTCGCGATATCACGTGGTACTAAGTTCCCGTAAGCTGGGTATTTTTCTTCTAAGAAATACCAAGGTTTACCGTCTTTATATGTCCAAATACGTCCACCTTCACCACGAGCTGATTCTGACATCAAACGTAGCTTGTCATCTCCAGGGATTGCAGTTGGGTGAATTTGAATGAATTCACCGTTAGCGTATGAAGCCCCTTGTTGATAAACGATTGAAGCAGCAGAACCTGTATTAATAATTGAGTTAGTTGATTTTCCGAAGATGATCCCAGGACCACCAGTTGCCATAATGACAGCGTCACCACGGAAAGCACGGATTTCCATTGTTTTTAGGTTTTGTGCCATAACTCCGCGACATACGCCGTCGTTATCAATAATTGCACCAAGGAATTCCCAACCTTCATATTTCGTTACAAGGCCGTCAACTTCAAAGCGTCTAACTTGTTCATCAAGTGCGTATAATAATTGTTGTCCAGTCGTTGCACCAGCGAAAGCTGTACGATGGAACATTGTTCCACCAAAACGACGGAAATCTAATAAACCTTCTGGTGTACGGTTAAACATTACGCCCATACGGTCAAATAAACGAATGATCCCAGGTGCTGCTTCAGCTAATGCTTTTACAGGTGGTTGATTCGCTAAGAAATCTCCACCGTAAACTGTATCATCGAAATGGTTATCCGTTGAATCGCCTTCACCTTTTGTATTTAAAGCTCCGTTAATTCCGCCTTGTGCACATACTGAGTGTGAGCGTTTAACAGGAACTAATGAGAATAATTCTACTTGTGTACCTTCTTCTGCTGCTTTCATTGTTGCCATTAAACCAGCTAGTCCACCGCCGACAACAATCAATTTGCTTTTTGCCATGTTTCTTCTCACTCCTCTTTTAATTTGTAATCATGTTCATCACTTTACTTTTACACGAATGCAAGAAGTGCTCGAACACCGATTACAGACAATACTAAGAAGATCCCAATCGTCACGTATGTAGAAATACGTTGTGACGCAGGTGATTGAGTGATACCCCAGCTTACTAAGAATGACCAAATACCGTTTGCTAAGTGGAATGTTGCAGAAATAACTCCAACCACGTAGAATGCAAACATTAATGGGCTCGCTAATATATCAGCCATCATGTCATAGTTAACTTCATCAGCACCAATTGCTTTTTGGAATCTAGTTTCGAATATATGCCATGCAATAAACACGACAAGTATGACTCCTGTGATACGTTGTAAAATAAACATCCAGTTACGGAACGTACCATAACGTTGTGGGTTGTTTTTAGCTGTAAAAGCAATGTACAGACCATAGAACGCATGGAACATCAATGGTAGATAAATGATAAACCATTCCAAGAATAATACGAATGGTAAACTTTCCATAAAGTGAACAGCTGTGTTAAATGACTCTGCTCCCTTTGTTGCGAAATGGTTAACAACCAAATGCTGCGTCACGAACAAACCGACTGGAATGATTCCAAGTAGTGAATGTAATCGACGCAAATAAAATTCACGATCTTTCGACAAGAATGTTACCCCCTTTTAATACTGAAAATAGGCATGCAAGTATATACTTTCGTAATAAATCGAAAGCAATATTGACTGCGTATCTCATCATGGTACAATATTATGACATGTCTATTGTACTCCCATCATTAGGGAGCGTCAAGGCAAGCTAACTTACTAGATTCGACAAAAAATGCAGGTTTTCACTCGTTTTTACACACATTTTCTATCTTGTTCAGAAATCTAAGTATATTCTTAAACGTATTACGTGAAATAAGTTAGAAAGCGGGATTCAAATGACAACAACTGATATGAAGATGGTACCAAAATTTGGCTACGAATTAATTCGAGATCATGTACTTTCTAACATTTTAGGTAAACATGAAGATGATATTTTGTATTGGGCAGGAAAAGATCTCGCAAGGAAATTCCCCATGTTCACTATGGATGAGACCTCTTCATTTTTCCTGGAAGCGGGTTGGGGTTTACTAACACTTGAGCGGCTCAACAAAGATGAAGCGTTTTATGTGTTGACTGCTGAAGACGATACACTTCAGATTGAGAAACGTTGTTTCCGTTTAGAAGCAGGTTTCTTGGCACAGCAACAACAAAAACTAGGTGGCTGTTTGACAGAATGCTTTGAAGAAAAATCACCTAAAACTAATAGTGTTCTGCTACATGTGAAGTGGGATTTGAAAGAGAAAATTTAGACAAACACGGCTTGCCCTAACAGGTGTAAGCTGTGTTTTTTGAATGTACCTATATATAGCGAGGTTTTTCGTTCCCTTTCTAGAAGAATCATCCCCAACGTAGAGAAAACCAAAACAAAAAGCTGAAGACACATTCCGAATGAAGTGTCTCCAACTAATTAAATTAATCCCATTTAAATTTATCTTCCATTTGTGATTGATATTGTTTAAATGCACTGCTATTAGTTTGAATTCCTTTTTTAGATAAAATCTTATTCATCTGAGTCAATTTATAGTTATATTGTTTCTCTAACTCCGTTTTTTCTTCAGAAGTTGCTTTTTTTATTTGTTCTCGTAAATCGCCCATCTGTTCTTTCACAAATTGCGCTTCTTCATCATGTCCTGAGTTTTTCAAAATTCGCATGGCCATTCGAATATCATCTGGATAGTGAGCGAACTCATCAGGCGGCAACGGTTTCCCTGCCCCTTCTAAATTATCAAAATCTCCATCACGTTGTGCTTTTTTGATTAAGTCTTCAACGATATGCCAATTCATTTCACTCACTGCCCCTCATGATCATGATACGTTTATTTTATCATGAATCGAACCTATACTCGAATGCTAGCTAAATTAAATTCATCATGCAGTGCATTGGTTGCTTTCATCATATCGCTCTCAGGAATAACAACTGATACTTTAATTTCTGATGTACTAACCATTTTCACTGGAATTCCTTCTAGGCGAAGACGATCAAACATCTGAGCAGCAACCCCTGGATTAGAAACCATGCCAGAACCAACGATTGATACTTTTGATAATCCAACTTCAAAATCAGAAGATTGATAGCCAAGTTCATCTTTTTTACTTTCTAACACTTGAATGGTTTCTGCAAAATCCTCCTTTTTAATAGAAAAAGAAACGCTTGGTTGTGTCCCATCCATTATGCTTTGGACAATAATATCTACGTTTACATGGTGTTTTGCAAGCGTAGTGAAAATTTTAGCTAAAGAACCGTTAAATGGTACTTTGTATCCGACTGTTAAACGTACAATTTCAGGTTCAAATGCGACTCCGCGCACGACTAGGTTTTTTTCCATTGTTGGTTCCTCCAATAATACGGTTCCTGATTCCTCAGTTAAACTCGAACGAACACTGAGTGGCATTCCAAAGTTTTTAGCAAACTCAACAGCTCGTGGATGCAATACACCCGCCCCTAAATTCGCTAATTCCAACATCTCATCGTAAGACAACTCCTGGAGTTTACGAGCTCCCTCCACATATCTAGGGTCTGATGTATATACTCCATCCACATCTGTATAAATATCGCATTGATCCGCATGTAATGAAGCTCCGATTGCCACGGCCGTTGTATCCGATCCACCACGACCTAGTGTCGTAATTTCACCGTCAGCATCTACGCCTTGGAATCCAGCAACTACGACCACTTTCCCCTCTTTTAATGCTTGTTCCATTTTTACAGTATCAATAAATTCAATACGGGCATTACGGTGAACAGCTTCTGTTTCAATTCTCGCTTGCCACCCTGTAAACGACACGGCTTCTTGACCCATATGTATTAGTGCCATTGTAAGAAGAGCAATCGTTACTTGTTCACCGGTTGACAACAACATATCCATTTCACGTTTTGACGGTTCTGCCGACAAATCTTCAGCAAGGCGGACCAATTCATCGGTCGTTTTCCCCATTGCAGAAACAACTACTACAATTTCATGACCTTTTGCGGTTTCTCCCATAATACGTTTGGCAACATTACGAATTCGTTCGGTGCTACCTACCGATGTTCCACCAAATTTCATGACGATACGACTCATTGAAAACTCTCCCTTTATAATCTAAAGAAGCTAATAAAAAAACAGCTTATCCACGAAATTCGTGAAAAGCTGTCTCCAAGCATGTCCGTTCCAAAGAAGCGTCCATGTGAGATAGCCCTCCAGAATCAATTAGATTCTGACAATCCTGCATTTATTCAATGCAAAACCAGCGCAACATTAGAAACAGTCAATGTCGAACTTCGGCGAATTTCCCTTTTCCATTCTGTCGTTGGATCTGTTCATCCTCAAGAATGGTACTCATGATTTTCGCGCCTCTATCATCACTTATTAAGTGAATGCACAAACATCGCATGAAATATGCTCTCGTTTGTTCACTCATTTTAGTGATTCAATTTCAGTGAGTTTACAATACCATATTCTCACTCTTTTGACAATGATTCATTTTTAAAATAGGCTGCCATCGTTTCTGCAATTTGCAGTGGAAGTCCCGATTGTTTTAAATCTTCGACGGTTGCTTCTTTAATTCGTTTGACAGAACCAAAGTGTTTTAACAACATTTTCTTCCGTTTAGGACCTACACCTTCGAAACCATCTAAAGCTGAAGCAACTGTTTGTTTCCCACGTTGTTGTCGGTGGAAAGTAATGGCAAATCGATGCACTTCGTCTTGAATTCTTTGAAGTAAATAAAACCCTTCGCTTGTCCGTTTGAGCGGGATGATTTGTGGAGGATCACCATATAACAAAGAGGATGTTTGGTGTTTCGCATCCTTGGCAAGTCCGGCAATCGGAATAGATAATCCCAATTCATCTTCAATAATTTCACGGGCGATTTCCATTTGACCTTTCCCACCATCAATTACAATTAAGTCTGGCAAGGGTAATCCATCTTTTAATACACGTGTATAACGTCTGCGCACTACTTCTCGCATAGCACCGTAATCATCATGACGTGCGGCAGTTTTCGTTTTGTATTTTCGGTAATCTTTCCGATTTGGTTTGCCATCAATAAATGACACCATGGCAGACACAGCATCTGCACCATAAATATGGGAGTTATCAAATGCTTCGATTCTAAGTGGTGCTGCGATATTCATGGCTTCACCAAGTTCTTCAACGGCTCCAATGGTTCGTTGTTCTTGGCGATTTATTAGTTGAAATTTCTCGTTAATGGCTATTACAGCATTTTTTGTAGCTAAGTCGATCATTTCTTTCTTTTTACCGCGATTTGGTGACGCTACATTGACTTCAAGTAACTGCTTCGCTAACTCTAAATCAGCGGTTTGCGGCAATAAAATCTCTTTCGGTTTTATATGATGTGGTTGATCATAAAATTGACCTAAGAAAGTGAAAAACTCATCTTCAGGATCTTGATATAGCGGGAAAAGTGAAACGTCACGTTCAATCAGCTTGCCTTGACGAACAAAGAAGACCTGTACACACATCCACCCTTTATCAACGGCATAACCAAAGACATCACGATTGGTAAAATCATTTGTAGACATTTTTTGTTTTTCCATGACGGTTTCAATATGTGTAATTTGATCACGGTACTCTTTCGCACGTTCAAATTCCAAGTTTTCTGCAGCTGATGACATTTTTTCAGTCAAATCTTGTTTTACTTGTTGGTAACCACCATTTAAAAACTTGGTGATTTCATCAATGATTTCGCTGTAGGTATCTTGTTCGATTGGTTTAACACAAGGAGCTAAACACTGACCTAAATGAAAATATAGACACACACGATCCGGCATTGTCGCGCATTTACGCAGTGGATATAAACGATCTAACAGTTTTTTCGTCTCACTTGCCGCGTATGCATTCGGATACGGACCAAAATATTTTCCTTTATCTTTTTTCACGATCCGTGTCGTAATGAGTTTCGGGTGTTTCTCACCGGTAATCTTAAGATACGGATATGTCTTATCATCTTTGAGCATGATGTTGTATTTGGGATCGTGCTTTTTAATGAGTGTCAGTTCTAATATCAAAGCTTCGATATTCGAAGATGTCACGATGTATTCAAAGTCCTCGATTTCATTGACTAGCCGTTGTGTTTTTCCATCATGACTTCCCGTGAAATACGAACGCACACGATTTTTCAACACTTTCGCTTTCCCAACATAAATAATCGTCCCTTGCCTGTCCTTCATTAAATAAACGCCAGGTTGGTCCGGTAAAATTGCACATTTTTGTTGTATTAAATCATTCATATTTATCATCACCTGTTGAAAAAACCGGGTGCCCTAGGGTACCCGGTTTTTTTAATATTGTCCCAATCGAATGGAAGCTTATGCGTGTTTGTTAATTAATTCAACTAATGCTTCTTTCGGATTAAAACCTACTACTTTATCAACTTGTTGACCGTCTTTGAAAAGTAACAAAGTTGGAATCGACATAATACCGAAGTTGCTAGCTGTTTCTTGGTTTTCATCTACATCAACTTTAACGATTTTAACTTTACCGCTCATATCAGCGTCTAGTTCTTCTAATACTGGAGCGATCATTTTACATGGTCCACACCAAGGTGCCCAAAAATCGACTAATACTAAGCCGTCTGTAGTTTCGCTTGAAAAGTTTTGATCTGTTCCGTGTACAATTGCCATAAAAAAGTCCTCCTTTAAATACAAACTCTAAACGTAGTATAGCACCTTGCAAAAGGCGCTTCTACTTTTATGCTCAAAAGAATACTCCGTAAAGTATTTACTTTACGGAGCCCATATTACTATTTAGTTTGCTTTAATTTTCTTGAATTCTTCAGTCAACATTGGGATGACTTCGAACAAATCACCAACGATACCGTAATCTGCCACTTTGAAAATGTTTGCTTCAGGATCTTTATTAATCGCAACGATAATTTTCGAGTTCGACATACCCGCTAAATGTTGGATTGCGCCAGAGATACCAGCTGCAATATATAGGTCAGGTGTTACCACTTTTCCTGTTTGTCCGATTTGAAGAGAATAATCACAGTAATCAGCGTCACAAGCTCCACGAGAAGCACCAACAGCGCCATTTAGAACTTTCGCCAATTCATTTAATGGGCCAAAGCCTTCAACACTCTTCACGCCACGACCACCAGCAATGACAACTTTCGCTTCTGATAAATCTACACCTTCAGATGATTTACGAACAACTTCTTTAATAATTGTGCGAAGGTTCGTAATGTCTACTGATAATGATGAAACATCTCCAGAACGACTTGCATCATGCGCTAAAGGCTCAATGTTGTTAGGACGAACAGTGACAAAGACAATACCATCTTTGATTTTCACTTTTTCAAACGCTTTACCAGAGAAGATTGGACGAATAAATACCGCTTCATCCCCTTCCCCTTCAATTGCAGTTACATCAGAAACTAGTCCTGATTGCAACTTGCTTGCTACTTTAGGAGACAAGTCTTTACCTAATGCTGTGTGTCCAAAGACAACTGCATCTGGCTTTTCACTTTCAACTACTGCCATAAATGCTTGGCTGAAGCCGTCAGATGTATATGATTTTAAATGAGGATGCTCAACAGTTACCACACGGTCTGCACCATAATGGATCATTTCAGCTCCTAGTGATTGTACAGATTCTCCTAGAAGAACTGCTACAATTTCGCCACCGTCTGAAATTTTCTTTGCAGCTCCAATTGCTTCAAAAGATACATTACGTAATGCACCTTCACGTGCTTCACCTAATACGATTACTTTTTTTGTCATGATGTGTTTCCCTCCAATTACAAATCTTCAGATTCGATTAAATGACTTTTGCTTCTGTACGAAGTAATTGTACTAATTCTT
>Ga0209013_10005863_pt1 | contig 10523 bp, 9 predicted proteins | sample Cruoilmetagenom2_FD_187291 | JGI IMG/M metagenome (GOLD analysis project Ga0209013, IMG submission 187291) | Oil polluted marine microbial communities from Coal Oil Point, Santa Barbara, California, USA - Sample 2 (SPAdes) (version 2) | ecosystem: Environmental > Aquatic > Marine > Oil seeps ...
TTTCGGATTTCGAAATCCGAAATCTGTTGCGGCTCGCCCCGATTCCGCACTACGCTCTCGAGGATGAAACAGCCCTCCCTCCCTCCTCTTCTCCTCATCCTCGGGCCTACGGCCTCTGGGAAATCTCGTTTGGGGCTCGAGGTCGCCGAGCTCCTGGACGGAGAAATCGTGTCGGCCGATGCGTTCGCCGTCTATCGGGGGCTCGACATCGGCACCGATAAACCAACGCCCGAGGATCGCCGCCGAGTCCGTCACCATTTGATCGACGTGGCCGACCCCCGACAGCGCTTCTCGGCCGGTCAGTTCATCGATCGTGCGAAGGCGGCGATCGAAGATATCGCAGGCCGCGGCCGCACCCCGATCGTGGTCGGCGGTACTCACTTCTACATCCGCGCCCTCCTTGTCGGGTTGTTCCCCGCGCCACCCCGAGACCCCGACATCAGCGCCCGGCTGGCGGATGAGTGGGCGCGCGATCCCATGGCGGTCTTCCGCCGCCTCGAGGAGTCAGACCCCCTGGCGGCCGAGCGCATCAGTCCAAACGACCGGCAACGGGTGCTTCGCGCCCTCGAGGTGTTCGAGGCAACGGGCGAGCCCCTCTCGAGCCATTGGGAGCGCCATCAACCGCCGCCGGTCTTCGATCCTCTGTTGGCCGCACCGAGGCGATCGCGCTCCGAACTCTATGCTAGAATCAGCGCGCGCGTCGACAGCATGTTTGCATCCGGCATGGTGGAGGAGGTTCGGGGGATCATGGCCTCCGGTGTTTCAGCCAACGCCCACGCCTTGAAGGCGATCGGGTATCGCGAGGTAGTCACCATGCTGCAGGGAGGCTGCGACCTCGCAACAGCAGTGGAAAACACAAAACGATCGAGCCGCAGATTCGCGAAGCGTCAGCTGACATGGTTGCGGGGCGTTCACGAGGGCGCTCTGCATTGGGTACCGCCGGTGGAAGAAGGTGGGGCGCCGGCAGTGGCCAATTTATGGGGCCAGCACACCGAGGGAAGAAGATTGAAATGAACAAACCTTCGAGCGGTACCATCAACATCCAGGATCCCTTTTTTTATCAGCTTCGCAAAGAGTCGAAGACCGTCCACTTGTACCTGATCAGCGGCAAACGGCTGACCGGCATCATCCGCAGATTCGACCGCTACTCCGTCATTTTGGAAAACCACGGCCAGGAACAACTGGTTTACAAGCATGCCATTGCCAGCATCGCCCCGGTGAGCCCCTTCCCCGCCAAGATGCATCCGGATGATCCTCAGTAGATTGTCCGGTCGGGTTGGGGGATGGGTCGTCGCAGCGGTTGCGATCGGCGTCATCACCTCCATGAGCGGATGTGCGACCGCACCCGCGGCGCCGCCGGTCCGCCTCGACTTCCCGTCGCCCGACAGTGGTCCCGGCCGCCCGGTGATCGGCCACGGGGCGCAACGTACCATGGACGCCGGATGGAACGAGCTGCTCGACGGTGATGCGGCCGCTGCCCGGAAAAGCGCCGCCCGGGCCGGCGACGGCCCGGCCCCCGAGTTGCTCGGGCTGCAGGCCATGATCGTCGCCGGCGACGACGACCCGATCCCCGGCCTTCGCGGTTTGACCAACGCCCAACCCGGCTATGCCGCAGCCTGGATCACCCTCTCCGTCGCTGCGGAGAAGGCGCATGACGAGGCCCTCGCGCTCGCTGCTGCAGACCGCGGCGCCGACCTGTGGCCCGTCAAGCGCTGGCAGGAGCGGGTGGAGAAGCTCCACCAACGGTGGGTGGATGACCGGATCTCCTCCGCTCAACGTCTCTTTGAGGCGAAGCAACCTGCCGATGCGCTCGAGGCCCTCGCTCCGGCTCTCGCCCTGGAACCCGATGATCGCCCGGCCGTGCTCCTCCAGGCGCGAATCCTCCTCGCTCTCGATGAACCCGACCGCGCCGAGGCCGCACTGGCCTCCCTCCCGCGGGATGACGACGTCGTGCTGGTGTCCGGAAACATTGCCGAGGCGCGCGGGGACCTCAACGCCGCATTGCGCATCTACGCCTCGCTCCCCGACAGTCCCGAAGCCACGCGGCGGGCGATCGAAATCGCCGAGGCCCAGGGCGAATGGTCGACCGCGATGAACCTCTGGTCCTCGCTGCCGAATGACACGCCGGGAAAAGCGCTCGGGCTCAACAGAGCCAAGCTCCGGTGGCGGCTCTCGGTCATGCCCGATCACGTCGCCGACGCGGTACGCTCCTCCCCTCTCGACCGCGCCGGTCTCGCCGTCATTCTCGTGTCCCTGGCCCCAAAACTGGAAACATTGCCCGGTGGACAGGTACCATTGTTGTCGGACATCATGGACATGCCTTCGCAAAACGAGATACTCATAGCGGTGCGCCTCGGGCTGATCGACAGCGACCAGCTCGACCACAGCTTTGACCCCGACCGCCCGGTCACCGCCGGCGAAGTGCACGCGGCGATCAACAGGTTGAGCGCCCTGTTCACCCTCGACCGCCCGCGTTGGTGCATCGACAACGGTGACAACAGCCCCTGCACCCCACTCGACCCGCCGATCTCCGGCGCCCGGGTTGCCGGGATCGTCATCGATCTGATGGCGCGGGAGGGCACATGAGCGATCACGCACCAAAGCTGCTGAAGGAACTCGAAATCTTCTCGGAGCTCAACCAGGAGGAGCTCGAGGACGTCGCGTCGCTGGCGCAGCTTCGGTCGATCCCCACCGACACCACGGTATTTCACGAGGGAGACGACGCCGACGCGATCTTCGTCGTGGTCAACGGCAGGGTCAAGATCGTCACCACCTCGTCGGACGGTAAGGAGTTCATTCTCAGCGTCCTCGGCGCCGGCCAGGTCTTCGGCGAAATGGGCCTGCTCGAAACGGCGCCGCGTTCGGCTTCGGTCGTGACCATCACCGACGTCGAACTTCTGGTCATCAACCGTACCGATTTCGACCATTTGCTCAAGACCAGCCCCGGCATTTCGCGCAAGCTGATGTCGATTCTGTCGCGCCGTCTGCGCCGGGCCAACTCCAAGATGGAGTCCCTCGCCTACATGGATGTCGCCGGCCGTCTGGCCCGATATCTGCTTGACATGGCCCTCGACCACGGACAGCGGCTGGGGAACGGCTGGGTCGTCGTCCGCCGTCCCACCCACTCCGACATCGCACACTCCATCGGCACCAGCCGTGAGACCGTCTCCCGGTTGATCAACGAGTTCGAGGAAGGCTTCGGGCTCGTGAACAAAGGAAAATTCACCTACATCCGCGAGAATTTGCTGGAATAGCAAATTCTCGAATTCGGAATTCGGAATTCGGAATTCGGAATTTCCATCCCACCATCACAACAGATTCCATCCCACCATCACAGGTTTGCGGCGGGTGGGTGAGCGGCATTTTGAATCCGGAATTCGCGGTTGGGGTGGCTGGCCGACATTCCGAATTCCGAATTCCGAATTCCGAATTCTTTGTTGGGGTGTAGAATCTCCGCTCGGAGGCCCACTTGGACATTCCGCTCCGGTTCTACAACACTCTCACCCGCCGCCTCGAGGTCTTCACGCCCCTCGAAGAGGGTCATGTGCGGCTTTACACCTGCGGGCCGACCGTCTACGACTACGCCCACATCGGCAACCTCCGGACCTTTCTCTTCGAGGACATCCTGCGCCGCACTCTGAAGTCGGCGGGCTACGAGGTCACCCAGGTGATGAACCTCACCGACGTCGACGACAAGACCATCCGCGAGGCCAAGGCTGCCGGGATGGAGCTGCGCGACTACACCAACCGCTACATCGACGCCTTTTTCACCGACCTCGACACCCTGCGGATCGAACGCGCCGAGCACTACCCGCGAGCCACCGACTACATCCAGCAGATGGCGGAGCTCGTCGAACGTCTTGAAGCTGCGGGGCACGCCTACCGCAGCGATGACTCCATCTACTACAGCATCGCCTCCTTCCCCGGCTACGGAAAGCTCTCCGGCGTCAAACCCGAGGCCAATCTCGTGGGCGCGCGGGTCGACAACGAAGAGTATGAAAAAGCCGACGCCCGCGACTTCGTGCTCTGGAAAGGGGCGCGCGAGGGCGAGCCCGTCTGGGAAACCACGGTCGGCCGCGGCCGCCCCGGCTGGCACCTGGAGTGCTCGGCGATGTCGATGGCGCTGCTCGGCGAGACCTTCGACATCCACACCGGGGGCGTCGACAACATCTTCCCCCACCACGAGAACGAGATCGCCCAGTCCGAAGGCGCCACCGGCAAGGAGTTCGTCCGCTACTGGCTCCACGCCGAGTACCTCGTCGTCGAGGGCGAGAAGATGGCGAAATCAAAGGGGAACTTTTTCACCCTGCGCCAGCTTTTGGACAAGGGCCTCGACCCGGTTGTGATCCGGTATCTGCTGATCTCGGTCCCCTACCGGCAGAAGCTCAATTTCACGATGGACGGACTCCACGCCGCGGAGCAGACGGTGGACCGCATCGGTAACACACTGCGGCGGCTGGACAACAGCCCACCCGCGGACGCGGGGGACCTCGAGCTCGAGACCGTTGAGGAGTTTTCGCGCGACTATCGAGAGGCCCTCGCCGACGATCTCAACACAGCCCGCGCCCTGGGCGCGCTCCACACCCTCCTGCGGCACGTCAACACCGCCCTCGACGGCGGCGGGATCTCGACCGGGGTCCGCGCCGCCCTCGCCGAGGTCCTCAGTGAGTTCGACGCGGTCATGGACATTTTTCCCGAACCGGCAGAGGCGCTGGACGCCGACGGTGAGATCGATAGCCTGGTCGCGGAGAGGACCGAAGCCCGCGCCACCCGCAACTTCGCCCGCGCCGACGAGATCCGAGATCGCCTCACGGAAATGGGGATCACCGTCGAGGACACGCAACATGGGGCGGTGTGGCATAGGAAGAATTAGGAATTCGGAATTCGGAATTCGGAATTTCCATCCGGGCACATCCTCTGCACGCGGGACGCGTGCACCACAAAACATCCCGGAGGCATTGTGGTTCCATCCATCGCATGCAGCCGGGACGGCTGCGCTACAAAGCTGACCGGAATCTTGTAGCGCACGCGTCTCGCGTGCAGTGTGATTGGCCGACATTCCGAATTCCGAATTCCGAATTCCGAATTCTTCAGGCCTTATCTCACCAACGCCGAAGGCCTCACGAGGTCCGCACCACGCTTCGCGATCCCCGGCAGCTCCTGTGCGAGCACCTCGATCGTCACCGGGTCGAGGTGGCCTATGGCGATGATCTCGCCCTCCAGCCGGCACCGGCGCACGGCCTCCGCGAGCTGTCGCTTGATGGCGGCCTGGTCGCGCTCGTTGTCGAGAAACACGTGGCGCCGATTGGTCGGCACGCCCTGGCCGGCGGCCGCATCCTCGGCCACGGTGCGGGGCGTCGTTCGTGAGTCGATGAAGGCCATGTCGCGGATCTTGAGCTCCTGCATGATCCAGGTCATCGTCCTGAGGTCGGCGGTGACCTTCGACCCCATATGGTTGTTGACCCCGACCGCATACGGGATGTTGTCGAGCGCGTCATGTACCGCGACGCGCATCTCGTTGGTGGACATGGACATCAGGATGGCGCCGGGCCCGGGGTTGTCGGCCGGGTAGTTCTCGGGCTCCATCGGCAGATGAAGCCAGATCTCGTGGCCGGCGCCATGGAGCGCCTCGGCGGATTCGGTGGATTTCGGTAAGAACGGCAGGACGGCAAAACCGACCTCTTTCGGCAGGGCTGCCGCCGCCGGCACCAAATCGAGCTTCTGACCGACATCGTCCAGGAGAATCACCAACCGGCCGCGCGCGTCGGGCGCCGGCCGCGGCCGCGGGGTCGGCCCCGGCCTTGGTGTCGGCGGCGCCGCGGTCGGCTGAGCGGCCGGTGTCGTCTCAACCAACCCCAGCCGGAGGTCGAAGGCCTCGGTGTCGCGGTTCAGCCGCAATCGCACGACCTGAGAAGAGAGGTCGTTCGCGACGGTGAGCTCAGTCTTTCGGGCTGCGCTTTCGAGCTCGAGATCCCCGAGGAACCCGTCGCGGGCGGCGCGGTTCGGAAAATCAATCTTCCACGTGCGGACGAAGATCCCGTCCACCTTGCGGATCGGATCGTCCGCCGCGATCGCCCCGGCGCCGACCCCCCGCTCAGCCGCGAGCTCGACGAGGCGCGATTCGAGGGCCATCCGTTGGCCCTCGCCGCCGCCGCGAACCAGGTACCAGAGCCCCCCAGCCAGCACCATGAGGGCGACGGCAATCAACACGACCACCCAACGGGATGTGGCCCCTGTGGCTTTCTTTCGTCTCTTATTCATTTATCTTTGCAGCCGGGACGGCCGCACCACAAAACTGCCCGGCGCCCTTGTAGCGCACGCGTCCCGCGTGCATCTGCGGGCGTCAATTGGCAAGTCGTGCCGACCCGGCATCAACTACGCCGCCTTCTCGAGCGCCAGGATCTCGAGTGCACGCTCGAGGACGGGGTCGTCGGCTGTGTCGGGATGGGCCGCCTCAACCGGCTCATCCGGCTCGACGCCATTGCCGTCGATCGGCTCATCGTTTGCCTTCAACCAGCGGCCGACCGGCATCCACACAGCGACATCGCCGTTGCGCACCAGACTCATATACGGCGCGTGCCCCATCGATTTTTGGCCGACGAGAATCGCCCCGGCTTGTTGCAGCGCAGCCGCGAGAATCTCCCCCACTCCCGCGGTGTTCGGACCGATCAGGACGACCGGGGGCGCCGCGGACACGACCTCGGCCGTTGCCGCATACTCCCGCGACCCGGCCCGACGTCCCTCCCACCGGCCGAGCACACCGTCGTCGACAAAACCGTCAGCCAGCGCGATGGCCTCCTTTTCGAGTCCCCATCGGAGATCGCGGAGATCGAGGATGAGGTTTCCGTTTTCGGGAATCAGTTTGGCGACTTCTTGAACGGCGCCCTCGGGAATAGCTTCGACATGGATCACGGTCGCGTTGCCCTCGGGCGCCGAGGTTGCCGCGCGCAGCGTCCATGGAGTCGGTTCGAGCACCACATCCCGGCGTTCGTCCACCTCACGGTCGAAAACCGTCAATGTGATGGACTCGCCGCTGTTCTGCCGCTCCATGAGCTCGAGCCTGATCTGCCACAGCGGCCGTCCGCGACTGTTCACGCCGTCGACCAGCTCGATCACCTCCCAGGTGTCGAGACCGGCGGCTTCGGCCGGCGAGCCTGAGAGAACGTACTTCACCGCGGCGGAGCCCAGCCGTGAGGTGAGGCCCAGACCGAAGGGGGGCGGCGACTCGACAAACTCGAGATACGCGTTGATTTGATCCACCGGCAGCACCGCGGCCGAGCGATCCAGCGGCTCCACCAGACCCGCGTCGAGGGACATCGACAGCGCTTCCTGGTTGAGCTCGTCGACGTACTCGGTCTCCACCAGATGCACCACCTCCGCGAGGTTACCGAGCGCTCTGAAAAGAACGTCCTGGGTGTTGCGACTGGCCAGGAGCACGCCGGCAAAGAGCATGACCACCGTCAAAGACGCGGCGAGCAAGGTTGTTCGGGCACCCTTCATGTTCAGGACGGACCACCTTTCAATTGCAGCCAGAGCCTCGGGTCGATGGGCTTTTCGCCCACTCGAAACTCGAGATACACGTTGCCGCTCTCCGACGGCGGTGACGCGAGGCCGAGGCGCATTCCCATCGTCACGGACTGATCCACACGCACGTGGATTGTACCAAGCCCCGCAACCAGCGAGTAGACGTCGTGTCCGTGGTCGAGGACGACCATGTTTCCATATCCCTTGAAATAACGTGCAAAAGCCACGACTCCCGGAAAGACGGCCGTAACCGGCGCCGACCCCGGGGCGTCGAATCTCAGCCCGTTGCACACCGTGTAGGTGGCGTACTTGGGCAAACGCTGACGGCCGAACCCCTGAACCACCTTTCCCTCTACCGGCCACGGCAGGGCGCCACGATATCCACGGATGTCCTCCTGCCCTGTGAACCGCTTTTTGGATGCCAACACGCCCACCAGCCGCTCGAGGGCCGCCTCACGCCCGCGAAGATCCGCGAGGCTGGCGTCGGCGCTCTTCCGACTTCGCTCGAGCTCTTTGAGACGCAGAGCGACCCGGTTTCGAACATTCTCGAGCTCATCGCGGCGCGCCTCCAGCGCCAGCGCATCCTCCTTCGCCCTGCTCAGAGTCTCGCTGAGCTCCGCCAGCCGCGCGGCATGCCGCCGGCTCATGTCCCGATACTCCTCGAAGAGGCGGATCTGACCCGCGGTCAGCACCGACACCGTCCCGATCGCATCCTCGAGCGTGCCCCCACGATAGGCGTCGAAGAAGAGCTGCATCGGGCCCGGGTGTCCGAGAAGGGCCATCACCTCGAGGTGTCGATCCAGGAGCTCTCGACGCGCGTCGATCTCCGCAGCCAGGTCGTCGACCTCGGCCCGCAGCCGGGCCGCTTCCTCGCCGCTGATTGTCAGCAACAGCTCGACCTCGTGCACCCTCGCATCCGCCAGATCGAGCTCGGCGTCGAGCTTCTCTCGTTCCTGCTCGACGCTTTCGGTCTCTTCGTCCAGCCGCCCGAGTCGATCCTCGAGACGACCGATCCGGCCTCGGATCTCGGCGAGCTGGTCGTCGGTCGCCAACGCCGCCGACGCCGCAAACGCTACGGCCAGAGCCAATCCGAGAAACGCGATACCAACAACCCAGATCTTCCTCATCGATAGGCATTGTACAGGAAAGAAAGGGGGTTAGAAATTTTCAATTCTTAATTCTCAATTCTCAATTCTTAATGTTGGACGCCCGCCCTCGAGGTAGGAATTCTGCTTTGCGGTAGCCCGTCACCACAATGGCCAGATTTTTTTGGGTGGGTGGAAATTGAGAACTGAGAATTAAGAACTGAGAACTGAGAATTCGACCTTTAGGGGGCGGTACTCCGATTCCCCTCTGCCAAAGCGCGGGTAAAAACATTCAATCGACTCAATCGTTCCTCGCGCCGACAAATTCGAAATCCGAAATCCGAAATCCGAAATTCCCCCTCCCTCCCTCCGCTATACTTGATATCAGCGAGGTGACCGATGACAGAAAACATTTCCTACAATATCCACATCCTGGGCCTCAAGGACGCGTCCGCACAGGGCCGGCATGTTTTTGCCTCGACCATTGAGAATCTGACCGGTCGCTCCGCCCGGGATTTTGACGAGCACTTCCCCTCGTCCGTGTTACCGATGTTCGAGGCCCTGGAAACGGATCGGACCCGGAAAATCGCCGAAACACTTTCAGATGCAGGAATCATCATCGAGGTGCGACCGATCGAAGCACCGCCGTCGGAGGAGGTGTTCGAGGAGGACGCGCACACCCGAACCTGCCCCGTGTGCGGCAAGCTGCAGACGGCGGCGGCCGAGGAGTGCGGCAATTGCGGCGTGGTGTTTGCCAAGCACGAACGAGAGCTGCTCCTCAAGATGCAGATGGAACACACCCTCGAACAGGCGATGGTCAAGGCGGCGCAGGTCCGGGAAGAATGGGTCCAACGCGCCAAGACATACCTGGAGACGCACAAGCTCGCTAAGGACGCCACCGCGGAGTTCTCCCCTATCCTGATGCAGGACGAGGTTCCATTCCTGCGGCTCAACTCCGACGAAGGGCCTCTCCTCTTGACCTCGCGCCGAATCATCTCGAAACGGGATGGGAACTTCCAGTCGATCCCGTATGAAATGATCGACGAGGTCGAGTATGGAGGCAGCCGATTGACGCCGTCTAAGAAATCCAAGCAACGGTTGCAGCTGAACTTCCACTCCGCCTTCCCGGTCAGCGAAAACGAGGTGGTCAAGAGTATGGCCTGGCATCTCGACAAAGACTCCTCCTTCAGCAAGGAGGTCGTCTTCGAGTGGGGTTACGCGCGGAACTTCATGTGCGGGTCGTGCGGCGAACGCGAGCTCGATTACCGAACCGAAGGCAACAAGGTGTACATGCGGTGCATGCACTGCGCCACCGATCACGAGATCAATCTTGCCGAGGGCGTTGCGGTTCCGGTGCTCTCGGAGTAATCATGACAACGCGGCACAGGAGATTCCTGCCGATTCTCATCGTCCTGACCCTCCATCCCTCCGGCAATCGCATGCTCACGATCAGCTATCGCTACCCCGCCGGCGAGGATTCCGCGCAGCGCGTCGAGCAACTCATCGACGTTCTGAGCTACCTTGAATAATTCTTAATCCTTAATTCTTAATTCTCAATGCCAACTCAGACGCATCAGTTTTGAGTTTTTAGTTTTTAGTTTTTAGTTTTTCATCCCATCACCCTGCACGTGGGATGCGTGCCGTTACAAGAGCTTGGGCGGTTGTGTTCGGCTGAAGTGGGGGGCGGCATACATGCCGCCCCCACGGAGACCACACGTCCGGGCAGGCGTGCGGCAAACCCAAAATTCCATGGGGTAGACGTCCGGCAACTCAAAACTAAAAACTCAAAACTAAAAACTCATCGCCACGGCTGGCCGGGTCGGCATTGAGAATTGAGAATTGAGAACTATCCCCATTCAACCGTCTGCGCACCGACAACCTCGAGCACCTGGTCGAACCGGTCCTCAAAACGCT
>Ga0209013_10005864_pt1 | contig 10522 bp, 6 predicted proteins | sample Cruoilmetagenom2_FD_187291 | JGI IMG/M metagenome (GOLD analysis project Ga0209013, IMG submission 187291) | Oil polluted marine microbial communities from Coal Oil Point, Santa Barbara, California, USA - Sample 2 (SPAdes) (version 2) | ecosystem: Environmental > Aquatic > Marine > Oil seeps ...
GTCGGTCGTTTCGACGGCCATGAAGAGATGTCCCTCGTCCCAAAGGAAGCCGAGTCGGCATTGAAGATCGTCCTTATCTTCCCGGTGGAAGGCGACTGGATAGGTGAGCGGAACCATTTGCGCTGTTTGCCAATCGCTGAGCATGCCGTCGATCTGGATCTGGCAGATTATCTGGTGGATTCTGGGCATCGGCATGATGTGGTTTCTGGCATACAAACTTCAGATGTCGACTAACATCACAACGACATTTGAGGCCTTGAAACACGATATTTATGACGATGAAGCTACGGTTTCTGAAGATTCATCGCGAGGACAGTCGGGAGTATAACTTTTGGTTGTACTACCTGGTTTACTTCGTGTTTAAACCGTTAACAAGGATGGGGAGGCGCTTGCGCCTTCTCATCCATACCTTTTTAAAGGAAAGCGAAGGAAAGCGAATTTCTATACAAATGAAACGACTACTTTTAGTTCTGATGATATCTTTTTTCATGATTGTCGGTTGCGGCGTAGGGGTCTCGGACTATGATGACGCTGTTCTGGACGGCGTTTCCGCATTGAATCTAAACAAACCGGAAAAAGCTTTTGATAAATTCAGCCGTGCCGTAAAATTAGACCCCAAACGGGCCGATGGATACCTGGGAAGAGCCGATTCGCTCAACGCCCTAAAACGTTATGAGCAAGCCCTCGAAGATTATGACATAGCGATAAAAATCGACCCAAAGAATGCCAAAGCATATATAAACCGGGCCGTTGCATACAGCCATCTGAAAGACTATCAAAAAGCGATTGCGGATTATGAAAAAGGACTTGAATTGGATCCCGAAATTGATGACCCGCCGGGTTTCTTCAAACGCCTTTTTAGCAACGATCCCAATACCGATAAAGGTATCCGAAAACATCTGGAGTTTTTAAAAGCCAAGGTTAAGGAGTCGTGATCGGAAATTCTAACCCGGATAAACCGGGAAAAATATGAATTGAACACAGGCACTCAGGTGGCAGCGCCGCCTTGGCCTGAAAAGTTTACCCGCCTCAGGAGGGCGGCCAGTCTAATCGAAAAAGAAACTCTGAAAAAGCGAATAGCGAATATCGAATAATGTCGAATGTCGAAGTAAGGTATTCTGTCTATGTTAAAAAAAGAGTGAGCGAAGCGATTCCTTCCTTCGACATTCGATATTCGATATTCTGCGGTTCTGCGGTTCGCTTTTTAAGTTTGTTAAGTTTCATACGAGGTGTCAAAGCGCAAAAGCAGACCTGAAACCTGACACCTGAAACCTTACGCCCAGCAAAAGGAGGAAAGACATGACCACCCCTTATGAAGCCGCATATCAGCAGTCCATTCAAGACCCGGATAGCTTCTGGGGCGCAGCGGCCGAAGACTGCCACTGGTATAAAAAGTGGGACAAGGTTCTGGATGATTCCGGCAAGCCCTTTTACCGCTGGTTTAGCGGCGGCGAATTGAACACCTGTTACAATGCCGTGGATTACCACATCGACAACGGCCGGGGGGAGCAACATGCCATTATTTATGACAGCCCGGTCACCGACACCATTAAAAAATATACCTATAATCAGCTGCGCGATGAGGTTGCCCGGTTTGCCGGTGCCCTGGCCGCCCAGGGGGTGGCCAAAGGCGATCGGGTGCTTGTTTACATGCCGATGATTCCGGAGGCCGTTATCGCCATGCTGGCCTGCGCCCGCCTCGGTGCCGTGCATTCGGTGGTGTTCGGGGGATTTGCCGCCAATGAGCTGGCCGTGCGTATCAATGATGCCAAACCCAGGGTCATCGTGTCGGCCTCCTGCGGCATCGAAGTCGCAAGGGTGATTGCCTACAAGCCTTTGCTGGACAAGGCTATTGATATTGCGGATTTTAAGCCGGAACGCTGCATTATCAAGCAGCGGCCGATGGAAGCGGCCGCCATGGCCGACGGCCGCGATCTGGACTGGGATGCGGTCATGGCCGCTACCCAACCCCATGACTGCGTGCCGGTGGCTGCCACCGATCCCTTATATATTCTGTATACGTCCGGAACGACCGGGGTACCTAAAGGGGTTGTGCGCGACAACGGCGGCCATCTGGTGGCCCTTAAATGGTCCATGGGCAACATCTACAATGTCGGTGCCGGCGACGTCTACTGGGCGGCATCGGATGTCGGCTGGGTGGTCGGACATTCCTATATCGTATACGCTCCCCTGTTCAAGGGCTGCACCACCATTCTTTTTGAAGGCAAACCGGTGGGCACGCCGGATGCGGGTGCATTCTGGCGGGTCATATCCGATCACAAGGTCAAGGTGATGTTCACCGCTCCGACGGCCTTCAGGGCCATCAAAAGGGAAGACCCCCGGGCGGAATTGATGAAAAATTATGACCTCTCTAATTTTAAGGCCCTGTTTCTGGCCGGGGAACGAACGGATCCCGACACCCTGAAATGGGCGGAAAACAGTTTGAAGGTCCCGGTGATCGACCACTGGTGGCAAACCGAGACCGCCTGGGCCATTGCCGCCAACTGCCTCGGTCTGCATCACTACCCCGTCAAAGAGGGATCACCCACTAAAGCCGCGCCGGGATGGAACCTCCAGGTAGTGGATGAAAATACCAACCCGATCAAGCCGGGAGATATCGGGGCGCTGGTGGTCAAACTGCCCCTGCCCCCGGGATCGCTGCCAACGCTGTGGAACAACGATCAGGGCTTTCTCGATGCCTATATGGAAGAATTCCCCGGCTACTATAAAACAGCCGATGCCGGTTTTATCGATGAAGACGGCTACGTATTTGTCATGAGCCGCACGGATGATATTATCAATGTTGCCGGTCATCGTCTTTCCACCGGCGGAATGGAGGAAGTGCTGGCGGATCACCCGGATGTGGCCGAATGCGCCGTGCTCGGTGTTGACGACCAGTTGAAAGGCCAGGTCCCCATCGGATTTCTGGTCCTCAATGCCGGGGTTGAACGTGAGCCGGCCGACATAACAAAGGAAGTTATCCAGATGGTCAGGGATCGCATCGGACCGGTGGCCTCGTTTAGAACAGCAACTGTCGTCAAACGGCTTCCCAAAACCCGTTCCGGTAAAATTCTCAGAGGAACCATTCAGAAAATTGCAGATAATGAACCGTATAAAATGCCGGCCACCATTGAAGATCCGGATGTTCTGGACGAAATGCAAGAGGCCTTGAACAAAATCGGGTATGCCAAGGCAAAAAAATAGAGCGAATCAGCTGAACTTGATCGAGTTGAAAATTAAGCCATCGATTCGTGCTGCTGTTCATATATGTTGATATTGGTTTCAGGTGTCAGGTGTCGGGTGTCAGGATCCGATATTTTGGGAGGATGTTGCTATAACGAAAAGTAATACAGATTGGAGAAATTATTAGAGCGCAAAGTTGCAGAGTGCAAGCGAAGACGGTATACAGCTGAATTTGGTTCCAGGTATTTCATCCCACGCGGATTACATTTAGTGTTTCTCAACCCTGACACCCGACACCTGACACCTGAAACCTAAAATAGATTTGAATCAATGCACGGAAAAATTTTCACCACCTCAGAATGAAAGAAATCCTACATGCCAAAAGAAATCCTGATAGTGGATGATGAACCGAGCATTGTCGTCCCCATCCAGTTTCTGATGGAACAGCAGGGCTATAGTGTCCTGGTGGCCGAAAATGGTGAAGATGCCCTGGATGTGATTTATAAATACAAACCGGACCTGATTCTGCTCGACATCATGCTTCCCAGAATTGACGGTTATGAGGTTTGCGAAATCGTACGCCTGAACCCCGAATACCGGGATATCAAAATAATTTTTTTAACTGCCAAGGGCCGTGAAGTTGAAATCGCCAAAGGCCTGGCGCTGGGGGCAAATGCCTATTTTACCAAACCCTTCTCGAACACTGAGCTGGTCGCTAAAGTCAAAGAACTTTTAAATAATACCAATGAAGATACCGGGGAGTAAATTCTGGGGGGTTATCGCTCTTGCCTTCGCATCCCTGATCATTGTCGCTGCAGGTTCTGCCGTCTGGTTTCACTATCAGTTGACATCCGCAGAACTGGATTTTTTGACCCACCTTGTGCGACAAAATATCGGACCTATCCTTATCATCATTTTTCTTTTTCTGGTCGCCTGCCTCTGGTCCCTGGAGTCCGTATTTCGCAACTATATCCGGCCGGTCTCCAAAATTTCAGAAAGCATTGACCTGATCAATTCCTCCAATCCGTCTTACCGGCTTCCCGGCATAGGCGGAGCGGACCTTCGCCGACTTTGCCATCGCATCAACGAGGCGGCCCAGCGCTATGAATCACTCTCAAAGCATGTGGAAGAAAGAGTTCAGCGGGCCAGAGCAAACTCGGAACAGGAAAAAAATACCCTGGCGGCGATTGTGGCCGAATTGCCGGAAGGCGTGCTGATCTGTAACCCTGAAGGCCGGATTCTGCTGTATAACAACCGCGCCAAATTCCTCTTGGCCGGCGACCTGCCGCCCAATGATCCGGGCGCTGATTCCGACCCCCGAGGATCCGGGCGCTATATCGGCCTGGGTCGTTCCGTCTTCGGAATTATCGACAAAAATCTCCTTGAGCATGTTCTTGAACAAATCTCCGAAAAATTACGGAAAAATGATCCCGAAGTTGCTTCTTATTTCGTGGTGCCGGGGGCCGATGACCGGCTGTTGCGGGTGGAGGCGGTCCCTGTTTTAGACCCCGGACGGCAATTTACCGGCCTGATCCTGATTTTTTATGATATCACCCGACAGTTGGAAACAGATAGTGATATAAACCTGGCCCTGCAGGCGGTCACGAGAGGATTCCGGGCCTCACTGGGCGGTATTCGATCCGCCATTGAAACAATTATCGACTATCCGGACATGGAGACCCAACAGCTCGAAAAACTCAAAGCCATCATCCATAGAGAATCCCTTCGCATGGGCGAGCTTCTGGAGAGCAACTTGAGCTTTGACGGCCAGATTGGAATCAGCCAGTGGCCCCTGACAACCATGTCGGCCCATAATCTGACAGAACTGATCCAGGCCAGGTCTCTCGAAAAACTCAAGGTTCAGATTCAGCTGCAAAGCTCAGATCAAACCCTGTGGGTCAAGGTTGACAGCCATTCTTTCCTGCTGGTGCTCCTGTTTGCTATCGACAAATTAAAAACCCTGACCGGCAGCCAGGAATTTACCTGCCGGTTAAGCGATCTGGATTGGTATATCGGGCTGGATTTAATGTGGTCGGGTAATCCGATAAAAATCGAAACCCTGCGCCAATGGGAACAGGCCCCTGTGGTGTTCGAAAAAGAAGGCTGGTCAATAACGCTTCGTGAAATACTCGAACACCTCGGTTCCGACATTGGCTCTTACGCCTCCAAACGGCTGCCGGGCACATCCTATCTGCGCTTCTTTTTGCCGGTGGCCGAAGTCTTCGAACCGCAGGAGAGCAGGTCCCTGGCCATACTCCCGGAAAGCCGTCCTGAATTTTATGATTTTGACTTATTCGGCCGTGTAGGGCAAACAACCGAGCTTGAGAGCCGGCTTTTAACCGAGCTGACCTATACGGTATTCGATATGGAAACCACCGGGTTGAATCCCTCCGAAGGAGATGAAATTTTGTCGATTGGGGCCATCCGAATTGTCAATTGTCGTCTGTTACGGGAAGAACACTTTGAACAGTTGGTTGATCCTTTACGCCCTATCCCCTGGGCATCGGTACAAATTCATGGCATTCATCCGGAGATGATCATCGGACAGCCGGTTATCAATAAGGTCCTGCCACGATTTCAGCAGTTTGCAGAAGATACCATCCTGGTGGCGCATAATTCCGCCTTTGATATGCGCTTTTTACAAATGAAAGAAGAGCAGACCGCCGTTCGATTCATCAACCCGGTACTGGATACCCTTTTGCTGTCAGCCGTGGTTCATCCGACCCAGGATGACCATAACCTGGAAGCCATTGCCCAACGCCTGGGAGTCCGCATTCTGGGCCGCCATACCGCCATGGGCGATGCCCTTGCAACCGGTGAGCTGTTCCTGAAATTGCTGCCGCTTCTGGCAGAAAAAGGCATTTACACGCTGAAAGATGCGCTGGAAGCTTCTAAACAGACATATTATGCAAGGATGAAGTTCTGATATTGCTATCCCCATTGAACGTACCAACCCATCAATACCAAAAAGGCATGATGCAATTTGAAACATTTGAAAATCTCAAATTCCAATATCCAATGACCAAAACCTTAAAATGACCTATCTTCAATCATATCAAGTTTGAGTTTTTGAATTTTGGTCATTGGGATTTGTTTGATATTTGGGATTTGGGATTTGTAATTTAAAAATTCCGAATTTGTTTGGTACTTCGGTTTTCTTGCAATAATTTAAATTTATCTTTTAACAATGTCTAGTGCCCTGAGGCTTCCGGATTTGCCGGGATCTCAAAGGAAAACATGGTTCCTTTGCCCGGCTCGCTGTCGACCCATATCCGACCGTGATGAAAATCGATAATGTTTTTGGTAATCGTTAATCCAATTCCGGTTCCGGCCGGACGGCCCAGGGTCGGGTTCTTGATCTGAAGAAAGGGCTCGAATATTCTGGTCTGATCTTCCGGTTTGATTCCGATGCCGTTGTCCTGGACCTCCACCCGCAATTGATCGTTTACAGCCCGCAGGCGAACGACAATCATTCCGCGGTCGGTGTTACAAAATTTCACCGCATTGGAGAGAAGATTGACCATTACCTGGATCAGCCGGTCGCGGTCACCGGACACCGCGGGCACATTTTCGGCAAGGTCCATGTCAATGGCGATGTTTTTGTCATGGATCAGCTGCTGGGTGCTGATAACCGCATCTTTGACTACTTCTTTAAGATCCAGGGATGCAATCACCCAGTCCAGCTTGGCCGACTGAATCTTTTCGTAATCCAGTATCTGGCTTACGAGACGGATGAGTCTTTCACTTTCTTTGATGATAATACCGGTAAAATTCTCAAACCGGTCAGCGTCGATATTCGGATTGGTATAGAGAATTTCGGCCAGGGACTTTACAGCGGTTAAAGGGGTGCGCAGCTCATGGGTGACGGTTGATATGAAATCGTCCTTGAGCCGGTCCAGTTCCTTCAACCGTAAATTGGCCTTTTTCAGTTCGGCGGTCGCTTTTTCCAGCTCACGGCTGTAGGCAATCACCTGTCGGGTTTCATCGAGGATGTTCAGCACCTCTTCGATACCCAGGGGTTCTTCTTTGACAACCGACGATACCATGATGCGGGCCGAAGCCGACCCAACGGCACCGGTCAACAGCTTTTCAGCATGGCCGACCAGATCGGCATCGGCCGTCATCTGGTCGTCCCAATCAATATTGTGTTTTTGGGCATAACCGGACAGCGCCTCATCCGCTTTCGTTTTACCGAGAAATCGTGACAACAGGGATCGCAAATCCGGCAAATTGACGGTTCCCCGCCGGAAGAGTGAATCCCCGGTTTCGCCGGAATATTTGAAGACATCCACGAACAGGGCGGCCTGGGTATGCTCGATGGCCCGGGGACGGCCTAAAACGGAAACCGTGATATAAACACTCACATTGACCAGCATGCTCCAGAAGGCCGCATGGGAGATCGGGTTGAAATGCTGCAGTCCGAACAGTTGATACGGTTTCAGCAGGTTTATGCCGAAGGGCCCCCCGGTCACAAAGTCCTGGTGGATCAGGCCGATCGGGACCAGTGACGGCAGGAAAATCGTGTAGGTCAGGACCACGAATCCGGCGATCAAACCGCTGATTGCACCTGAGCGGGTGCCGCCTTTCCAGAATATCCCGCCGATCAAGGCCGGTGCGAACTGGGCCACGGCCGCAAAAGACGTCAGGCCAATGGAAACCAGGGCATAGAATCCGCCGAGGTAATGGAAATAGGCATAGCCCAGCATCAAAACCAGGATGATACTTCCCCGGCGGATGAGCAGCAGCAAACCGGTTAGTTCGCTGCTGCGGGAAATGGCCGGGATCGGTAATCGCAGCAACACCGGCATAACGAGATCATTGCAGATCATCGTGCTCAGGGCGATGGTCTCGACGATCACCATGCCGGTGGCGGCGGAAACGCCCCCGAGACAAACGAATAACGTCAGAAATTGCTGCTTGGCGGCCATCGCCAACGTCAAGCCAAAATAATCGTTATCGACACTGCCGGCGGCGAACTGCATCATGCCGGCGAAAGCAACCGGCAGAACAAAAATATTGATCGCCAGAAGATAGAGGGGAAAGAGCCAGATGGCTTTGTTTAAATGCTCCTCGTTGACGTTTTCGACCACGACCACTTGAAACTGACGGGGCAACAGGAGGATGGCCATCATGGACAGGAAAATGTGCATGCCCCAATCGATATAGGTGAAGCCGCCGGCGTTAATGGTTAAAAGCTCTTCGAAGAAAGGATTGGATTGCTGGGATGATTCGATGGTCAAGGCGCGTTTAAGATCGGAAAAACGGTGGGCCTTTTCGAAAAGATCGGCAAACCCATTATAAAGTCCATAGGTTACGAAAAGTCCCACCGCCAGGAAGGCCACCAGCTTTATGATCGACTCAAAGGCAATGGCCGCCACCAGTCCCTCGTGCCGTTCGGCGGCATCCAGATGACGCGTGCCGAAAAAAATGGCAAAAACGGCCAGCATCAGGGCCACATAAAAGGCCGTATCGCCCAACAGCGGGATATCGGCGAAAGTTGATGTTACAGAGATTTCAGGGTATTGATTGATCAGAAAAAATGTGCCCGATATGGCTTTGATCTGCACCGCAATATAGGGAATGACACCCGCCACGGCAATGATGGTAACCACGCCGCCCAGGGTCGGACTTTTGCCGTAGCGGGACGCAATAAAGTCGGCGATGGATGTAATGCGATGAACCTTGCTGATGCGAATGATTTTTCGCATGACCACCCAGCCCAGCGTAACCATCAAGGTCGGTCCCAGGTAAATGGTAAGAAAGCTCAAACCGCTGCGGGAGGCCAGGCCCACACTGCCGTAAAAGGTCCAGGCCGTGCAGTATACCGCCAGAGAAAGGGCATAGATATAAGGATTGCTGATGATGCTGCGGCCGGCATCGGCCCGTTTATCGCCATAATAGGCAATCACAAAAAGAAGCCCGACATAGCCGAAGGAAAAAAATAAAATGTTTCCGGTTAGTAACAATTATCGACCTCCCGTGTCACCGGAATCATCTGCACGTTCCCTCGAATGGAACAACGTCGCCAGGGCCGTGAGACCGATAATCAGGCACCAGATAATGAAAATGTATACATACAGCAGGGGTAAGCCGAATATCAAGATTTCGAGGTTAAACAGAGAAATGATCGGAAAGTTTAACAGGACGCAGCCGAGCAGAAATAAGGCGACCAGGCGTTTGTTTATTTTGCTGTCACGCGTCATGGATCGTATTTCTCCAGGGAGTTAAACTAATGAATCGTTGTTACCATAAACCAATCAGGCCCAAGTGTCAATTTGGATCAAATCTGGTTTCGGATTTACTTTGATGTTGCCTTGTGATGTGGTATTCTGATTCTGTAACCGCAACCCTTTAAATTTGGTGCTATCATGAAAGATGAAATAGTTGCCTTCTTGGCTGATTTGCCGCCATTTTCCAAGTTGCCTGAAAAAGAACTGTCCCAGGTGGCCGGTAAAGTTTCAATGAAAACGTATCCCCAAAAAACGGTCCTGTCTGTCCAGGGTCGAACAACGGTGGAATGCGTGTATATCATTCAAAAAGGATCATTGGAGCTCTTTTACGAAACCGATGGTGGAAAAACGCTCAGCGGCTTTTTGCAACCGGGTGAAACCTTTGGCGGAATCTGCATTCTGATGAACGCCGGGCTTTCGGTACGCACGGTGCAAACAGTCGATGATGCGACGCTGTTCACCCTGCCGCAAAATGTTTTTTTGGACCTTTGCACACGTTATGATTTTTTCTATGTCCATTTTGCCGAAAAATTTCGCGACCGAATGTCAAATGAAGCCTATGCTTCCATTGCCACCTCCGGACAGGTCCAGCATCTTCTCTCCCGGCTGGTGCCTTTTTCATTTCTCCCGGAAGAAGAAATTGACCGAATCGCCACTAGCATATCCATTATCTACCATCCGGAAAATACCGTATTATTTCACCAGGGCCAATATAAAATTGATCATCTATACATTATAAGTAAAGGTGCTGCCGAGCGTTATTTTGAAGAAAATGATAAAAAGACACTGAGTGGCTTACTGGGTGAAGGCGACATGTACGGCGGGATCTCTCTGCTTCTGAACAAGGGAATTCCCATCCGCACCCTGAGGACGACGGAAGATTCGCAATTCTATCTTTTACCAAAAGATATCTTCCTGGATATTTGCAAACATCATGAGGTCTTTTCCGATTATTTCACGGACACATTCGGCAAGCGCATGCTGGATCGATCCTATGCCGAAATTATCAGCAGCAATTTTAGACCGCAGGATGACTCCACTCAATTCTTCAACCTGCCGGTTGCCAATATCTACAACCCGGAACTGGTCGCCTGTGATCAGAATCTGCC
>Ga0209013_10005865_pt1 | contig 10521 bp, 7 predicted proteins | sample Cruoilmetagenom2_FD_187291 | JGI IMG/M metagenome (GOLD analysis project Ga0209013, IMG submission 187291) | Oil polluted marine microbial communities from Coal Oil Point, Santa Barbara, California, USA - Sample 2 (SPAdes) (version 2) | ecosystem: Environmental > Aquatic > Marine > Oil seeps ...
TGCGGTTCACAGGTAAGTTGCAGGTTCATATCCGCCTCGATTTTTACTGTGCCCGGCACGCGAATAGCAAGAATTGTATTTTCAGGCCCGAAGTACCCGTAAACGAGGGAGTCGGCTCCCAACTCCTCAACCATGTCGACCTTAAATTTAATAGGACCATCTTTTTCAGTCACGATGATATGTTCGGGGCGCAGGCCTAGGGTGACTTCACTCCCGCCATATTTGGAAAAGCCGTCGGGCAGGGGCAAACTTCCCTCACCGGATAGTTCGACGGCGGTTCCGTCGGCGCTGATGCCGGCGGTGAGGAAATTCATGGACGGAGAGCCGATGAATCCGGCGACAAATACCGTCTTGGGCCGCTCGTAAAGATCGATCGGCGTACCGATCTGTTCCATGTTGCCATCGTTCATGACCAGCAACCGGTGGCCGAGGGTCATGGCTTCGACCTGGTCGTGGGTGACGTAGACGCTGGTGACCCCGAGCCTTTTTTGGAGTCGCCTGATCTCGAGACGCATCTGCACCCTGAGCTTGGCGTCGAGATTGGAAAGGGGTTCATCGAACAGAAAGACTTTGGGTTCGCGCACGATGGCCCGTCCCATGGCGACGCGCTGGCGCTGGCCCCCCGAAAGTTGTCTGGGCTTGCGGTTCAAAAATTCGGATAGTTCCAGGATTTTTGCTGCCTTTTGCACTCTTTCTTCGATTTCAGCTTTCGGCATGCGTCGAATCTTAAGCCCGTAGGCCATGTTTTTATAGACTGACATGTGGGGGTAGAGGGCATAGTTCTGGAAGACCATGGCAATATCCCGCTCCGCCGGTTCCAGGTCGTTGACCACTCGTCCGCCGATGGAGATCTCGCCCGCAGTGATTTTTTCGAGCCCGGCGATCATCCTGAGCACCGTCGATTTGCCACAGCCGCTGGGTCCGACGATGACGATAAACTCACCATCTTCCATATTGCAATTCACCCCATGCACAACTTCGACTTTGCCGAATGATTTCTTGACATCTTTAATTAATACTTCGGCCATATTTTTAATCTCCCGTTTATTTTTCGGTTTCAGTCAGACCTTTAACAAATAACTTTTGCATAGATACGACGATGACTACGGGTGGAAGCATGGACAGCATTGTGGTTGCCATGATAACCTGCCATTCGGCGAAATCGTCGCCAACCGCCAGCATCCGGTTGATTCCGATGATGATGGTGTACATGCTCTCATCGGTGGTAATCAGAAGGGGCCAGAGATATTGGTTCCAGCCGTAAATGAACAGGATCACGAACATGGCCGCCATGTTGGTACGCGTCATCGGTACCAGGATATCGAAAAAAAAGCGCACCGGACCGGCCCCGTCGATGCGCGCTGCCTCGGCCAGTTCGTCCGGCACAGCCAGGAACACCTGCCGGAAAAGAAAAGTAGCGGTAGCCGAGGCGATTAACGGCAGTGTCAGCCCGGCATAATTGTCGAGCATCCCCAGATCCGCAACCACCTTGTAGGTCGGTAGGATACGCACCTCCACCGGAAGCATGAGTGTAAAGAAGATGAGCCAGAAGAAAAACATCCTGAAGCGAAACTTGAAATAGACGATGGCAAATGCGGCCAGCAAGGAGATGGAGATCTTGCCGATAGTGATGCCCAGGGCCATGACCAGGCTGTTGAACATCATCCTCCCCACCGATACCCCTAATTCCTTGACTCCAGAGGTAAGGGCCGTGGTGTAGTTCTCAATAAAATGGCTGCCGGGTAACACCGGCATCGGTCTGTCCAGGAGTTCCGGCAGCGTGTGCGTCGAGGCCACGAATGTCAGATATATTGGAAACGCCATGACCAGTACGCCCACAACGAGCATGATATGTGTCAGATAAGTCACCCAGGGACGATTCTCAACCATCGATACCTCCTTCTAGTATTCAACTTTTCTCTCGATGTAGCGAAACTGGACCACGGTAAGCGCGATCACAATTGCCATCAACACCACCGACTGTGCGGACGAGCCGCCCAGGTCCAGGGCCCGGAAACCGTCTTCATAGACCTTGTAGACCATGATCATGGTGGCCCCGGCTGGCCCCCCTTCGCTTATCATATGAATGACGCCAAAGGTATCGAAGAAGGCGTAAACCATGTTCATCACCATGAGGAAAAATGTGGTCGGCATCAGCAGCGGAAAGACAATGGTCCAGAACCGCCTAGCCGGTCCGGCACCGTCAATGGCGGAGGCCTCGATCAAGGATTTGGGGATTGCAAACATACCGGCCAGGAAAAAAAGGAAATTATAGCTGACCTGTCTCCAGGCAGAAGCGACGACAACCAGCATCATCGCCTCGGTACCATTGAGCTTGTGGTTCCAGTTGTAGCCTAAAACTTCCAGTGCGTAAGTGATAATGCCAAGGGTGGGGCTGAACATAAACAGCCACAGCACCGCGGCAACCGCCGGTGCCACCGCATAGGGCCAGATCAGCAAAGTTTTGTAGATCATACCGCCCCTTATCACACGGTCTGCCTGGACCGCGAGGTATAGTGCCACAGTCAGTGCCAGCATCGCCACCGAGAAGCTGAACACAGCCGTCACCTTTATCGAATCCATGTACGCGGGAGTTGTAAAAAGTTCTATGAAATTTTCAAACCAGATAAACTCGGTGCTAAGACCGAATGGATCCTGCTGCAATACGGATTGAAACAGGGCTTGGGACGCCGGCCATATGAAAAAAATCAGCGTTATGGCGATCTGCGGCGCCACCAGCAGGTACGGAAGGACCGGGTGCCTGAAAACAACACGCTTTTCCATGGCGAAAACCTCGGGAAAGAAAATCTGTGGGGCCGCACCGACGGGCACGGTCCCCCAGCCGTTCGAATTGAACGGTAGTTAAGGGCCTCGGCAAGAAAAAATTACACATCTTGTTTGTCTTTTGGCCCGTCTACCGCGTTACATCCATCGGCACATATCATGATATGTGCCGGCGGATGTGCCTTGTAGACGCACCAAAATCCGGCGCTATCTTGCGCAATTATTTCTTGCAGCGACCCGAAGTTGTTACTTGTTGGCCTTCTCGAATTTTCGCAGCAGGACATTGGCGCGTTTTACCGCATCGTCAAGTCCCTGTTTGGCAGTCTTCTTGCCTGAAAAAACGTTCTCCATCTCCTCTTCGATAATTACCCGCTCCTGGAGAAAACTGCCGAAACGCAGCCCTTTGGAGAATGCGGTAGCCGGCTTTCCGAAACCATCTAACTGCATGATGGGCAGGTCGCGTCCCGGATTCGTCTTGTAGAAGCCGAGGTCCTTCATCATGTCCATGGCGGCGGTTGTAATCGGTACATAACCGGTATACGCATGCCAATAGGATTGAACCATGGGCAGCGACAGGAAGCTGAAAAACGCCGCCACGGCTTTGTATTCCTCAGCCGTATGGCCCTGAAAAGTCCACAGGCTGGCCCCCCCGATGATGGTGTTCAGGGGTGCCCCCTCCGCTTCCGGCCAGTAAGGCAGGGTGGACACGCCGAACTCGAAATCGGAGTTTCTCAAGTAACCGGCGTGAGCGGCCGAGGACTGCGTCATCATCCCGAGATCACCGGCAGGAAACATGGGATTGGCATCGTCTCCACGCCCGGCATAGATAAAGGTCTTATCTTTCTGCCAGTCGGCCAGCTGTTGGATGTGCTTTACGTACAATGGGGCATTGATGAGGAACTCGGTATCCAGGCCTTCAAAGCCGTTGCCCTTGGTGCCAATGGGAATGTTGTGCCAGGGTCCGAAGTTCTCGATTTGGACCCAGGAGGGCCAGCAAGTCGAAAATCCGTATTTAACGGCGCCGGAAGCGACCAGCTTTTTGGCAACTTCACCTACCTCGGACCACGTCTTGGGCGGTTTGTCGGGATCGAGCCCTGCTTTTTTAAAGGCGTCTTTGTTGTAAAAAAGCACCGGTGTTGAGCTGTTGAACGGCATCGACAGCATCTTGCCGTCTGCGGTGGTGTAGTAACCTTTCACCGCCCCCACGTAACCATCAGGATCGAAGGACGCCCCGGTTTCGGCCATTAACTCGTAAACCGGCTTGATGGCACCCTTGGCACCCATCATGGTGGCAGTGCCAACCTCGAAGACTTGAATGATATGCGGTTGTTTGCCGGCACGAAAGGCGGCAACGCCGGCCGTCATGGTCTCCGTATAGTTGCCCTTATAATCGGCGATCAGCTTGTATTCGTTCTGCGATCGGTTAAAGTTGTCGGTGATCTGGTTGACCCGTATGCCGAGCGCACCTCCCATGGCATGCCACCAGTGAATTTCAGTGACGGCCTGTGCACCGCTGACGGTCATGACCAGGAAAAAAACCGCAATGATCATGCTAAATCCATGCTTTTTCATGTGACATCCTCCTCGTTCTTTAAGGTTAATAAAAAATTCAGCACCTTTTAATAAAATTGATATCCCCTCCTTTCCTTTTTATTCTGTGTAAACATCTCCCTACCACGCCGACCGGACACAACGGAAGCCGGTGGTGTTTGTCCGATAGGTGCCCGCGAAACCTCCCTTTTGGCGACCGGAAATACGCAAGTGGGTCGCATTTGTATACCAACTACCGCCCCGGGAACCGGCCCCGGCAACGCCACTGTTTTTACCCCCGGCATATCCCGGCCAGTTCGCAATATCAGCGAATCCGTCTTTTGTCAGCGTGCCATCTCCATGAGTTCCTTTAAATCGTCTACCTTCCGAATTTGCAAGGGTTACAGGTTTTTCGTACAGGTTGCCGGACATCTCCATTATCCCGTAGTAGGTGGCACCCGCCTCCGCTCTGGTGGAAGTAGCAGTAGCAAAAATTCCGCCGCGCATGGGACCCCTTATCAAATGCTGCGATGTTCTATAAGCCACATTTCCTTTGGGTGCAGCGGCATAATGGGTGGCAACGGCCTCATCAGGTCGGCCAGCGTTTTTCAAAGTGTATGGCTTTGACGCAATATCTGTATTCCCCCATGCATATTCACCGGCTACAGCGTTTAGGGGTCCTCGGCAGGCCTTTTCAAATTCAAGCTCCGTCATCGGACGCAAACCGGCCCAATCGGCATAAGCCATACCGTCCATTACGGATAAATAGTTGCAGCCAAGTTCTTTTGCTCTGGCCCTGTGCCCACCGGCGGTCTCGGCAATGGTGTTACGGTATTTCCCTTTGTTGTTCTCAAAGCGGTTCTTATTTTGTATGGAGCTAAGTGTATTTAAAAAATCCGCATACTGCCCCTGGCTGATCTCGTATTTCATACAGTAAAAGGCTTTGTAACCGGTAGGGTAATCGGTATTATCCAGTAAACCATCGTCTCCATCCACAGATATGGGGCCTCCATCTAAATACGTTTCTGCATTTACAGATACGCTTCCATCTGTGATATGCACCGGTGTGCTGCTTCCCTCGGCATCATCATAAGAGGTGATGCCTTTGGCATCATCATAAAAGGCATAGATAGAGGCACCATCACCGAGGAAGAAACTTCCCTGCGGCACATAAACCATCTCAATGGCAAATACTTTTATATCTACGACAGCATCCTCGGCTATGCCGTCAATGCCGTAGTTCCAGCGAAGCGCTACACCGTTCCAGTCGTTTGAGCCTTTGCCGTTTGAGTTGCGGTAGATAAATATGCCTTTACCGTTATTATCCTTAGTGAATGAGGCATCAATTTGAGAGCTGCTAGGTGTGGTGTGCTCATGGTCAGCCGTGGATAATGTGCAGTGAAACCATTCAGTTCCGGCTTTATGCTTCCATTTGGTAAAGACCCAGGCCGCATCCCAGTTTGCGGGCGCTTCATTCACTCGCCAGGAATTGTCCCAGGAGATGTCAAATCGGATTTTGCCGCAATGATCTGTGGTGTTGCGGTCGGTGAAAGTGGCATTTTCCACCACCAGGTTGTTTGCCTGGACAGGCAAGGTCATAATCGACGTACAAAGCACTGCAAAAACCGGACAGCTAAAAATCTTTCCCACATACCTGACCCATACGATGCGTTTAAAATTTCTATTGATCTTATTATTTTTTGACATATCGTAACCTTACGTCTATCTATCCCGGCCAGTTCAAAATGTCAGCAAATCCATCTTTTGTCAGCGCAAGGTCTCTATTTTTTCCCGCTGCGCAGATAATTCTTAATTTCGGCGATGCTCATTCCGTCAAGTCCCAAATCCTGCATGTTTCGCCCTTCTTCCCACCAGTTTTTCTCGTGGATGACATTATAGATGTTGACGATTGTATCGATATAGGTGGTTTTGACCCCGGCTATCCTGCCGATATGGCTCCAGGGAACCAGTCCGTAGGGCGCATCTTCCGTCAAGTAACGACTATTGATATTGTGGGGGCCGGAGATGGACGTCAGCGAGATGTCGCCGTGGATGGCTTTGTAAAGGTTCCGCCAGGTATATCCTTCCGGCAGGTTCGAAAAATCCTCGATGGGGCTGAGGTTGTAGCCGAAAACCCGTCCGATGGCCTTTCTCTCGTTGTCTATCTCAATGTTCATCTTTACCGAAGAGGGTGTCACGCCATGCTCATACAGGAAAAAAGGCCGTTTGGGCCAGTTTTCGATGTCATTGATGGAAAAAAGACACAGACCGGCATGAAATGCGGGATTGACGATGCTGAGACCTGCCTCCAAAACGTCATCGTACGTTCGGGCAAAGGGATGCAGCGCTTTGACTTGTTTAAACAGCGCCGCACCTCCGCTTGCCGGCAGAAAAGCGATGTTAACATTGTTGAAGCCGTAGAGCATCACGCTGCATGGTTCAACCAGGCGGGTATCATAGGGAAGATTGTTTGCCTCGGCCACGACTGGGCAATCATCGCCGAAAATCGTCTTGAACATAAGACCGGCGAATGCTCCGGGATACAGTATGATTGTCTGGTTGCGTGAATCTGTTTTTCCTTTAAGCAGATTGGCATAGGCTTTATGAGCAAATGCAGGGGTGACGATCAAAATATAGCGAACCCCGTTAATGGCTTCATGGATATCGGAAGTAACTTTTTTCAGCGTGTATCGACCCTTTATACAACCGTCTATTTCAATGGTTTTTGTCTCGAACAGCTGGGAAAGGTTGTTCTTGAATTCGGGCATCTCGAACATATTGACTTTAAATCCCCGTGAGGCGAGATCCGCGGACATGCAATGCGCACCGTGCCCCCCTCCAAGAACCGCCACTTTTTTCGGATCAAATTGCATAAAAACCTTCGTTGTCATCCCCTGAAATGAATCTATGCTGCAGCCAGGTTTAATGGTTGTTTCAAGTTGTTTATTCGACCGAAATAAGCCTGAGTGTGTTTCACCAGAAGCTCTCCGCATCGTTCCCCATCTCGGTTTTTAAGCGCTTCCAGAATTTCCCGCTGCTCATCGAACATTCTCCGCAGATGTTCTTTTGTGAAAAAGACAGAGTGCCAGAGGCGGGAGCTGATCGCTTGAAACTCGAACAACAGTTCCTCGAGTTTCTGGTTACAAGTAGTGGCATAAATGATGTGGTGAAAGCGGGATTCGGATTGAATCAGTTCCTGCAGGTCCGCGTCTTCGAGGGATTGGTCCGATTCGACCTTTTCGAGAATCCGTCCGAGCAGTTCTAATTGTTCTGCCGATATTTTTTCCGCCGCCAGTTCACCGGCAAGTTTTTCAAGGGGTATGCGCACCTCCGCAATCTGTTTGACAAAATTCAAGTCCAACGGAGCAACCCACGTGCCGGATCGCGGAACTCTGCGAATAAGACCCTGGCGCTGAAGTTCGATGAAGATCTCCCGCAGTGGTGTCCGGCCGATCTTGTAAAGCGTTGTGAGGTCCTTTTCTTTCAAGAGTTCTCCCGGCGGCAGCTCTTGGGTGATGATCCGGTACCGGAGATTCTCATAGGCTTTGGTTTTTGAGGAAGTCCTGTCATTCTTTTGTATCATATTATTCTACGCCTGTTTGCTCTTTTTCTGTGATTTCCCTGCCGACGCACGGCAGGTGTGAGCATACCAACTAACATTTTATTTAATATATCAGTTGAGCCTCCCAGAGTCAACCCAAAATCGCAGTAAATTTGTTCTGATCTGCAATTTATTGATTTCTTAAACAGTTTCCTGCTATCAAAAATTGATTCTGATTGAAAAAATGTAAATGTTAACCGACGGATTTTCTTCCATGGCCATTGGAGGGTTATAAATGGTTTACATAATATTGTTCCGGCGACTAAATACCCTAAAGCTGTCATTCCGGCGAAGGCCGGAATCCAGGAAAACACTGGATGCCGGATCAAGTCCGGCATGACGAAATTGGCTAATTAATTGCCGGGTTAATATTTAAAGCCCCGCATTTTACTGATGATAGCGGGGCTTTATATTTTCATATCTTCGGTTGAAGAGCAGTGCTATAACCCAGTAAAAAAGAAAGAAAAAACAATGTGGAAACAGATAGCTGTAGTGGGTCGTGTTTTGGCGGGGACGCTAACGGTAATAGCGAGCCTGTCGTTAGTCTTGTCTTGTCAGGCAACCGGACAAAACACCTTCCAAACAGATACTGCAGAGCAAATAAAAAAAACTTACATGATCGGTCACCGGGGTGCGGCCGGTATGGTTCCTGAGAATACGCTTGCAGCCTTTTCCAAGGCGTGCGAGATCGGGGTGGATGCCATTGAGCTTGATGTTCTGCTAGCCGCCGACGGCAAAATGATTGTTCATCACGATTACACCTTGAAACCGGACATTGCCCGCACGCCGGATGGCAAATGGTTGAGCCGTCCCGGTCCTGCCATCAAGGATTTAACCCTTGCGAAATTGAAAATCTACGATGTCGGTCGCCTGAAGCCCAACACCCACTATTCGCGCCGTTATCCCGAGCAACAGGCCGCTGACGGAGAACGTATTCCAACCCTGGGCGAAGTTATATCACTCCTCAAAACAAGGTGCGACCCGGTAACCCAGCTCTGGGTTGAAATCAAAACCAATCCGGAAAAGCCGGATCTTACCCCGGCGCCGGAGACAGTTGCCGATGCGGTGGTGCAGTTTTTACAGCAGCAGGATTTTACCGGACGTGTCCGCATCCTCTCTTTTGACTGGCGTGTGCTGGTGCATGTCCAGAAAATCGCACCTGATATACCGGCCGTTTATCTTTCCCTGGTCGGCAGGAGCTTGAATAACATCAAACCGGGACAACCCGGAGCTTCTCCATGGATGGCAGGCATTGATATCGATGATTTTAGCGGTTCAATTCCGCGGGCGGTTAAAACCGCCGGAGGCCGGTACTGGGCTCCTTACTACAAACACATTACATATAACCTCTTAAAGGAAGCCCACGAGCTGGGGTTGCAGGTCTTTGTGTGGACACCTGATTCCCACCATGACATGAAGCGCCTCATTGAAATGGGTGTTGACGGGATAATTACCAACCGCCCGGATATCCTTAAAACGGTGATTGGCAAAGATATTTGAAATGGGCCGATTGGGTTTGCCTTTTAATCATTGTACGCCCAACCGGCCCGAATAGATGGTGAATTATTGATGTTAAGCCACTTCCTTGAACTCGGCATCCACGATATCGTCGTCATCGTTAGGCGTGGATGGACCCTGACAACCGGCATTGGGTTGACCCGTGTCCGGTTGCGGACCACCTGTGGCCTGCTGGTTATACATCGACGTGGTCATGGCATGGGAGATGCGTGTCAGCTCCTCTGTCAGGCGCCGGATCTCGCCTACATCTTCACCGTTCATGTCCTGTTTTAAGACGGTCACGGCCTGTTCGGCCTGGGACTTGGAGGCCGGATCAAGCCGATCGCCCATATCCTGAAGCGTCTTTTCTGTCGAATAGACGAGGGCGTCGGCCGCGTTGCGGGCATCCACTAGGTTCCGTTTTTGTCGATCGGCATCGGCGTTCTGTTCGGCATCCCGGACCAATCGGTCGATCTCTTCCCGGGACAGCCCCGAAGAGGCCGTGATCCGGATGGATTGCGCCTTGCCGGTGGCCTGATCTTTGGCGGAGACATTGACAATGCCGTCGGCATCGATATCAAAGGTCACCTCGATCTGCGGCGCGCCACGAGGCGCCGGTGCAATGCCGGTCAACTCGAAACGCCCCAGGGTTTTATTATCGGCGGACATTTCGCGTTCGCCCTGGACGACATGCACCGTCACGGCCGGCTGGTTGTCCGCGGCCGTAGAGAACATCTCGCTTTTTTTAGCCGGGATGGTGGTGTTTTTCTCGATCAGTTTTGTCATGACCCCACCCATGGTTTCGATTCCCAGTGAGAGCGGTGTCACATCCAATAGGAGCACGTCGCGCACGTCCCCTTTGAGCACGGCCCCCTGAATGGCGGCGCCCATGGCGACCACTTCGTCCGGGTTGACCCCCTTGTTTGGCGACCTGCCGAAGATCTTTTTAACCCGTTCCTGAACCGCCGGCATCCGGACCATGCCACCCACCAGGATGACTTCATCGATGATATCGGCGGTGAGTTTCGCGTCCTTTAAGGCCGTTCGGCAGGGTCCTTCCAGCCGATCCAGCAGGTTGCCAACCAGGGCTTCCAGCCGGGACCGGGTCA
>Ga0209013_10005866_pt1 | contig 10519 bp, 7 predicted proteins | sample Cruoilmetagenom2_FD_187291 | JGI IMG/M metagenome (GOLD analysis project Ga0209013, IMG submission 187291) | Oil polluted marine microbial communities from Coal Oil Point, Santa Barbara, California, USA - Sample 2 (SPAdes) (version 2) | ecosystem: Environmental > Aquatic > Marine > Oil seeps ...
CAAATAAATATACGAATTATTTCAATTCAATGAACAACTTTTTTCTTTTTTTTCTTCAAATGCACAACGGGTTAATTTATTCTATTTCTTTGTTTTATACATGTTAAAAGTCTTACAGCTTTATAATTTTAATTTAATATTCGGGATGAGTTAATTGCAGAAGGCGGGTTTTTAATGTTTTTTTTGAAATAGTATTACCATTTAAGTAAATTTGTAATAGAAATTTTCACGAATTTATTCATAATTAAAAACTAAATTTCAATGAAAAAGTTATTATTAGTAATTGTTACGATGGCATTTGTCTTTTCGGGCCATGCACAAAAACTGAAACTGGTTGAAGGAAACCTTGATTACCTGAAAAATCAGAAACTACTTAAAGTTGAATTTACCTACGACAAGCTGAAAGTTGGAAAAATGTCGGAAGAAGATTATGTGGCCAAAAAGGTGAAAGATTACAACAAAAAAGAGGATGGCAAGGGAGACAAATGGAAAGAAAAATGGGAAAGCGATAAAGAAGACGCTTATCCCGACTATTTCATTAACATGTTCGAAATGCTGATGGGAAATGGAGAGGTCATGCTTAATGAGAACGCTGAAGATGCCGACTACATTATGGTGGTGAACACAAGCTTTATCGAGCCGGGATTCAATGTGGGCATCCAGAGCAAAAGGGCCTTAGCGAATATGGAAGTACGCATTGTTTCAAAAGACAATCCGGAAAAGACACTGGCAATGTTCACTATTACCAAATCACCGGGGAATTCTCTGTTTGGCGCTAACTTCGCTACCGTTGACAGGGTAGGTGGGTGCTTTGAGCATGCCGCCAGTGAACTGGCCGGTTATTTTTTAAGGAACGACACCTTTTGGGATTAAATAGGAAAGCACTAAAAAAAGCAAGCGCAAATAGTTTTATTTGCGCCTGTTTTGTTTCCACACAATGTGGTTCATAATTAACTCTGCCTGTTTGTTTGCTTTTATGCCAACAATGGCTTCATAACTGGTACCTGACTTTACGTAAACACATCGAAAAAGTTTCATATAAGTTTAAAAGTCTTTGGACACAGAGCTTATCTTAGCTTTCCATCAGGCTTCATCTTGCGCCTGGATGGCTGTAATCACCACCGTGTTGACGATATCTTTAACCAGACACCCGCGGCTGAGGTCGTTTACAGGTTTATTGAGTCCCTGCAATACAGGCCCGATGGCAACCGCGCCTGAAGAGCGTTGAACCGCTTTGTACGTATTGTTTCCGGTATTCAAGTCGGGAAAGATGAAAATAGTTGCTTTTCCGGCTACTTCACTGTGAGGCATTTTTGTGCGGGCTACGGAAATATCAATAGCAGCATCGTACTGGATCGGTCCTTCTGTTTTCAGGTCGGGGCGACGTTGACGGACAATTTCCGTTGCTTTCCTCACTTTTTCCACATCGGTACCTTTTCCTGAATCACCTGTGGAATATGACAACATGGCAACACGGGGTTCAATTCCGAATTTTACTGCTGTTACAGCCGAGCTTATCGCTATGTCGGCCAGTTGTTCCGAATCAGGGTTAGGATTGACAGCACAGTCGGCATAAACCAGCACACGGTCTTTCATACACATCAAGAATGAACTTGAAACAATGGAAACACCGGGTTTTGTCTTTACAAACTCAAAAGCAGGCCGGATGGTATGCTGGGTGGTATGAGCTGCACCCGATACCATCCCGTCGGCGTGCCCTTTGTAAACCATCATGGTGCCCAGGTAACTGACGTCGTGCATCAGATCAAAGGCGGTTTCTTTGGTGATCCCCTTTTGCTTACGTAGTTTATAATAGGTAGATGCGTATTCGCGTGTCAAGTCATTGTCATATGGGTCTATAATACCTGCCTTGTCGATCTTTAACCGAAATGAGGATGCTTTTTTCAGAATCTCTTCTTCGTTACCTAGCAAGGTGATGTCAACCACGTTTCTTCTCAATAAGATATCAGCGGCTTTTAAAATCCGTTCATCTGTTCCTTCGGGCAAGACAATATGTTTACGCTTTTTTCGTGCGCGCTCAAACAATTCATACTCGAACATCAAAGGTGTAACAACACCCGAACTTTCAATGGTCACTTTTTCGGTCAGCAGTTTACTGTTCACATGATCTTCAAAATGCCCAAGAGCCAATGCTATCCGTTGTTCGTTTTCAGGCATTAGCTCCGGATGAATTTTACTGATCTTCATTGCTGTCGTGAATGTGTCACAAGCAACTTTCAAAATATTAATTGGTAATTCCTGGAGTCCTTTCAGCAGCAACATGTATTCATTGTTGGCAGGAATGTTGCCTGTTAACACCAGGCCTGATATTTTAGGAAAATTACCTGAAATGAGCGTTAGCGACAAGGCAGTGAGGATGTCAATCCGATCGGCAGGTGTGACGATTAAATCTCCTTCACTGATATTTTTCAGAACGTTTTCGAGTTCCATGGCAGCGATTTTAATGTCACTCACCAGGAAGTTTAAGTGATCGTCATCACCGTACAACAATTCAGCTTCAAGCCTATCAAAAACCTGCCTGATTGATATTTTTTGCAAGATATCCAGTTCAGGGATCACATAATTAAGTTCCCCATCTTTGCTTTCTTTTTCCAGCAAGGATTTAATCGATGTGATATCTCGCCTACTCGCCCTGTTAACAATGGTACCCAGCTGAACACAGTTTTCTCTTGAGAGCATTTCTTTCATCAAGCCAACTGAGTTAACAACCTCTGCAACATTCTTATTTTTACCTGTAATAACAGCAACAACAGGGCTACCTACATTGTTGGCTACCCGGATATTGAAGTCAAATTCGTAGCTGCTCATGTGGCTCTTGAAATCACTTCCTTCTATCAACACAAAATCGCACTTTTGCTCCAGGTTTTTATATTTATTCAGGATAATAGTCTGTATACTGTCATCATCTCCTTCCTTGATCAGTCGGTTCATCTCCTCACTGCACATACCATACATTTCCTCGTATTTAAAATCAAGATGGAATCGCTCGTGAATAAGACGTATGTGATCGTCCCAGGTTTCAGCCAACTTAACAAACGGACGAAAGAAGCCAATCTTTGTGACATGTCTCGATATATAGTTCATCATACCGAGTACTATCAGCGACTTTCCCGCTTCAGCTTCGGAAGCTGCGATATACAGGTTTTTCGACATGGACTAAGCTGTTAAATTTTTTGCGAAAGTATAAAATTCAATCGCACGGACAAGCATTTTTTATCTTCAATTTAACGAAGCTTACTGTTTACAAAATCAAGGAGTTGTTTTGCCTGCTGGTCATCCGGAAACATTCTGCTAATTCTGAGGATGTAGGATTTGGCTTTTTTGAATTCTTCATGTGTCATATAAAAGTCGATGAGGGCCATTAAATACTCTGCCGAGTTTGGAGCTAAATGAACTAAATACTTCAGGTTCTTTTCAGCTTCCTGATCCCTGCCAAGGAACACCTGCAATTGAGCCAAATTATAATAAACCCGCGGATTATCCTTCATTTCACCTGCAGCAGTCTCTAAATAGTCAACTGCTTCCTCATACTTTTTCATCTCGGCCAACAGAAGCCCCAGAGAATAATTTACGTAATACTGCTCCGGGTGATCTTTAATAACTTCTTTTAACAGCGTCTCAGCCTTCTCGTTCTCACCTTCACGGTTATAAAGCATGGCAAGATTTATTTTTGCCGGATAAAACAAATTATCAATAAAGATGGCCTCACGGTATTGCTCCATAGCTTTTTCCGTTTTTCCCTGATTTCTGTATAGATTTCCCAGATTGTGCCTGGCCATAGCGAAGTCGGCTGAGTAAAGTTGCGCTCCTTCATACTCCTTTAATGCACTGCTATAAGCTTTTTGGTTTACTTCGGGAATTTCCTCCGGTGATAAAATTGATAGTTTCATGGCAGCTTCTGTCCTCACAGCTTTTATCGGATCATTGAGCAGCTTAGTCAGCAGACCAGCAGCTGCACTGTCGAGGGTGTAATTTCTTACGGCTGTATATCTTAACAAGGCTTGGGGGTCATGTATCTTGTCCCTGAGAATAGGAAAACTTTCCGTCGGGTATTGTTCAGCCAACAGGCTTATGGCCGTTGCCCGTGTTATGGAAGGAAAAAGATCGTCATTTATAATATACGCAAGTTTCTCCGGCACATTCTCTGTTTGCCGAATTGCAGAAGCAAGATAACTACCATAGTGTTGCCTGCTAACATTTCCATACCATTCTTCCATCTTACCTGAAGCCCATTTATTGGTTTTATCTCCGTGACAGGTAGTACAGGCATTTGGTGTTCCCAACTCTTCTGAAATATCCGGCCTTGGAATACGAAAACTATGGTCTCTTCTGTAATCAACACCCATATAATACTTGCCCTGCATATGGCAGTTAATACAGGAGGCCCCCTCTCCTACTTCATATGTATCACCAAATACCGAAACCACAGGATCACCTTCCTCACCTGCCTGCTTATGAAAATGATGGCTGTACGTATCATATTCGTCGGCACGATGACATTGCAGACACAAAGCATTTCCATCCAAGATGAGTTTACCGCTGTGAACGTTGTGGCAATCGTTGCATTGCACATCATTCATGTACATTTTGCTTTGTGTAAATGAACCGTACACGTAATCTTCTTCCAAAATCTGTCCATCGGCAAAATACAACGGTTCCCGAGGCAACTCGGGGATCATCTGGTCCAGAAGGTCGTGCCAGGCGAAATTATAATCGCCAAAAACACTTCTCCGTGCATGGCAGCGGGCGCACCGGTCAACGTAACTTTTGTTATCTATATTACTTGTTTTTACAATCAGCCCGAAGTTTGTGTTCGAAGGCCTTGCCAGTAGAGGAAGGTTGGCCCATTTCAGATGCTCAGAAGACGGGCCGTGGCAAGCTTCGCACCCCACATTGATCTCCGACCACGTGGTGTGATAAGTTTTCGTTTCCGGGTCAAAACCTTTTTTCAGATTGGTCGAATGGCAATCGGCACACATCCCGTTCCAGTTTTGTCCCTGATTTGTCCAATGCAGCCAGTTGGCATGGCCCACCGTTTCATCAGCATAAACGGCATCGGCCATGTGGTACCACTTTTTAGTGATCGTATCCCACGTTAAAGCCAGCGTTTGCAATCTGCCGCCTTCAAGCGGCACCAAATACTGCTGCAAGGGCCAGGCTCCAAAGGTGTATTCCACCTCGAATTCCTGCATGGTACCATCGGGTCCATCAGTATATACATAGAACCGGTCATTCTTTTTATAGAATTTGTGCGTCTCTCCGTTACGTTCAAAGATAACATCATTAAAATCACCTAATACCGACTCATCGGAAGCCGTATCCATCGCAAAATAATGATCCGACTTAAGCCAATCGTCATAAGCAGCTTTATGGCACGCTGCGCAAGAAACACTTCCCACAAACTCAACTTCTTCATGTACCTCTTTTCCATCTTCTGACGACAAGCGCATCAAAACATAAGAAGGTATCGACAACACGATGATAAGCGTTGCCACAATTCCTGTTATTTTCCAGTTTCTTTTCAACTATTTGTTTCGTTATGTATATACCAGATCAGAGTTTTGAAACCCTGTGCGTCTGATCTTTCTGCTTGTATCTACTTTTACAAGTCCTTCTTCAATAAATACTTTATACGTATCTAATGCCCTTGTTGCCGGAGGATTAAGAACGTTCCCGAATTTGTCAAATGAAGAGGCATGACAAGGACAAATAAACTGGTCTTCACTGCTGTTCCATCCTATAGAACAGCCCAGATGAGTGCATATAAGTGATAGGGCTATAAAACCTCCGTCCTGATAGCGTACAAGATAAAACTGTCCACTTTTGTAAGGGATGACACTGCCCGGTACTATCTCATTGGCATAACCCACTGTGACAAATGATGAGGCTCCCCGTTTTCTTTTTCTTCCCCCCGGAGATAACATGCTGAATGCCATTACCGCAAACTCAAAAACAGCGATGGCGCCAAGCCAGGCCCATATCCTTTTCAGGAATGACCTGCGGTTTATATGTTCCGTTTGAGTTTTCATGTTTGTTACATCTGTTTTTAATTTAAATATTCCATGGCCACATCAGTTGCATACCGGTTCCGCGGAAAAAGATACCGGTAAGCGAAAATATGAAATAGGCAGCCATAAGGAAACTCATTATAAATAAGATCATTTCGTTATTGCCAGGGGCCATTTTTTTTCTGACAACATACAGCAGAAGAGCAAAGAGTACGAAAACTGCGGTAAAAGGGATCAATCCTGAGCTAATGATCAACGGTATGCCAGGCAGCATTCTTTCAACATCAATTACGAATTCGCTCAACAGAATGCCTGCCGGGATGGTAATTAGAGCAACGACAGCGGCAATTAGAACAAGTTTTTCCCCTTTCCGTGTATAAAACCAAACGCCTTGCTGCTTCTCCTTGAAATGAAGAAACGGTAACCAAATCAATCCCCCCACAAATAAAAAAGGGATGAGTATGGCAGAGAAAAACGGATGAAAATGCAACAGCAGTTCCTGTACACCCATAAAATACCAGGGCGCTTTAGCCGGGTTAGGACTAAAGGCGGGATCTGCCCTGTCCTGCAAGGGCGCATTGAAAAACATGCTTAGAACCAGGATAAAGGCAATTAACACAAGCGCAGTAACTAGTTCTTTTAACACAAGATCGGGGTCAGAAGGAACCATATCAGGACTACTTTTTTCAGCTACAACCACACCACCAGCTTTCCGTACCCTCCAGAAATGAAATACCATAAGAATAACAATTGTTAGTGGCAGGATGGCTGTGTGAAAATTATAAAATATCAGCAAGGTAGATGCGTTTACATTTTCTCCTCCCCGGATAAATTCCATCAGCCGCTCGCCAACTACGGGCACATATTGCAGAATACTTGTGCTTACCGTAATGGCCCAGTATGCTAACTGATCCCAGGGTAACAAATAACCCGTAAAATTCTGGAAGATTACCAGCACCATAAGGCTGACACCAATGATCCAGTTCCACCTTCTTTTGTCATAGAAAGCGCCTGTGTAAAAAGTCCTGAGCAGGTGCAGAAAGGCGATCAAGACAAAGAGGATTCCGCTCCAATTGTGCATGTTTCGTATCAGTTGCCCAAAAAAGATGTCGTTCTGTATCGTGAGAATTGAATCGTAAGCCTTATCGGGACTGGCCACGTATGTAAACCGAAGCAACACCCCTGTGAAAACCTGTAGCAGGAAAAGTACGGCCAGCATACCCCCAAGTCCAAAAGTAAGGTTGAATCTTATGGATTCTTTTCGAACCAGAACCGGGTGTATATGGAGCACCAGATTACGGGCTCGTTTATTCGATTCAGATGGTTTTTCTCTATTTATTTCCAAATCCTGCTTATTTGTCAAACGGTAAAATTAGCAATATTATTAGAAGTGCTTAGAAATTATTTGCCTTAATCCTTTACCTTTGGATGCTTAATTTAGTTGACACAGATGAGGTATAATCAGCCATCAATATGGAAAATAAAGTAGTATTAATAACAGGTGCCGGGCGCGGTTTGGGCAGAGCCATTGCAGAAGCATTCCACAAAGCCGAATGGCATGTGATTGCTACTGATATGGACGAAAAGCTGTTCTCTGATATTTCAGTTAAAGAACGATATACATGTGTTAAACTCGATATTACTTCAGAAAAGGAAACAGAGAACGGTGCCCGCATGGCGGATGAAAAATTCGGCCGCATTGATGTGTTGGTTAGCAATGCCGGTATTGTTGATTACTATCCTATAAGTGAAGCGGGTTCAGAGCGGCTGAGAAAGATTTTTGACGTCAACATGTTCGGACTGGCCAACCTGACAAAATATTTCCTTCCCCTCTTGATGAAGTCAACCGGGAGGCTTGTTGTGATCAGCAGTGAAAGTTACAAAGTTCCCTCTCCTTTCCAGCCTTATGTAGTTTCGAAACAGGCCCTTGAAAAGCTTTATAACAGTATCAAAATAGAATTGTCTACCAAAGGAGTGAAAACAGTATTGATCAGACCGGGAGCTATTGACACGCAAATACTGAAAAGCACGGTTGATTTTAATTACACAGCATCGGGTTCAGTATTCCAAAAGGAATTTGAACGGTTCGGACTGTTAATTCCGAAATATATTGGGAAAATAATCTCTCCTGAGAAAGTTGCAAAAGTCGTTCTCAAAGCAGGAGTGAGCCGGAAACCCAAACGTATTTATCATATTAACCACAACCCACTGATTACTCTTTTAACAATACTACCAGGAAAAATGAAAGAGTATGTGATCAGAAATAATTTTAATGACTTTTGATTGTCACCTAACATTTTTGATCAATGGGCAACAAGACTAACTAATTATAAATCTTAGGCAGGCTTAAAGATTACGGCCATAGTCGCTAAGAAAATGATTCAGCGGGCAAAGATAAACATAGTATTATTTTTAGCTAAAAGTTATTTTCCTATTCTTGTGCAGTGATAAGTAACCCTACATAGAAAAATGCAGGAATTGCATGTAATTTTCTTACATTCAAGAACAAACTTATTAGAACGTCAACATAACAAGCTGTAGGTTTCTTCAATACGACTAATTTCAGGTTTACTGAACATGCGCTGGTTTAATTTAGTGTTAACTTGATCTGGATTTACACACTGTTTAGATTTTTTCGCATCTTTGTTCTTCGATTTTTACAGAAAATAACAATATTTTAATACATGAAAGATTTAACAAATTCCTTGATGAAGATTAGTGTTTTATTACTAATTATTTTCGCAACCGCCGCTTGTGTCGAAAAGAAACCTCCCCCACCGCCCCCGCCTGAAATACCGGTTGTTGAGGTGATGCAGGCAGATGTTCCCATTTACCAGAAATTTGTTGGCCAGGTATATGGCTATTCTGATATCCCTATCAGGGCCAGGGTAACTGGTTTTCTGGAGAGTATTCATTTTCAGGAAGGTCTCAGGGTTAAGAAGGGACAATTGCTTTATATTATCGATCCCGAACCTTTACAGGCGCAAGTTGCAACCCAGGAAAGCCACCTTGCCGAAGCAAGAACAGACCTGGCAAAATCAAAAAGTGACCTTGACAGGATTAAACCCCTGGCAGAGATTAATGCAGTAAGCCAAAGCGATCTGGATGCTGCCCAGGCAAACTACGATGCAGCTCTTGCCTTTGTAGATGCACAGCAATCGAATTTAAGATTTGCAAAAATCAACCTTAGTTATTGCTGGATGAAATCACCACTTGACGGTATCATTGGAAAAACACAAGCTCGTATAGGTGAATTTGTTGGTCAGGACCCCAACCCGGTAATTTTAAATACTGTTTCAACTGTTGACACTGTGCGCGTTGAATTTTATCTTGCAGAAGCTGATTACATACGCCTGGCACGAAAATACACTGAATTGAATAAGGTTAATGAAAAATCTATCCGGGAAAAAGAAAAGGAAGAAAAGCTAAGTCTGATTCTTGCTGACGGTTCTACGTTTAAATACAAAGGCTATATCAATTTTATTAACCGTGAAGTTGATCCACAAACGGGTTCCCTACTTGTTCAGGCAGTATTCCCGAATCCTGATAAATTGTTAAAACCGGGACAATATGCTAAAGTAGTAGTAAAAATGAGAGATGCCAAGAACACTTTGTATATTCCACAGCGATGTATGATAGAAATGCAAGGGCAGTATTCGGTTTTCGTTGTTAACGATGAGAACAAAGTGGAGAGCAGACAAGTTGTTGCAGGCGAACGCATCAACGATTATTGGATAATTAAGGAAGGACTTCAAAAGGGCGAAAAAGTTGTAATCGATGCCCTGCAAAAAGTAGGCTCAGGACTCGAAGTTAAACCTGAAATTACTGTATTCGAAAGCAAATCAACCCAGCAAGACTAAAACTATGGCTGAAAACAAAGGAAATTTCTTCGTCCACCGGCCTATTGTTGCCATGGTGATAGCCATCGTCATCGTTATTGTCGGTACGGTTTCATTGATTGGGCTTGCCATCGAACAATATCCAAACCTCACCCCCCCCATCGTTCAGGTTAGAGGAACTTATACCGGTGCTAATGCTTTGAATGTTGAGGAATCTATGGCCACTCCTTTGGAACAGCAAATCAATGGCGTGGATAACATGATCTATATGAAATCGACCAACGCCAATGATGGCACTATGGTCATCGATGTTTCCTTTGATGTGGGAACTGACCCGGATATGAATACGGTTCTTACTCAGAACAGGGTATCGGCTGCTACAGCAAAACTTCCGGAATCTGTTAAAAAATATGGGGTGACAACCCAAAAGTCTTTGCCAAATATATTAATGCTTATTACTTTAACATCAGATGGCAGATACGATCAGGATTTTCTGGGTAACTATGCATTAATTAATATAAAAGATCAAATGGCAAGGATAAAAGGAATTGGCAGGGTAGATATTATGGGTGCTGCAGATTATTCTATGCGCATCTGGATCAAACCTGATCGCCTCTCACAAATGGGGCTTACCGTGCCAGAGATCATAAA
>Ga0209013_10005868_pt1 | contig 10517 bp, 9 predicted proteins | sample Cruoilmetagenom2_FD_187291 | JGI IMG/M metagenome (GOLD analysis project Ga0209013, IMG submission 187291) | Oil polluted marine microbial communities from Coal Oil Point, Santa Barbara, California, USA - Sample 2 (SPAdes) (version 2) | ecosystem: Environmental > Aquatic > Marine > Oil seeps ...
CGAGGTCTCGGTCCGGCGGCAGGAGGTGCAGCTCGCCGACGCTCGCCGTAACATGCGCCGCACCAAGGAGCTGATCGCCGACGGGCTGGTCAGCCAGGAGGCGCTCGACGCCGCTCAGCTCGGCCTCGACACGGCGATGGTCGAGGTCGAAGCGCAGCAGCACGCCGTCGAACAGTACCGGTCGGCGCTCCAGCGCGCCGAGGACGACCTCGCGAGGACAACGATTCGCTCACCGATGGACGGCACCGTCATTCAGCTCAACGCGGAGCAGGGTGAAACGGTGGTGCCGGGCTCCACCAACCTTCCGGGGTCGGTGATCATGACCGTCGCCGATATGTCGGTGTTGCTCGCCGAGGTCGAGGTGAGCGAGGTCGATGTCGTCAACGTCGCCCTCGGTCAGGAGGCCGAGGTCAAGGTCGACGCTCTCGGGACCGAGCCACAGAAAGGTCGTGTCGTGGAGATCGCGACCTCAGGCCGACGAGACCCGACCCAGGGGACCATTCGTTTCAGGGTCAAGGTAGCCCTCGACGACCCCGACCCCTCGCTACGGCCAGCGATGACCGCAAAGGTCGACATTCTCACCGCAACCAGCGATGACGCGATCACCGCCCCGATTCAGTCGGTCGTCAAGCGGACGCTCGATGACGAAGGCGAAGAGGTCAAAGGGACCGCAGCCAAAGGCATCGAGGAGTCGGATGTTGTCTACATCATTGCCGACGGTGAGGCCGCCGCTCGAGTGGTCGAGACCGGCATCTCCGACGAGCTCTACGTCGAGATCATCGATGGGCTGACCGACGGCCAGGAGGTCATCATCGGCCCCTACCGAACGCTCAAGAATCTTCACGCGGGCGACGCCGTAAAAACGGAAGAAAAGAAGGACGACAAAGAAGATAGCGCTGATGACGACGATTCTGGCGGCGTCGAGGTCCGCATCGACTGATGCTCATTTCGATCTCGAGCCTGCGCAAGATCTACCAGATGGGCGAGAGCGAGGTGCGGGCGCTGGACGGCCTCGACCTCGAGGTCGAAGCCGGTGATTATCTGGCCATCATGGGTCCGTCGGGCTCCGGCAAGTCGACCCTGATGAACCTGATCGGATGTCTCGACACGCCCACATCCGGAGAGTACATCCTCAACAACCAGCGCGTGTCCGACCTCGACGACGGCGAGCTTGCCTCTATCCGCAACCACGAAATCGGGTTTGTCTTCCAAACCTTCAATCTGTTGGCCCGCGCGACCGCGCTGGCCAACGTGGAGCTGCCCCTCATCTACGCACGCGTACCGGTCAGAGAGCGGCGCCGCAGGGCGCGCGAAGCCCTCGAAAAAGTGGGCCTCGGCGACCGCGCGAAGCACCAGCCCAACGAGCTCTCGGGAGGCCAGCAGGGGCGCGTGGCGGTGGCGCGGGCGTTGGTCAACGATCCCTCGATCCTGCTCGCGGACGAGCCCACGGGGAACCTGGATTCGCGAACGTCGGCCGAGATCATGGAGCTCTTCAACGAGCTCAACGCCGCCGGTAACACCCTCATCGTGGTCACCCACGAGGAGGACATCGCCGCCCACGCGCGGCGGGTCGTGCGACTGCTCGATGGCAAGATCGTGGCCGACGAACACGTCGCGGAATCGAAGGTGATCTCATGATCTGGGACAACCTCCTCATCGCCCTTCAGGCAATTCGCGCCAACAAGATGCGCTCGCTGCTGACGATGCTCGGCATCATCATCGGCGTCGCGGCTGTGATCGCTGTGGTGTCGATCGTGCAGGGCCTCAATCACGTCATCGCCACCCAGTTCGAGGGCGTCGGCGTCACCTACATCATGGTCTTCCCGCGCCAGGACCAACAGGACCCCGATCTTGCGGGGCGCGAGGTCACCCTGACCTACGAAGACGGGCTCGCGATCATGGATCGTGCCAGCGGCCTCAAGTACTTCAACCCTATCTTCTTCCGCGGTGAGGCGACCACATCCGGGAGTCGCCGCCACCCCACGATGCTGCTCGGTGTCGGCCCATACCACCAGGAAGTTTCAAATCACTGGGTCGGTCAGGGGCGCTTTTTTTCGGACCTCGATCTCCAACGCTCCGCGCGGGTGTGCATGGTCGGTCAGGAGGTCATCGACGAGCTCGAGCTCGACGAGCCCGTTCTCGGCACCGATCTGATTGTTGGATCCTCCGCCTTCACCATCGTCGGCATCATGGAGTACCAGGGTGAAATGCTGGGACAGAATCAGGATGATTTCGTTCTCATCCCCATCACCACCGCACGGGATATCTACGGTGTGGAGGCCTTCAAACAGCTGCGCCTCGACTTCCAGGCGGAAAGCCCGGAAACCGTCGACCAGGCCAGAGACCAGATGCGGGAGATCCTCCGCGAACGACATCGGCTACCTGCGGAAATGAAGAACGATTTCAGGGTCCTGCTCCAGGAGGAATTGCTCGAGACCACCGGTGCGATCCTCGGCACCATCACCAGCGTGGTCGGAGGCGTGGTCAGCATCGCCCTCCTCGTTGGCGGCATCGGCATCATGAATATCATGTTGGTCTCGGTCACCGAGCGCACCCGCGAGATCGGCGTGCGCAAGGCGGTTGGCGCCCGCAAGTCGGACATCCTGGTGCAGTTTCTTATCGAGGCGGTGACCATCTCACTCTTTGGCGGCTTGATTGGGGTCCTCGGCGGTTGGGGTCTCGGGATCCTCGGCGCCAAAGCGATCCCGGGCTTTCCTCCGGCCCACGTGCCGTTGTGGGCGATCGCTCTCGGTTTCGGTTTCGCCGCGCTGGTTGGGATTTTCTTCGGCACGTATCCAGCCGCCAAGGCGGCGGCGCTCGACCCGATTGACGCCCTCCGCCACGAATAAATTAGGAATGAGGAATTAGGAATTCCTAATTCAATACGTAAACCTACCCACGATCTTCTTGAGTTCCTCGGCCATGGAAGCCAACTCGTCGCCGCCTTCGTGCGAGGAGGTCGAAGCGGCAGCCGTCTGCTGCACGGCTGCGGCAATGCCGGCAATTCGCTCCGCGATCTCGCTCGAACCGGTCGCCGCTTCGGTGACGCTATGGGCGATCTCGGCGGTTGTGGCCGTCTGCTCCTCGACACCACTGGCGATCGTGGTCTGAATATCGTGAATCTTGCGAATGATCCCCGAGATTTCCTCGGTCGCGTCCCCTGCCACCTTGGTGTGATTGGTGATCACCTCGGCGGTCGAGCTGATCTCCTCGGTCGCCTGGGCGGTCTGGTTTGCAAGCTTTTTGACCTCGTCCGCAACCACCGCGAAGCCTTTGCCGGCCTCACCGGCACGGGCAGCCTCGATGGTGGCGTTCAGCGCCAACAGATTTGTCTGTTCGGCGATCGCGTAAATCACCTTGACCATGTTGGCGATTGTGGTGCCGCTTTCGTCGAGGCGATCGAACGTGGCCTTGGTGTCGTCGGCGATCTGCACAGCCCGAGTCGCGACCTGGGCCGCCTCGGAGGAGTTGGCCGCAATCTCGCGGGTGTTCGCATTGAGCTCTTCAGTAGCCGTGGCCACACTCTGCACGTTGGCAGAGACCTGTTCGGCCGCCGCCGAAACCATGCTCGCCTGGGTGGAGGTTTCCTCGTTGGCAGATGCTATCTGTTGAGAAAGGTTCCGCATCTCCTCGGAGGCGCTCGACAGGGAGTTCGCCTGAACGCCGATCTGCTGGATGTCCTGCTGAATGCCATCGGCAAAGATGTTGAAGGTCTCGCCCAGCTCCCCGATCTCGTCCGAGCTGGTGATCTCGACCCGCCGGGTGAGGTCCGCATCCCCTTCGGCGATGTCCTTGAACCGATCGAGAAGTGCCCGAAGCGGGTTGGTGAGAATCCAGCGTGCCACCAGTAGTGTCAGGCCGCTGATGACAAAAATCGTGAGCAGGACTGAAAGGACCGTCACGAGAGTAATCTTACGAACCGGCGTGGAAATGACTTCGTTCGGCAGCAACAGGCCAAGGGTCCAGTTGATATAGGGTGACTCAGACTCGATTGGCGCCATCAAGGCGAATACGTCCTCGTCCTGCCAGTTGATCTGACTGCGGCTACGGTCACCCGCCAGCACACGATTGCTCAGCTCCGAGAATCCCATCGTCCCTGGAACCAGCGTATCGAGATCCTCGAGCTTGGCTTCGATGTCGATCTCGGTGCCTGTGAAATAGATGATCTCACCCTTTTGATCGACCAGGAACGCAGAGCCAATGCCCCGGTACCGCACCTGCTCGACCAGCCCAGCAACCGTTGTCAACAAAACATCCATCCCGCCGACGCCCAGAAAACTGCCGTTCTGCAGGTACACCGTCGTCTGGATAACGACCGCAACCTCCTTGGTCAGGTGATCGACGGTCGGCGACGCAAGGTAGAGCCGATCCTCACCGACGGCCTCGTGCCACCAGGGGCGGTTCTTGACCAGGTACCCCTCCTCCTCCACCCGTCCTCTCGGCATCTCCGGGATTCTGTTCGAAAGATAGTCCTGGGTGTCGTCGTCGGCGAAGAATACCGCCTTGATCGACGGGTCGTTGGCCACCAGGGCATCGAAGTAGTCGATGACCTGGATGAAGTCGGCGTCGTCGAGGACCGGCCCGCGATGCTGTTCATAGTTCGTGAAAAAATCGCGCAGGGCCGGGTTGAGGAGAAACGCGTCCACGACACGGCCGCGTTCGGTAAAGAACTGCTCGATCTCGCGAGCCTTCATCTCAACGACCTGCTGCGCCTCGGAGAATGTGTTCTCGCGCGTCATATCGGCGTTTCGCGCGACCACGACACTTCCAAGGACCGCCAAGGCCAGCGCGATGGCTCCCCCCACAAAAATGATCAACTTCTTTTGAATATTCAGGTGCATGCGTTCACGCCCCCCTTTATATGCCCTCTTCACGCCCTCCATTTAAGTCTACCCTATGGGTGAATCGCGAACAGCTGCTATTCTGGTTAGGAGGGCGCGAATGGGGCCGCAGACTGCGGCCACAGTAGATTATTGGAGCGAATAAATGAATGGGATGGATGCCATCATCGCGGAGTTCCTGGCCGAGAGCGTCGAGAACCTCGACCAACTCGATCAGGACCTGGTGAGTCTCGAGAAGAACCCATCTGACCGGGAGGTCTACGGGCGCATCTTTCGCACTATCCATACCATCAAGGGCACTTGCGGTTTCCTCGCTTTCGGCACATTGGAGTCCGTCACCCACATAGGAGAGTCCCTGCTTGGCCGCCTCCGAGACGGCGAAATGGAATTGACGCCGGAGATCACGACCGACCTGCTGGGACTCATCGATGCAGTCAGAGCGATCCTCGCAAATATCGACGCGACCGGCGCCGAAGGAGATGAGGACTACAGTGCGCTGGTGGCCCGTCTTCAAAGCCACGACGACTCTGCGAGTGGGAAAAAGCCAAAACCCAAGAGTGCCACCAAGCAATCCAAAAAGAAAGCAGCAGCTCCGAAGGCAAAAGCAAAGGCCACCAGCACCGCTACCAAGGCGACGAAGAAAGCTTGCGGCGCCACCCCTGAGTCAGATCCGCCCCCAAAGACAGGCCCGGATGACCCTGAGAACGATAACGAGAATCTCGAGCTGACCTCTGCGCCGGCTGTTGCCGAGACCAACATTCGGGTCGATGTGCGGGTCCTCGATCATCTGATGAATCTGGTCGGCGAGCTCGTGCTCGCCCGCAACCAGCTGGTTCAGCATCTCGCCACCTCGCAGGATCCCCACCTCGCGTCCTCATCACAACGCCTCGACAGCATAACCAGCGAACTTCAGGAAGCCGTAATGCGGACCCGGATGCAGCCCATCAGTTCGATCTGGAGGAAGCTGCCGCGCTTCACCCGTGATCTCGCCCTGAGCTTCGGCAAAGAGGTCGAGTTCGAAATGGAGGGCGAGGAAACCGATCTCGACAAATCTGTCATCGAGGCGATCAAAGGTTCCCTCCTCCACCTCGTCCGCAACTCTGTCGATCATGGAATCGAGGCACCCGACGTTCGGGAAGCGCACGGCAAACCGCGGGCCGGGAAGCTGAGACTGCGAGCCCACCACGAAGGTGGCAACGTCGTCATCGAGGTCCGCGACGATGGCGCTGGGCTCGACCACGAGGGCATCGTCGCACGAGCCGTCAAGGCCGGCCTGGTCACTGAAGAGCAGGGTGCAGACCTGAGCCAGGCGGCGATCGAAGCACTCATTTTCCAGCCCGGGTTTTCCACCGCCTCCAAGGTGACAAATATTTCCGGACGTGGAGTCGGCCTCGATGTGGTTCGCACCAATGTCGAAAGCATGGGAGGTTCCATCGAGCTGCAGAGTGAGCCCGGTCAGTCAACGACTTTTCGGGTCAAGATCCCGCTCACTCTCGCTATCGTCTCAGTGCTCCTGGTGCGCGCTGATGATCACCGGATCGCGATCCCGCAGGCCAGCGTCGTCGAGCTCATCCGGGTCGAACAAGATGGGGAAAAGGAGGAGATCGAAGATCTCGGAGGTGTCCCCGTCTACCGCCTTCGTGGCAAGCTGCTGCCTCTGGTATTCCTCGACCGTGAGCTCGGTGTTCGCGAGAACGTCGACCAGAACACCAAAGCCAACATCATCGTGCTCCAGGGAGATGACCGTCAGTTCGGCCTGGTGGTGACCGGCGTCGAAGACTCCCAGGAGATCGTCGTCAAGCCCCTCGGACGGTTGCTTTCGGGTCTTCCTTTTGCCGGAGCCACGATCCTCGGAGACGGTCAGATTGCTCTGATTCTCGATGTCTTTCGCCTCGGGCTCGCCGCCGGGGTGGTGTCCGAGAGCCGCGTCCACACGGCTGCCGCCCAGATCTCGAACGCCGTCAAAACCAGAGCGAAAACTGAGCGGCTGGTATGCCTCCACGGGGAGGACGGAGAACGGTTGGCTATCGATTTTGACCAGGTCAGCCGCCTCGAATATTTTCCGCGAACATCTCTCGAACGGGTCGGCCACCAACTGGTAGTCCAGTACGGCAACGAAATTCTCCAGCTTATCGAGCTCCAGAAGACCCTTCCAGAACGACGCAAGGAGGCCCGCAATCCTTCGGATCGCGTGAAGACCGAGACGGTGCCGGTGATCGTTTGCACAGTCAAAGACCGCCGGGTCGGCCTCGTGGCGCACCGCATCGCAGACATTGTCGACGAAGACCTCAAGGCGCGCAGGGCGGGAAGCCGCGAGGGCGTGCGAGGCTGCGCTGTGATCCGCGACCGGGTGACTGAGATCCTTGATCTCGAAGTCCTCATCCAACTCGCCGATCCCACATTCTTCGAGCGGACGATTGATCAGGAGTGAGCATGGCGCAACAGTTCTGCACATTTCACGTCGGCGATCTGTTCCTCGGAATTGAAGTGGAACGGGTGCAGGAAGTGATTCGCGACAGTGACATCACGCCGGTCCCCACCGCACCGCCGTGGATCCGCGGCCTGATCAATTTGCGCGGCCAGATTGTTACCGCAATTGATCTCGGGAAGCGGTTTGGAAAAACCGATCGCGGCCACGAATCCTCCACGGTGCTCGTCCTGGATGCCGGATCCACATTGCTCAGTTTCGTGGTCGACCGAGCCGGCGATGTCGTCGAGGTCAACGAAGAGAGCTTCGAGCCGCCGCCCGATACCCTCAAGGGCGAGGCAAGGCGCCTTATCAAGGGCACCTACAAATTGGAGAAGAATTTGCTGCTGGTCCTCGATGTCGAGCACGCGCTCGAGATAGACGCCGTAACAGTTGGAGACAGAGAATCGTGAGGATACCCAGCGCAGGATTGAACGGGCGGAATATGGAGAGGCCATGCGAGCGCTGGTGATCGAAGACTCGCGAGCAATGCGGTCGATCCTTGCCGGGATCCTCGGAGACGTGGGTTTTGACGTCAGCCTGGCAGCCGACGCAGAGGAGGCCCTGGTGATCCTCGAAGACGACCAGGATTTTGAACTCGCCCTCGTCGACTGGAATCTTCCGGCGATGAGCGGTCTCGATCTGGTAATTACCATCCGCGAACGACCTACTCATGGCGACATCAAATTGATGATGGTGACCACCGAGACTCAGCTTGGACGAGTACGGGAAGCCCTGGAAGCGGGCGCCGATGAGTACATCATGAAGCCTTTTGATCGCGAGATGCTGTTGGAGAAGCTGGTCCTCCTCGGTATCGAGGTCGATTGAGGCACCGCGTGCAGCCGGTTCGAATCCTCGTGGTCGACGATTCCGTCGTGGCTCGACGTGTGATTTCCGACATTCTGGCCGCCGAGGATGACTTCGAGGTCGTGGGTACGGCCCCCAACGGCAACCTCGCCCTTACCAAGATCGCCCGGTTGCACCCGAACGTGGTCACACTTGACATCGACATGCCCGAGCTCGATGGAATGCAGACGCTGACCGCCATCCGATCGAGATTCCCCGAGATCCGGGTCATCATGGTTTCGAACCACACCCGGAGAGGGGCGGCGATAACCGTTGAGGCTCTGTTCGGCGGCGCCTCCGATTACGTCACCAAAGCGGCCCAAACCTCTTCCGCCGAGGAAGCGCGACGGAATCTGCAGGAACAGCTGGTTCCCAAGATCCGTGCTCTCGTCCCAGGTACCAGCTTGGGTGCCTCAGCGACCCGCCCAAAAGCCGCTCACCTCGTCTCGAGACGGAGGATCCCCGCGATCGAGGTCGTGGTGATCGGCTCCTCCACTGGTGGCCCCAACGCTTTGACCGCGATCCTCCAGTCGCTGCCTGAAGACTTTCCGGTACCGGTGCTGATAGTCCAGCACCTGCCCGAGAACTTCACCGTTTTTCTCGCCAAACGCCTCGATACGGTGTCTGCGCTGCCTGTGCGCGAGGCGACCCACCGGACCCTGGTTGAACCAGGGAACATCTGGATTGCGCCCGGAAACCTCCATCTTGAGACCAAGTCGACGACGCGCGGAATCGAGCTCGCGACCATCGACGGCCCGTTGGTCAACTCGTGCAAACCTGCCGCGGACGTCCTTTTTCGATCGGCGGCGAAGTGCTACGGACCTTCTGTACTCGCCGTCGTGCTGACCGGAATGGGGCAGGACGGGCTTGACGGATGCCGTGATATCTCCACTGCCGGTGGCCAGGTCATTGTCCAGGACCGCTCGACCAGCGTCGTGTGGGGGATGCCCGGTCAGGTTGCCGAGGCCGGCCTCGCCGAATCCGTGTTGCCGGTGTCCGAAATCGGCGCTGAGATCGTGCGCAGGGTGAAGGCGTCACCCCAATGACAGCCGATCACTTCGCAGAACCGCAGGCGTCTATCAGCCAACTCGATTTCGACTACATCCGCACCATGGTGCGCAACGAGTCTTCGATCGCCCTCGACGAAGGCAAGATGTACCTCGTGATCTCGCGCCTTTCGCCACTCGCGCGAGAGCACGATTTCCCATCAGTCAGAGCATTCATCTCGCACCTCCAGTCATCCGCCCACGGAGAGCTCCACACCCTTGCAGTAGAAGCGATCGTCACTACTGAGACATCGTTCTTTCGTGATCTCCACCCATTTGTCGAGCTTCGCGACAAAATCCTTCCTGAGCTCATCAAAACCAAGCGCGACACCTCGAAAAGCCTCTGCATCTGGTCCGCTGCCTGCTCGAGCGGCCAGGAGCCCTACAGCATCGCGATGATCCTCCGGGATCGCTTTGCGGAGCTTGCCGGGTGGAACCTCCAGCTGCTGGCCAGCGATATCTCTCGACGCATGATCGAGCGGGCACAGGCGGGCATATACACTCAGATCGAGGTCAACCGCGGACTGCCCGCACCCTATCTGGTCAGGTTTTTTAACCAGAACGAGAGCCAGTGGCAACTCAAGAATGAGCTGCGCGGGATGTTTCGGTTCTTTCGTCAGAATTTGGCCCACGAGTGGGCCTCGGTGCCTCCTGTCGACGTTCTGTTACTTCGCAATGTTTTGATCTACTTCGACGTGGAAATGCGGCGCGAGGTGCTGCGACGGGTACATCGGCTGCTCCGTCCGGGTGGTTACCTTGTGCTCGGCTCAGCCGAAACCACCCTCAACCTCGATCCGAGCTTTGTCCGTGTCCGCTCCGGACGGACGGTCTTCTATCAGTTGGAGGATGGCAACGGGGCGTGAGGTCGGGCACGGAGACGGGTTGGGCGTCCTATTCCTTCAACGGTTCGATAGGCTGGGTTTCGGCGTCCTTGACGGCATCACTCTCAGTCTCGGCCTCGGGCTCCGCGATCGGACCAGGTCCGAGAAACTGTGGTTGGACTTCCCACGGAAGATCGCCGAACACCAACCCAACAGGCTCCAGTAGGAGTTTCCGGTCCTTGCCGGGCTTGTAGTCCCATTTGGTGGCGTCGAGCGTGTCCGCGAGCGTCAACCGGCGTTTCTTATCTTTGCCGCTCATTGACCGGAATCCATATATTTCGACGAAGTGATCTCAGCCAGCAGATCGTGGTCCGCCGAACCCGGGTTCGCAATCAGAAGTTTGGTCAACCGGTCCTCCGTAGCGACCAGAAAAAGACACTCATCCCCAGGCTCTCGGCTGCAGTGAACCTCGCGGGCGGCCAGCTGGCGCCCCGCA
>Ga0209013_10005869_pt1 | contig 10515 bp, 12 predicted proteins | sample Cruoilmetagenom2_FD_187291 | JGI IMG/M metagenome (GOLD analysis project Ga0209013, IMG submission 187291) | Oil polluted marine microbial communities from Coal Oil Point, Santa Barbara, California, USA - Sample 2 (SPAdes) (version 2) | ecosystem: Environmental > Aquatic > Marine > Oil seeps ...
GTGCCGGTCATAATAATGAGACACTTTTTCTCAATATTTTAGATGGAAAGAGTGGTATAAAACAGGATAGAGATTATTTTTTTGATGCGAGTCCTGCCATAGGAAAGTTGTCTTCTACTACGACTTTCTACAATGAATTATTGATACAATGTAGGAATATCTTAGAGCAGAGCGAACTCTCTGATTTTGAAAATACACTTCTGATTATCGGATCATCCGTTGGAGGTATGAAAACTACGGAAGATATTTATTTTGAAACAAAGAGTTATAAAAATATAGATCCTGATCTCCACAACATTAATACCATTGCGAATGTATTAAAAAAAGAGTTTGATTTTTATGATGATATATCTTTCTCTACGGCGTGTACATCAAGTGCAAATGCTATTGGATACGCCTATGAAGTTTTGGCTAAAGGATTATATAAAAATGCTTTGGTTGTAGGAGTCGACAGTCTTTCAAGTACTACGGTAGGCGGTTTTTTATCTTTAGGGGTTTTGTCCTCCAACCCTTGCAGACCCTTTGATGGAAGCCGTGATGGTATGAATGTTTCTGAAGCTATTGCCTGTGTACTTTTGGAGACAGAAGCAAGAAATAATTCGGTTGAAGTGTGTGGTGCAGGGTACAGTTCCGATGCCTATCATATGACACATCCCCACCCTGAAGGTGATGGTGCAAAAAGGGCCATGCAAAATGCTTTGCAAATAGCATCACTTGAAGTTGATAAGATAAATTATATCAATGCACACGGTACGGGTACTGTCGCAAATGACAGTGCTGAAGCAAATGCTATTGTATCTCTGTTTCCGCATAAGCCCTATGTGAGTTCAACAAAGTCAACCACCGGACATACTTTAGGTGCAGCTGGTGCATTAGAGGCGATCATTGCCTGTATGATCTTGCAACAACAAGTTATTCCTAAAAATACATTTTTGGAAACAGCAGAAAATAAAGGACTGAATTTGCCTGTTGAATGTGTTGAAGATGCTGTTAATTATGTGATGAGTAACTCTTTTGCTTTTGGCGGTAACAATACCAGTTTGATATTTGGAAAAGTACATGAAAACTAAAATAAATTTAGAAATATTGGATTGGGCATATATATTTGATGCTAAGGAGATAGAAGATTTAAAGACTAAAGAACTTGTTCCTAAAATGCTCACAAGAAGACGATTGACCAGAGCGGCAAAAATGGCTATCTATTTAGCTGACAGTGTCTCTTTTTCCTCCGGAAGAATTATATATGGAAGTAGTTTTGGAGAGTTGAATGCAACAGCAAATATCTTGGATTCAATTTCTGATCAAGAGTCTATTAGTCCAACACATTTTCAAAATTCAGTCTATAATACAGCCGTTTCTTATCTCTCAATGTTACATGGTAATCAAAATGAGATCATGACAATTTCAAGTGGAGATAATACCTCGCAGAAGGTACTGAAATCTGCTGCTGTTAAAGCTTTAGATGGTGACGAACTGCTCCTGCTTGTGACTGAAACACTCAATATTGAAAAGATCGAAGAGGTGAATCACTGTATTGATTATTTGGAGTGTGGAGTTGCCTTAAAAGTTAGATCCACTGAAGAGAAAGCTACCATGAACTATAGTGATATAAGTGAAGAGATAAAAATACCAAGATCACTTTCTTGCATGTTCAACATAGCAAATAAAGCCAAGAAGAACAGTATCAATGTTGTGGAGGTGCTGTTATAGATCTGCCTCATGGAGAATTACTGCATTATGCCAAAGATATTGTAAGTGTAAGTGATAAGAGTGCTGAAGTACGTTGTCTTTTTGATACTCTGCCAACTTTAGCCATGTTCATAGAAGCAGCAGCACAAAGCAGTATTGCTTTTGATCAGGATAAGCAAGTAAAAATAGGTTTTTTAACTACAGTGAAAGAAGTAACACTTTTATCTGATATCGTAGAGATGGAATATCTGTTTGTTTTAAATAAGATGGCAGAAATAGGAGAGTACAAACAATTTTCATTTTTAGCTATGGGTCATGAAAATAACTCGGAAACGGTTTCGGGTTATTTTACCATTATGGTAAAAGAGTAGTTTATTTACAAACTATAATACTTTGACAAATTCCAATATTATCGATCTCTTCAATCACTTCCAATCCTGCTTTTTCAATATAATCGGTCATATCTTCAGAATTAAACATTTTACTGTAGCCATTTGCCATAGCTGTGAAATATGGCGATGTATTAATAATACAGTATGCAGAAGTCTCAAACCTTTGTTTGTCCCAAAGGGGTTCCATAATGTAAATTTTGCTTCCACTTTTCATACTTGTTTTTATTCGTTTAAGAAGAGCAATAATGTCCTCTTCTTTAAAACAGTCTAGAAATTGACTCATCCATATAATGTCGTAACCACCGGGAATACTTTGGCTGTGGTCGAGTACATTTTGTCCTATGAAATCAACTTTCTCTTCTACATTTTGTTGAGCAATATTCTCCTGGGCCAGTTTTATCTGTTGTGGAAGGTCAAGAATGGTAACATGTGTATCTATACTGTTTTTTGCAAGTTGAATAGAAAATTTACCGGTATTTCCACCGATATCCAATATTTTTTTTGGTTTGTCTTTGAGTAGAATATCGATAGCTTCATTGAAGGCTGTGTCTGAATAGTAATGATCGAATGTAAACCAGCTCTCTTTTACTTTTGTAGGTAAAGAGGAGAGTGCAGGGTAGATCGTCTCCCAATCACCAAATACTTTTAATCCGGATGCTTCTTGATCCACAATGGCATCATCAAGATAAAATAGACCTTCGTAATTGACATAATGATTGTAATCCATGTTGATCCGGGTCATTTCATCTTTTAAAAGAAAATAACCTGTTTTTGTGATGAAATATTTGTTATCGATCTCCTTGACTATATCGGCAGAAAGAGAAGTTTCCAGTAAAGTTTGAATACCGTATTTTGAGATACCGGCCGCTTTAGATATATCATCCAAAGAAATACCATTTTTATCATTTTTATATAATATTTCAAGTATGCCTAAGTCTCTCATAGATCTTGCAACTTGAAATATGATGGGTGCAAATGCAATTTTTTGTGCTTCATATTGTGCTTCAAGCGCTGTTTTAGTATCGTTGTTTTTAAAAAAATTATGCATATTACCTCTAGATTATATAGTGAATGAAATTAAGTACCAAAGTAGATAAAGTATATAACATTTTTAGTTAGTTTTAGATAAAATAGCTATGAATAAAAGTATGTAAATGGGGCAGGGATTGACACAAAGATTATATAGTGTTTTGGAATATAATTCAGATAAAGTGATCGTTGAGTTTACCTCTAAAGATCATCCAATATTTGTAGCACATTTTCCTAAAAACCCAATTCTTCCGGGGTTTTTACTGATAGATGTTATCTCTGAAATTTTAAAAGATACAGTAGTGAAGATCGTACGCAGTAAGTTTATTTCCCATATTGTTCCAAATGATATCATCACGTATAACATAGAAACAAAAATGAAAAGAAAAAAAATAACAGTATTTAAAAATGACAAAAAAGTAAGTGAGATCATCTATGAAACAAAGTAAAGTAATTATCATTATACCAACCTATAACAATCCGACAACTATAAAAGATGTTGTGTATGATGTATTGAACCATGACCATCAAGTGATCGTCATTGATGATGGTTCAGATTCCTCTATTGAAGCATTATTTACTAAAGAGGAACAGGAAAAGATCTATTTTGTCACACATGAGACAAACAGGGGTAAGGGTGAAGCAATCATCTCTGGTACTAAAAAAGCCAAAGAGCTTGGATATACACATGCGCTTAGTATAGATGGTGATGGTCAGCATTTGGCCTCTGAAGCAAAGTTATTGATAGACGAGTGTGATGATGACGATACGATCATAATCGGAGCAAGAAATTTAGATCTTGAACATGTTCCTCTGGGTTCAAAGTTTGGACGATGGTTTAGTAATATGTGGGCGTGTTGGGATACGGGCTATACGATCACGGATTCTCTGTCAGGATATAGAATATACCCTGTATCCATTTTAGAACTTCCTATTAAAACACAGAGATTTGATTGGGAGATGGAAGTATTGGTAAGACATGCAGATGCCGGTAAGAAAATCAAAGAAGTCAGTATAGAATGTTTTTATCCAACAGCTGAAGAGCGAGTGAGTCATTTTAGAAATTTTGAAGATACTATGGCAATTGTTTGGGTACATGTGCAAATATTGCCTTTTAAGTGGCCTAGAGCTATTTTAAATTTATTTTATAAAAAGTAAGTCACTATGGGAAAAGGTAAACAAAGAGGAAGTGCCTGGAGCATAAACCTTGCATTTAGTCTTTATAGAATATTTGGTTATAAATTTCTTTACATACTTCTATACCCTATTGCATTTTTTTATTTTTTTATAGCAGATAATGTTAAAGATCCTTTAAAAATATTTTATAAAAAATTAGGAATTAAATTTACCAATAAAGTCTATTTTCATCATTTAAGAATTTTTGCCATCTGTTTAACTGACCGATTTATTTCTAAAATGGATCCTGATAGTTATAGCTTTGAATATGATGATGCTGAAATACCAAGAAAAATATTGGAGAGTGGTTCGATACTGGTTTATTCTCATTTTGGAGGTTGGGCATCATCTTCAAGTGGTTCTCGTGTAAAGAATACAATCAATGTAGTCATGCAGGAAGTGATGATAGATGGTATAAAACAGATAGAGAAAGAACTTAAATATAAATCGGAAATAAATATTATCGATTTGAATCAAGGTTCACTTTCGGTTTCGATACAGATCGCCAATGCATTACTCAATGAAGAAGTTGTTGCCATGATGGCAGACAGGATCACGAATGAAAAAGCTGTAATAGAGATGCCTTTTCTCAATGAAAAGGCTAAATTTAATAAAAACCCATTTCAGATAGCCTATAAGACAGATAAGCCTATTGTTGTGTATTTAATTGTTTTGGCAGGAATGCAGAGATACAAAGTTGAATATATCGTAATTCACCTGGATCGATCTAAAACTGAAATTGAAGCGATTGAGGAAGCTTGTGGAATATATGTAAAAAAATATGAAGAGATTGTAAAGAAACATCCGGAACAGTGGTTTAATTTTTTCAATTTCTGGAAACAATAATAATGAACAGGTTATTATGTCTATAAAAATCAAAGATCTCTGTAAAAGCTATGGAGAGAAGAAAGTTTTAGATCAAATAAGTCTAACAATAGAAGAGGGTAGTATTTTTGGCTTACTGGGTCCTAACGGTGCAGGAAAAAGTACACTGGTCTCTATTCTCAATAATATTTTAGATAAAGATTCCGGGACTATTGAATTTTTTGGTAAAGATTTTGAGAACAATGCAGCATATGTTAAAAAGAATTCCAGTTTTGTGCCTCAAACGTATGCTTTTTATCCAGATCTGACCACGGTGGAAAATCTTGAATTTTTCGGAAGTTTATATGGACTTAAGGGTAAAGGACTAAGAGATAGAATAAAGTTCTGTATTGAAATCACCTCATTGGAAAAATACAGTAATATACGAGCATATTCATTTTCTGGAGGAATGAAAAGAAGGTTGAATATAGCCATAGGTCTTTTAAATGATCCAAAAGTACTCTATTTGGATGAACCGACTGTAGGGATCGACCCCCAATCACGTAATTACATTTTAAAAATGATCAAAGAGATGAATACGCAGAATAATTTGACGATTATCTATACGTCACATTATATGGAAGAAATTGAATACCTTTGTGATGATATTGCAATATTGGATAATACTAAAATACTTCTGAATAATAAAAAAGAGATACTGCTTGATCAAACCAAATATGTTGAAGTAGTATTAGGCAATGGTAAAAAAACACGTATTAATACGAAAGAATCGTATGATGAATTTATTACCTTTATTAATACACACCCAAATATATCTGAGATAAATGTTGAGCATAAAAATTTAGAAGATCTATTTTTAAAATTAACCAAACAAGACTTGAGAGATTAAATGTTTGTCTATATATTAAAAAAAGAGTTTTTACTGGTCTTTAGAAACCTTCATGCAATGGGTGTATTGTTCATCATGCCTATGGCATTTATATTGATCATGTCTTTAGCATTGAAAGACACTTATGCAAACAAGTTAGATAAAAAACTGGAAGTGCTTTTGCAATTGGAAGTCAAAAATGATCAAATGACTGCACTGCAGGAAATATTAAATGATAATGATTTTTTTACTGTTACCCTGAGTGAAGATAAAAAAGAACAAAAAACTTTACTGTATGAAAAGAAATATGATTTTGTGATCAATATGCCCAATAGTATTTTTGAAAAAATTATACATAAAAATGAATTTAAAATTGAAATGTTCACAAAGCCTGATGTGGATCAGCAGCGTTTGACTTTAATGAAGAATTTATTACAACAGTCGCTTACTTCGATCTATATGAAAAGTATCCTGGAAGAGAAAAAAATGATCGATCTTCAAGACAGTATAGATAGCCATTATGTCTATAAAAATAAAGATTTTCATATTCAACCCACTTCAGTACAGCAAAGTGTTCCTGCCTGGCTGGTATTTTCCATGTTCTTTATTTTAATTCCTATTTCAAATACCTTTATAGAGGAAAAAAACCTTGGTACAATAAACCGAATAAAAAGTATTAATATCTCTTTTTTACCCATTATTCTAGGTAAGATTGTACCCTATTATTTGATCAATCAGATACAGGTGGTATTGATGATCTTGGTGGGTATGTATATTGTCCCTCTTCTTGGAGGGGATTCTCTGGTGATCGAAGGGAATATCCCATTGATCTTCATTATTTCCTCAGCGATCTCTTTTGCTGCGATCTCTTTTGCTATATTGATCTCAAATATCAGTAAGAGTACGGAAGAAGCAACCTCTATAGGCGGATTGTCAAATATTATTTTAGCCGCACTTGGTGGTGTGATGGTACCAAAAGTAGTGATGCCTCTATTCATGCAGGATGTTACTAGCTATTCTCCCATGGCGTGGGGATTGGAATCATTTTTGGAAGTATTTGTATTGGGCGGCAGTTTAAATGATATTCTTCCTGATCTAATTAAATTGATAGTTTTAGGTATAGTATTATTATTCATTTCATATATGTTGTTAAAAAGGAAAAATAGCTGATGATCGGTTCAGAAGACAGAGAATTAAAAGAGGCAATAAAAAATTTGATTGTGGATGTATGTGATACAGAACAGGATGCAAGCAGTATTAGTGATGATGAAGCACTGTTTGGAAACAATTCTCTCTTAGAGTTGGATTCTATGGATGCTCTGCAGATCTCTATGGCACTGGACAGTGCTTACGGACTTAAAACGACAGACAGTAAAAAACTCAGAAAAATGATGACCTCTATCAACACACTGGCAGATTTTATCCAGCCTTCATAATGATCCAAACATATATTACGGGAAGTGCAATTGTCTCCGCCTTGGGAGAGAATAAAACTGATGCAGTAGCGCATATGTATCGGCTCAATAATAAAGAGTATGCCAGTTATAGAAAAAGCGTATTTAAACATACTCCTTTTTATTCCATTTCTGATAATAATAATAAAATAATACGTTTTTATGCCATCATCAAGCAAGTGATATTTGATGCTTTAAATGATGCAGATATACCATCAGATGAGTATCATGATTTATCTGTTTTTATAGGTTCTACATCAATGAATATTTCTGTGACTGAACAGCATTGGGAAGAAAAAGGATGCTTTAAAGATATTGGAAATGGTGCTATTTCCAGATTTATTGATACCCTTTTACAACCAGATACACCAACAACTATATTTTCAACAGCATGTACTTCAAGTACGAATGCACTGATCGCTGCATCCAATGAGATAAAAGAAGGACGAATAAAGAGAGCACTGGTTTTAGGTATAGAATTTTTTAATGATGCGACATATCAAGGGTTCAACTCTTTAATGCTTTTAAGTAAAACAGGAGTGTATATGCCCTTGTCTCCTGAAAGTAATGGCATAGTATTGGGTGAAGGATGTTCTGCAGTAATTTTGGAAGCAAAACCTAAAGCACCCAATGATTTTTTGATACTAGGCAGTAAAAATATATTTGACAACTATTCTGAAACAAGTTCAAATCCGGATGGGAAAGTTATTTACAATACAATGTATAATGCTTTGACCTCTTCAAAACTGGATCTTGAAGATCTGACACTGATCAATATCCACTCTCCGGGGACAGAAGTCTCTAATGAGGCTGAGTCCAATGCCCTGGAGCAACTATTATATAAAAATGAGAATAATTACCTAAAAATACCACTCATCTCCATGAAACCCTATATCGGTCATACATTGGGTGCCTGCAGTCTGAATGAATTGGTTCTCTTGACCGCTGCAGTAAAAGAAGGATTTATTCCTAATACCCTGGGATCCACCGATACGGAGTCATTTCTTTTCTCAAAGTTTCATCAACTGAAAAAAAAAGAAGCCACCATTCTTTTTTCATATAATGGTTTCAGTGGAAATAACTTTTCTTTTGTTTTAAGTAATAAAGGATAACGATGTATATTCATGCTACATATTCTTTTATGCATTCGAATGAAGCAGTAGGATTTTACAAGAAAAAAGTAAAAGAGATAACACAAACCAGTATGCGTCGTGCCAGTAAATTCAACCTTTTAAGTCTTTATGGTGCCTGTAAATGCATAGAAGACAGAGTAATTCCCTCTGATACTTCTATCTATATAGGTAGTGAATTTGGTGTGGTATCAGGTGTACAAAAAGTAATGGAATCATTAAATGAAGAGCCGGTTATTGTTATGCCTTTTGATTTTTTGAATATGAATGGCAATAATGCCGGTTTTGCCATCTCAAAAGTATTGGATACTAACGGTGAAAATATATTGATGACTGCTTCTGATCTTACTTTTGAACTGACACTTAAACAGGCATTCTACAAGTGTGAACAAAATAAAAATTTCAGTGCACTAATAGGTGGAGTAGATGAATCTATAGTAGAGATAGACCGATATCAAACATATGTTATTGATCAAAAACAGATACCTTATGATGGAAGCTGTTGGCTCTATTGCAACAATGAGGCAAACAATGCCATAGCAAAAATAACATCAGTTCAAAATTTTGCAAATGAACAGAGCCTGGATGAATACATTGCTTCTAATCACTTTGATGAAATTTCATATAATTTTCTGGCAAGATCCACTGTAGAAAAAGCGTATTTCTATGGTACCCAAAGTGCAAATGATATAATTGATCTGTTGAGAAGTGAAGAGAAACATCTTGCATATGTCTCTAAAGACCGTCAAGGTAGATTTATATTTATAGAGATAGACAAACTGTAATATAAAATTAAAGTTTCTTTAGCAATACATAGGCTTTGGCTTCATGTACTTTGGCTTCTAAAAGTTTGTCAGCGATCATGTCAAAGTCAATTGGCTTATCACTTCGGCTTGCTTTTACACAGAGAAGTGCAAAGGCCCGTAAAGTATCTCCAGATTGAGTAAAGAGTGCTGATGCTTCATCCAGGATCTGTGGATTTAGATCATGTGCTTTGGCTTCCTGAAGAAAAGCTGCATAAAGAAATCTGAATCCTCCACCACCCGTTCCTATCTCTTCCTGCATACGCACGATGTGTGTCAAAAAAAGTTTAATATATTTTGTATCATCGGCTGAAGTACGATTTTTGAGTGATCGTATTTTATTGGCTAGCCGGTTCATTCCTTTTAATCCTGCAAATGGAAAAGGGGTATTCATGGATTTTGCAGTTTTATGTATTGCTTTTCGGATAGCATTACCAAACTCAATATTTTGAGGGATGTTTTCGGGGTAGTATAAAAAGCCTTTGGGTGCAAATGCACCTTTTGCAAAGCGTGCAATGGAAAGTTTTGCCTCATTACAGGAGACAACTTCTTCAAAAACAGGATCTGAAATATGGTATTCACTGCCTTCTTTTCCATACACAAGTAGATTGTGTGCATTAAAGTGAAAACGCATGTCTTCCGGCATATAGGGCAGGTAAAAAACAGAGGTTTGAAGTCCAACAAGTTTTTTTTCTTTTTCTACCAGGGTAGTTAATCGTTTATTGGCTAAAATCGGATCAGAAAATTTCTCAGTTTTGATTTGAATATCCAGTACTTTTGATATTTTGTTGATAATATTCTTAGGTAATTGCCTATAGGCGATCAAAGGCAAGCCATTGAGCTTTACAATCGGAAGATAAACAAAAGAGAGTGAATTGGTAATTCCAAATGCCATGGGCTCAGATATGGGTAAGCCATATGCAGTTAAAAGAGTAGAAACAACACCACTTTCGCAGTGGGCAAACTGTTGGTGTTTAAATGTATCTATCATACTTTGAATCCTTTGAGCTCATCCATATCTATATGAAATGCATTGGCATATTTTTCTATTTTTTTATCTGAAAGTTTTTTAAAAATTTCAGCCTTTAAATGTCGTTTGACATTAAATTGAAACATACCGACAATGGAAGCTAGCGTAGGTATGTCCAT
>Ga0209013_10005870_pt1 | contig 10514 bp, 8 predicted proteins | sample Cruoilmetagenom2_FD_187291 | JGI IMG/M metagenome (GOLD analysis project Ga0209013, IMG submission 187291) | Oil polluted marine microbial communities from Coal Oil Point, Santa Barbara, California, USA - Sample 2 (SPAdes) (version 2) | ecosystem: Environmental > Aquatic > Marine > Oil seeps ...
CTACTTCAAGGAGGAGCAACGCCGTCAGCGGCGTGGAGGGCCGTCAAGAGGTGGTAGGTATTTCGGACGCAGTACACTAGCGACACAAGGGACGAACTTCTCCTCATTTTGTCCACCTTCTTCAACGCGCAAAAGTCTGCTATGACGTTCAAGCTTTTCAGTCCGATAACCTCATATCTTAGACGAGGCAGGAGATCGATGCCGATATTAATTCCTGGTCCTCTCCTGCCCTATCTGAAGAGCACCTGGTAGGTCACCAGGAGTTGGTGGAAGTCCGTACCGAACTCGGTGACAATTCCCCTGCTGTACCCGAACTTGACGGCGTGGCGGCCCTTGAACGGCACCACGACCGTGCCGCCGATCCTCGAGTTGCGTTGCAGATCGGCAAGCTGATTGCCTCCGATGTTCTGCCGTCCGCCGGTGTAATAATTCAGTTCCAGCGACGCCCAGAAGCCGGGCTTGAACCGCCGCACGAGATGCACCTCTGCCGCGATGATGCCTTCCTGCTTCCGAATCCCCATGATGTAATCCGGGTCGTCACCAAAAAACCACACGCCCGCTTCGACCTCCAACAACCACCTGGGTCTGAGGGGAATTATGTAGCCCAACTCGGCTTTGACCGCCCAGCGATTGACCCCGGCGTTGATCAAACGGTTCGGGTTGTAATGCCCGGTCGGGGCCAGGACTTTGAGGCTCGCTCCGAGGATGGGATGCGGATTGGCGCGGAGTTTCTGGAACCCTGCGAGATCCATGGTCGGCGCGCCAAGCAGATTCACCGCCACGCTGACGCCAATATCGTTGAAGCCAGTGAAGTCCCGCTGCGCCCTTTCTTCGGACAGGACACCCTTGGTTGTGCCCCACGAGTACGGCAGCTCCAGGACGACATTTGTCGTCCGCCCGAACAAATTGAAAGTCCGCAGATAGCCCAGGACGGCGGTGTTGATCTTGGAGTCCACGCCGTACAGCGGCAACGAACGATCCATGAGCACGTCGCCGGAGGAATACGAATACCCAACGACCGCGACTTTGGTCCCTTTCGGTGCCGGCCAGTAGAAGCGTGGCGTCAGATCTTGTGCCGCTCCACTGCCCGCCCACAGGGCGCACAATGCCGACATGAGAACCGCGCGCAAAGTGCCCATTACGGTGATGCTATCACCGCGTATCCTGACTGTGGACGCAAACCTGTCATATCTGCGACACTGCCGACTGGCGCGTGGAAGCCAATTTTTTTGGCCGATGTTCTTGAACCGCGCCACCGTGAAAAAGACCGGGAGGTCACCATGGAAATCAAGAATGTCCTGATCGTCGGCACGGGCACCCTGGGCTCCCAGATCGGCTTCCAGTGCGCCATGCACGGATTCAGGACCACGATGTACGACACTCAGGCCGGCGCCCTCGAAGCCTGCAAGCAGCGGCACCAACGGATCGGTGAGAAGGTCAAAGCCCAGGTCGGCAAAACCGACGAGGAGGTCGCCGCCACCCACGCCAACCTCTCCTACACCACCGACCTGGCAACCGCGGCGAGTAACTGCGACCTTGTGAGCGAGTCGGTGCCGGAGGACCCGGCGATCAAGCGCCAGGTCTTCGCCCAACTGGACGAGGTCTGCCCCGACCACACCATCTTCACCACCAACAGCTCCACCCTGCTGCCGAGCGAGATCGCCGACGGCACCGGCCGGCCGGAACGGTTCCTGGCCCTGCACTTCGCCAACCAGATCTGGGTCAACAACATCGGCGAGGTCATGAGGCACCCCGGCACGGACCCCGAGGTCTTCGAGCGCGTACTGACCTTCGCGTCCGAGATCGGTATGGTTCCCATCAGGCTCGAGAAGGAGTGGAGTGGTTACGTGCTGAACGCGATGCTCGTCCCGCTCCTCACCGCTGCCCAATCGCTGGTCGCCAACGGCATCGCGACCCCCGAGGACGTGGATCGGACCTGGATGATCTCGACCAAGGCGCCGGCCGGTCCCTTTGCCACGATCGACGTCATCGGCCTGCAGACGGCATACGCCATCGGGGACCTCCTGGCGACAAAGACGGGTGACCCGCAGTTTCGTAAGAACGCCGACTACCTGAAGGAGAACTACCTCGACCACGGCAAGCTCGGTGTCAGCAGCCGCGAGGGTTTTTATACCTATCCCGATCCGGCCTTCCTGCAAGAAGATTTTCTGACCTGAGCTGGTCTCGGAAAAGGGGGACGACCGTCACTCGATCGGATTCCTCCAACGGAGGCCCGGAAATCTCGCGAGATCGACGTCGTTTGAATGAAGCTCCGACTGGGTTTCGATAGCGAGGGCGGCGAGATGAGCATCGGTGGTGAGGCGCCCCGAGGCCCGCGCCGCACCCATGATGTCGGCGAGAATCTCCAGGTGTCTCGGACCGGGTACCACGATCTGCGTCTGTGGGCAGTCGAGCCACGACTGCACATGAGCAATGGCATCGAGCGGGTTTATGGGATTGCTGAACACCGCGTTGCTCGACATGATACGAACGAAGCCCAAGATGACCGCCCACGGCAGACCGACAACCCCAGGATTCGACAGGCATCTCTCCCACCAGCTTTTGGCATCGTCGTGAAACGGCCCGTCGCTGTTGTAGGAGTAAATCAACAGATTGATGTCCGGGATGATCACGGTTCGTGAACCCCGAACCCGGAATCGGATCCCAGGCTTTCGATCTCCAGATCGTCATAGATCTGGTTGAGCTTGTGTGGATCAACACCCGGTTTCAGCCTGCACGCCCTGGCCTCTACTCGAAATGGTGTCATACCTTCCGCCTGGGATTCACCCGAAGAGAGGCCCCGCCGAATCACTTCGTTCGTGACCTCCTTGAAGCTCCGCCCCCCCTGCCGGGCAAGCTCCTTCAGTCGCTTTGCGAGATCTTCATCTAATGTGAGCGTTGTTCTCATAGAAGCATCATGATGCTTCATGAATTTGATGTCAAGATGCGTCTACGACACCAGCCCAGTATTTCTCTGCAACGACTGCAACTCTCAATACCTCATCTTCAGCGTCTGAGTGACACCGTCGCCGTCGAGGGTGAACATCGTCTTCTTGAACTTGGGTGGTCTGAAGCGCACCTTGACGTTGTTGGAGAAGCAGTAGCCCTCCTTCGGCAGGTGGAAGGCGCCGAAGGTCATGCCCTGGCTTGTGTCCTCGTCGTGGAGTACCGCAATCGCGTAGTCACCGTGCGGGAGGTCCTTGAAAATCGTCGTCACCTGACCAGAGGCATCGGGTGTGACAACGGCTGTTCGAATGATCGCGTTGCGGTCTTTTGGGAACCCTTCTGCCTTGTCGTAAAGGCTGATGAGGATGTCGCCATCCGTGTTGCGGAGGTTGGTGATGATGACGGTGATGTCGCTCAGATCTCGTGCTTGCGCTCCGATCCCACCAGAGACCGCGAGACCGACGAAGAGTAAAAGCGTGATGGCGACCACGTTGATATTGCGCACGGTTCCTCCGAATCAATCAATGGTGGAAACTCCTGAAACCCGCCGTGAATCTCACTTTGATGCGTATTCGAATTCGGACTAGACGCTCGTGCCCGGCAGTCTCAAATCGTTCAGAAAATAGTCGATCACGACCTCACACCGGCACGATGTGAGGCCTTGATCAGTGAGATGTGCGGGTCAGGGCGTATACCAGATCGGCGCCGTATAGGCGCGCTCCTGATGGGTCGTTTCGGCCCCCTCGGGTATTTCGACACCGTAACGGAACGCATCGTAAACAATCCAGCGCGGGGTCGGAATTTCGAGCACACGGGCATAGTAAAACGCGCTCTGTTTGGGGTCGAAGTCGGGGTCGGTCCAGACCGTGCCGAGCTCTGAGGCCCCGATGGTGTTGCTCCAGTTGGCTGCCGCAACGTCCACCGTGTTGCCGACCGGCGGCAACACGCCGTTGGCCTCCACCTCGCGGCCGGTGGACCAGGCAACATCAAAGACTTTCTCGTGCGTCGTGCCCTTTGCGTCCAGCCAGCCCTTGACGATCTGGATGCGGTCCAGGTTGGCGCCGATCACATCACGCAGTGCGTAGACCATGAAGGTGGGCGCATCGCCGGTGCCCTCAAGGTCGCCGCCCATCGGCACGCCTTTCTCATAGCCCCGGAAGGCGGGTTGGCGGCTATTCATATCTTCCGCTGTGTAATCCCAGCCGCCGAAAAAACGCACCATCATGCGCGGGCCGGTGGTGCCATAAACTTCCTTACGCGCCATCGCGTCCCAGATCGCCTCGCGGGTGTTTTCCTGCGCCCAGACGGCGGTATAGCCCGAGGCGACGAGCTCATAGCCTTCAAAGGTACCGTTCTCAGTCGAGGTGAAAGGATGTTGCATGCGAGTCGGCGACGGTTCGGCGTTGGTCGCCTTGCCGAAGAAATTCTCTTCCTCGACAGCAGCGAGCGCGGTGTGGCTGTCGGTCGAACCGACGAGGCCGAACTTGTAGGGGTTGGTGCCGAACCGCTTCTCCAACAGGAGGCCATTCTTCAGCGCCTCGCGGGCGTACTCGTACTGCAGCATGTCCTTTGTCTTGGCCTCGGAGAGATCGAGGTTGCCGGCATCCCAGGTCTCGTAGTCGGCAAATGCGTCGTCGGGCGACAGGAAGGGATGCGCCTCGCCATCGCCCTTGATCTGGGTGATCTCGTACATCGGCTCCCAACGGGCCCGCGACTCGACGTAGAGCTTGTCGAGCTTGCGGCCGGTGTACTGGGCGTCGACCGGAAACATAATTCCGTTCGACAAATTGCCGTTGTGGGCGAGCGCAAGTGCAGAACCGCCCGTTTTGGATTCGTAGTTGTCGAGCCATTCATAGAGATCGAGCGGATCTGTCGATCCCACCGGCGCCTGGGTCGTGTAGGGCACGACCTGGCCGGCTTTCTCGGCGCCTTCGCGGAAGATCACGTTGCGGTGCAGATTGTCTCCGGCTACGAGCGAGGTCCACTCGAATCCGATCAGCGCCGTGAAGTGGCCGGGATCGTTGAACCGCTCGGCCGCATCAACCACGTTTGCCCAGATCGAGGCGTAGGTCTTGCCGCCGGGCGAGTACTCGGCCATCATCTCCGGATCGATCTTGCCTTGAGAGAACTGGCCAATCAGATCCAGGGCCGCAGCGGCCGAGGCCTCACCGCCTGCCATCAGCCCGTCATACCAGGGCTTGGCCTGGTCGAACTTGAGGATGTCGGGATCGCCTTTTGCAAGATCGTTGAAGAAGCCCATGGCATCGGAATGGTCGGCGATCACCAGCCAGTCGAGCGGACGGCCGAGCCTGGCCGGCTGGCCGCTGGAGGCCATCACTTCCTCGCCTCGGGCAAAGCGGTAGGCATCGTCGAGGCCGAGTCGACAGCCGAAAAGACCGGCATCCACCGAGAGGCCGGTGTGGAGATGGGTGTCGCCCCAGAGCACCTTGTCGGGAAAGCTGCGCTGGGCATAGGGCGAATAGGCCTTTCCGGGATAGAGGTCCGACAGGGATTCTTTTGCAGGAGTGATCTGCGCGAACCCGGTCGCCGCCGAGCCGACGAGCAGGATCACCCACAGAAGACCGAATCCGAAGACGGTACCAAAGCGGGTGGAGCCGGCCGAGAAAATTTGCCTGGGGAACATCAGAAATCTCCTTTTATTCAACGAAGCTTGGTATTTGCGGAACGTTTCTAGGGGCTATTCTAACCCAACCCCCTACCCCGTAAACGGTAACCGATCAGACGGTCTACTCGGAATCCTATCTTGACGTTTCATCAGAACTGATTGCTGCAACAACTTCGGACAGAGTATCGACCAGGGTCTCGATGTCCTGAGGAGTGTTATAGAAATGAGGCGCGGCACGGAGGGTGCCGCCGTCGCGAACGTTGACGACGATTTTTCTTTCCAGCAGCTGCCGTCGCACCAACTCGGGCTCGGGTACGTCAAAGCTCAGAATTCCGGCACGCTCGTTCCATGGTTTCGGCGTGATGACCTTGAACCCCCGCTCTTCGACCTGCTCATAGAGAAGGGTGGTCAAGTCTCGCACCCGTCGCTCGATTTCGTCGAGGCCGATGCTGAGGATGAGATCCAGGCAGTGCCGCATCACCCATATTCCGAGGTAATTCGGATTGCCGTATTCAAATCGGCGTGCATCGGTTGCAAGCTCCAGATCTCGTTTCCATTTGTCATCGGAAGCAAAACTGAAACGAGCGACATAGGTCGGATCGATCCTGGATGCAAATCCCTCGCGGCAGTACAGGAACCCGGTACCGGTCGGGCTCAGCAAGCCCTTGAAACCCCCCGCGACGACCACATCCGCACCGAGTTCGGTCAGCGGTGTCGCGAGGACCCCGACTCCCTGAATTCCGTCAACGAGGAGGACAATATCTCGCTCGCGGCACGCCGTAGCGATCGTCGGGATGTCGAAGCGATACCCGGTTCCATATGCGACCCAGGACACACCCACTGCGCGGGTCCGATCGTCCATTTTCTCGATGAATGACTCCGGTGGAATGCGTCCTTCGGAACCGCGAACAACCTCAACCTCGACACCAATCTCCTCCAGTCGGCGCCAGGGAAGAACGCACGCACTGTGCTCGAATTCCGAGATCAGGACCTTGTCGCCGGCTTTGAGACCAAGGCCATGAGCAACGATATTGATGCCTTCAGAGGTGTTCTTGATGAATGAAACCGTTTTCGATGGGACCCCGACGAGACGAGCGAGGGTCTCGCGGGTCCGTTCGATCTCCTGCATCGAGAATGACCTCTCCCCCACCCTTTCCCACACGTCCGCCATGTAGCTGACCATCGCGTCTTCAGCACACCTGGGCAGTGGGGCCTTGGCGGCCGTGTCGAGATAGACAAAATTGTCCAGGGTCGGGAATTGCTTTCTGAGAGCGTCAAAATCTGTGACCATCATCTCCCCGTTTCATGGCGTCATCATGCTTCAGCCGATCACAGGAATGCAATCATTTCGTGCCTCTCAACGAGCCACCCTGTAACTCAATCGCTGTGCGAGTGGACCAGGGACAGAAGATTCGATTCCAATTTGCAGGATCGTCGATAGACTCTCAACGGCCGGGAGGACTTCACGATGGAGTTTGCGACACTATTCGTATCACTGGTGATTGGCATCCACCCGGTCGAGGTCGTCGTGGGCGATCCCGTGGCATCGGTCGAGATCATCCTCGATGGACAGACCGTTGGGGTAATCGTGGAACCCCCGTGGCGAATCAACTGCAATTTTGGACGGGATCCTCTACCGCACGAACTGATAGCGGTCGCTCGGGACACATCAGATACGACGGTAGCGACGGCCCGCCAGCTCATCAATCTTCCCCGGTCGAAATCGGAAGTCCGTCTGGTTCTGTTGGACTCACAGACGGACGCACCGTCCGCAGTCCGGCTCATTATCGGGAGTCCCCTCTTCGTCAAACCAGTCCGAATTGCGGTTGAACTCGACGGTGCCTCTATCGAATTCGAAACGCCCGAGTCCATTCCACTCCCCGAATATGATCTGACCTCCGCCCATGTCATCACGGCGGAGGTTGAGTTCACAGACGGTTCGGCAGCGCACACAGCGATCAGCTTTTCTCGGGGCAACAGCGGCCTGACAGAAACCGAGCTGACGGCCGTGCCCGTTGCCGTCGACGAAGGTCTCGAGCTGACCCTTGATTCAACACAGGATCTTTTCGTTGCAGAAGGCCGAGATATCGCCGTCCACGCCATCGAACAGTCTGGAGGACGGGTGATCATGGTCCGGGACCATGAAGCGTCTGAACAACTCTCCAAAATGGGTCAGTTCAAAGACGGCCGTGTATCCGTCACGAGACGAAGGGAAATCTGGGGGAATTCTCTCGTCGGAGATGGTCGAGGATTGGAGGAGGTTCTCTTTCGAACCGTCGTGCCGATTCCAGTCCAATCACAATCCACCGAAAAGAGCCTTCAGAAGTCATTCTGGGTCTCACCCTTCTTCAGGGTTGAAGGGGCCGGCCTTGATTGGTGCGCATCCCATGTCTTTCCTCGACCGGACGAGCTGGCTGGCGGTCACAAGGATCAACAGATTGCAGACGCGGTGGCGGTTGCGGGTCTTCAAGCCGCCGGCTCGGGCCGACCTCGTGTCGTTGTCTTGGTGATTGGGGACAAATCCCCGGACGCAAGCCTGTTTGGCATCGAATCAACAAAGAGATTCCTTCATGCTCTCAATGTTCCACTGGTTGTGTGGGTAACGCACCCGTCTGTCGCAGAACGGTGGGGTAGCGGGACACTCATCAAATCACCCAACCAGTTCTCTCGAGCTTCGCGCGAGGTCATCGAGATGTTGAAACAACAGCGGGTCATCTGGCTCGAAGGATTGTTCCTGCCAGGAGATGTGACCCTCAAACCCGAGCGGAGCGGCATTCGTATCGCCGGACAGTGAGAGGTTGGATTCCTCCTCACACCCGCAGGTCACCTGTCTTTCCTAGCCTCCCCGAAAGTATTCCGGGGAGGCTCGCGTCATCGTTATCGCGTAGGCATTCTGCCCGGCGTCCACGGCGCCTTCGCCTCCTCCGCCTTGGCCTCCAGTGCGTCGAGGTCGGTGACAAGCTGCTCGAGCTTCGCCATCTCCGTCGCAAACGCCTCGGCCGCCCACTCGAAGGCCTGACGGTGGGTCGCTGTGGGTGCCTGGGTCGTGTACCACTGGTCGGAGGCGATTCGCTCGACCCGGTCGACGATGGCGGGAGACGTGAAGACGTTGCGCCCGGCCTTGGTTGCATCTCCCCGGAACGCCAGAACGATATCGTCATAGCGTGATTTGATTTCCTCGAGCTCGACCATCAGCGCCGGATTGGCCTCAGGCGTGTCGACCAGGGCCTGCCGCAGATGATCGAGCCGCTTCTTCACCTCGTCGGTGAGCTTGGAGGCGCCGAGGACGGACCGCATTAGCTCACGAACCTCCTTCTGGAAGGTCTCCACCGCGGTCATGTCGGCGGCGGTCAGGGTCGCCAGCTCGAGCGCCTCGACTTCGAAGGTCAGCGGACCGAAGAGAGTCTTCCACTCTCCGCTGCGCCGCTCCTCAAGACTCGCGGTGTAGAACCCTGGCAGCGCCAGCGGGCCGCGATCTGGCTCGTCCCAGGGTGCTCGGTCTTTCGCAGGTGACAGATCGGTGGGCGCGGCGGCCGGCCACCGCAGGTCCCAGGCCACACGGTGGAGGCCCTTCTTGCGGTCGGCAGCCACCCGGCGAACCACCGCATCCTCATCGTCCCGCACCACGATGAAAACGCCGGGCTCCAGTTCCAGGTCCTCCTCGCGAAGCTCTGCCATTGACACCAACGGGGTTTCGGACTTGTCTTTCCGTGCCTTCTTTTCGGCTTCGGTTCGCAGCTCCTTCTTGGTTTTGATCCCGTCGCGCAGCCAATAGGTAAAAACCGCGCCGTAGGGCGGGTTCGAAGCGGTCCAGAAACTATTTCCTCTTTCAATGACGCGATCCGACTGCTCGATGTAACGCAGCGCCTCTCGAATCGGAAACAGGATGGCCTCCTCGTTCGCCAGCCGCTCTTCCGTCATTCCGCGCAGCGGGGTGTAGTCATCGAGGATGTAGAAGCCGCGGCCGAAGGTGGCCACCGCCAGGTCTTCCCAATCCCGCTGGATATCGAGCTCCCGTACCTGAATGGTGGGTAGCCCACCCTTGAGTTGATGCCAATGCGTCCCTTCGTCCAGGGTCACCCAGAGCCCGAATTCGGTGCCGATGAACAGCAGCCCCGGTTTGACGTGGTCCTGAATCAGGGTGTAGGCGACCTGCCGGTCCGGCAGATCCCCACGCATCGATTTCCAGGTGAGGCCACGGTCACGGCTCACCGCCACGTAGGGCGCAAAATCCCCGCTCTTGTGGTTGTCGAAGGTGGCGTAGACGGTGTCGGCATCGAAGATCGAAGCCTCGAGATCGCTGACATAGGTCCGATCCGGCACTCCGGGCACACCGTCGATCTTGCGCCAGCTCTCTCCCCCATCCTCAGTCACCTGGATCAGGCCGTCGTCGGTGCCGATATAGATCAACCCCTCTTCCAACGGCGACTCGACCAGCGAAACGATGTTGCCGTAGTTGGAGGTCGAGATGTTCTTGTGAACCGCGTCCATCTCCCAGATCCGCCCCATGACCTCGAGCCGGTCACGGTCGAGCTGCCGACTGAGGTCGCCCGAAATCGCCTTCCAGGTGCCCCCCCGGTCATCCGTGCGAAAGAGACGCTGTGATGCGAAATAGAGGCGAGTCGGCGAATGTGGAGAGATGAGAAGAGGCGCGTCCCAGTTCCAGCGGTGGGCCGGCTCCCCGGGCTCCTCCTGCGGTTGGATGTCGACGATCTCCTCCGATCGGCGGTCGTAGCGCACCAGCCCGCCGTACTGCCATTGCGAGTAAACGATATTCGGGTCGGTAGGATCGACCTGAGTCTCGTAGCCATCCCCGCCGACGGTGATAAACCAGTCCTCGTTGGAGATTCCGGATTTCCGGAGGGTCCTGCTGGGGCCCCCGAGGGTGGCGTTGTCCTGGGTGCCGCCATAGACATAGTAGAAGGGCTCCGATGTGTCGACG
>Ga0209013_10005871_pt1 | contig 10508 bp, 10 predicted proteins | sample Cruoilmetagenom2_FD_187291 | JGI IMG/M metagenome (GOLD analysis project Ga0209013, IMG submission 187291) | Oil polluted marine microbial communities from Coal Oil Point, Santa Barbara, California, USA - Sample 2 (SPAdes) (version 2) | ecosystem: Environmental > Aquatic > Marine > Oil seeps ...
AGTAATCCGCGGCATCCGTGGTCGTCGGCAGGCTCGCCAGCCCCAGGAGACTAGCAAGCAGATATAAAACCGGACCGCCCATGGTTCTACACATGCCTCGCCTCCGTGCAAAATAGTGTTGTGACTCAGATTGTTGAGGCGTGACTTTAGTGTAATTTCATCACAATGAACAGGGTGCGGGAGAGAAACCGTCGGCATCGGCCCGAATATTCTTATGCGGCACGCCAATTTCAAAACGATGCGAAGCTGGAACGAGGGAATCGTTACTACTCATGACAAGCTGGTCAGCCGCGAGCCTCACTCCGGCTGGCGCCGCCCGGCACATCACACCGACACCTGCAATCGCCGTCTCACCAGCACAAGGACTATGGCATGGCTGACAACCGCACAAACCAGGAGCACCGCAAGGCACGGCACTCGTGTCACTACCCATTCGTGTTACCGAATTGACTGGCTAGTTAATGACTGCTTTGCGCGTTTCTGTTCTTAGACTTTCTTTTCATACGCAGATTTCGAAGGCCTAAGAAGGGGCGTATTTGGCTGCCATAGCCCCGCCCGGAAACGACCGCTTTCAGTACTTTGCCGAAGTAGCCAATAAGACCTTCCAGGCAGATCTGGTTTGTTCCCCTTTCGAGGCGTTTAGATGTAATTACTATTAGCCGTGAATAAATGACCAGAATACTCCATGCAGACAGTTGGTAAAGCTAAAGTACTTTACCACTGCCCTATCAACTACATTGTAAATCGAAAAGGACATTCAGCTGCTGCTTATCCAAGCATATCTGAATCACAACAAATGATATTATTGAGCCAGCAATAGGCTCCTTCGAAAAAATACCGATGCGAATATCGATGAGAGTTGTAATCGCACCCACTATGGATCTAACTGGGTGGTTTGCGTGGGTAAATCGATTTCGACGATTTATAACTGACTGTTAATAATGATAAATACCAGGATAACCCCTTGATTCACCGTCCAAGGAAAAGGTTCGGCCAGAACTTTCTGCATGACCCGATGATCATCAACAAGATCATCAACGCGATTCGACCGGCAAGCTCTGATGCCTTGCTGGAAATCGGTCCGGGTCATGGCGCGATTACGCGGCCACTGCTGGAAGCCGCTGGAAAACTCACGGTTGTGGAACTGGACCGTGACTTGATCGACCCGTTGCAGGCCGCTTGCAGCACCCTTGGTGATCTCACCGTGCACAGCGCCGATGCACTGACATTCGATTTCTGCCAGGTAGCCGGTCAGCAGCCGCTACGCATTATCGGCAACCTGCCCTACAATATTTCCACACCATTATTGTTTCACTTGCTGGAACAGCACGAGTGCATCAAGGACATGCACTTTATGTTGCAGAAAGAAGTCGTGGAACGCATGGCGGCCAGTCCGGGCTCCGGTCAATACGGTCGTCTGTCAGTCATGCTGCAATACCGGTGTCGCGTCACCCCCCTGTTTACCATCGGCCCCGGAGCATTCAAACCACCGCCAAAAGTGGAGTCGGCCTTTGTCCGGCTGGAGCCTTATTCAAAACCCCTGGTCGATATTTCGAATGAGGCTACCTTTGAAACTCTGGTCAGGCAGGCCTTTTCACAGCGTCGCAAGACGCTGCGCAACACCCTGCGTGACTTGCTGGATGTCACCGATATTTCCAGTCTGGGGATTGACCCGTCGGCAAGGGCTGAAACACTCGAGCTAAATGACTTCGCGGCACTTGCTAACCGGCTGGATGAAATCCGGGAATCATGATGACCTGCCCAACAGTGTTAAAACATTCGCGCCTGCAAGACGCTCCTACGCCGATTGAAACAATTGTAGGAGCGCCTTGCAGGCGCGAATGCCGTTCACAATCCCTTCGGGTTCAGCAACGGCCTTTTTTTGCCTGCCCGGGCGGGCAGAATCGAGACGCCGGGGGCCTGTCGTAATCGCGTCTGTCGTAATAGTTCACGTTGTTATAGTGCGATTTCTCTGATGGTCTGTAGTCATACTGCTCTTTGTCTGTATTGACTGCGGCCCCAACCGCCCCACCCAGTGCGCCACCGACAATAGCGCCGTTCCGGCCACCAATCTCGTTGCCTAATGCTGCACCGGCAGCACCACCAATACCACCACCGATCGCCGCATCAAGGGTGGAACTGTCTGCATGTGCCTCAAAAGCCACGAGCCCTAATACAATAACAAGATGTTGTAATTTCATGGGATCACTTCCTCCGGTTCAGGATAGAAAACAATCTTGATTTTCTCACCTGTCACCGGAAATGCAGTGATCGAAGTCACGACATCAGGAATTACGCTTCAAACTTGAGAGTCACCTTGATGGCCTTCAGGTATTTTTTCTCCTGTTTCAGGTCTGCCCGCGTCAGGGCATGCTGGTCCAGCCATCCTTCAGGAAACCTCAATTGCACCTTGCTGCCTTTGGCCGTCATTGATATTTCCGGCATCTGCTCGTCTCTTCGACCGCGTCGTAGCAGTACAGCGATGCGTAAAACGATACACAGACGCATAACAGGTTCTGTCAGCACCTCACCAAACTCATTGAGGACACTCGATGGAAACTTGTAACGGTGTGTACGTATCAGTGTTGCCACGATTTGCTGCTCACTGCGGGTAAATCCCAGCAAGTCTGAATAGCGAGCAATATATTCGCCACGCTTCTGGTGTTTACTGTGTGCGATCGCAAGACCGATTTCATGCAAACGGGCAGCCCATATCAGGCACTGCCGGTAATTCTCATTCTTGTCCAGCCTCCAGCCCCGCGCCAGTTGCGAGAAGCAGTCAACCGCTGTCTCCTCGACACGGGCCGCCTGCTCCAGGTCCACCTGGTAACGTGTCATCAGGGCAGTGACACTTTGTTCACGGACACTGTCGTGCTCGGTTCGCCCTATGCGGTCATACAGCAACCCTTCCCGCAAGGCGCCATCGGATGCCCACATGTGCTTTATTTTCAGTCCATCGAAGATGGCAGACAGTGCTGCCACGCCACCCGGAAATACGGGCGCCCGGTCTTTACCGAGCCCCTTCAGGTCAAGTGCATCGATATTGCCCGCCTTTACCAGTGCATCCTGCAGTTTGCCGAGTGCCTCCGGGGTAATACCATCGTCACTCCACCCCTGGGCGATGACGACTTTTTCGATGGTGCGTATCGTCCCGGATGATCCAATTGCCTGTTCCCAGCCAATACGACGATAAGTCTTCTCATACGGTTCGAGATGCCGACGCCCTTCTGTAATGGCGCTCCTCATACGCTTGCGTGTAATCGAACCATCCTTGAAGAATTTAAGACTCAGACTGACACAACCAATGAAGACACTTTCAAGGTGTAATGGCTGATAACCACGGCCAATAATAAGCTCGGTACTGCCACCGCCAATATCGATTACCAACATGCGCCCGTCAGTGCTCCGTACACTGTGGGAAACACCAAGATAGACCAGGCGCGCCTCTTCCTGTCCGCCGATGATCTCAATCGGGTGTCCGAGTGCCTGTTGTGCCCGCCAGATAAATTCTCTTGCATTTCCTGCACGACGCAGGGTATTGGTTCCCACTACACGCACCTGGTCAGACGGGATATCACGCAGGCGCTCACCAAACCGGGACAGACAGTCAGTCGCCCTTTGCATCGCCTCGTCAGTCAGGTTTACATTTTCATCCAGTCCGGAGGCCAGTCTCACCATCTCGCGAATACGATCAACGACTTCCAGTTCGTCTCCGACGACACGCACCACCTTCATATGAAAACTGTTCGAGCCCAGATCAACGGCTGCCAGAAATGGCATTTCAGGTGAAAGATCAGAATCGGTCGATATTGGCATTTGTTATCGCTTTTTTCACAGTAAGGGTGAAGTACGGTCGATGCCATTCTACTGGTTCTCTTGCCAGTCTCCAATTTCCGATTATTTCCCTGATCAGGTAGTTAAATAGCACAAGGGCCGAATAAATTCGGCCCTAACATTCTGCTAACAGAAGGAATATATTGAGAATAACTCAGGTCTACCAGGGGACACGCAGAGACAGGAAAAAGGTCGGTGAGGACGCGACCTGCTGTACATTGGTGCGGCTGGACGCTGCTGGTTCGTATAGATAAGGGTTGGTTTGGTATGACATATGAAAGCCGGCGCCATGCTTGCCTACTGGTGTGAGCTGGACTTCCTGGTCCTGTATATCTGCCAGGCTCAGCGTTTTGTAGAACGGCTCGGCTGCATCGACTGCTGATGTCATCAACACGGCCAGACTCACTAATATGACCAGCAGCGTTAACGGATCCAGCTTGCGGTGTGTATGCTTTTTTCTGAACATGGCGGGCCTCGGTACGGACAACAGGTTGATCTCTGTGCCATCTATTTCCAGCAGGGTTGTTATCATCCTGGGCCATCAGGCACATTTTTTCTGGTAAACCGGTCACATTTTCAGGTTTTCAGCCTCAAGTTCGGGATATGGCCGTTTGGGGTATGCAAATGGCCTTTAATCCGGTCAGTCGGATTTTGTCACCGTGGAACGGAAGGGGTATGCTTGCAGTCAGAAATCTGTAGAATCCGCGACCAAATATTATGGAAATCGAAAACACTCACAACATCGTCGTCGAAGTCGAGACCAACTACGTTGAAGGGCAATCCGAGCCTGACAATGAGCGCTATGTGTTCTCCTACACCATCACTATCCGCAACGAAGGCGGGCAGCCTGCGAAACTGTTATCGCGTCACTGGATCATCACCGATGCCCACGGCAACATACAGGAAGTCAAGGGTGAAGGTGTTGTGGGCGAACAACCGCACCTCAACCCGGGCGAGGGTTTTCAATATACCAGTGGCGCAATGATATCGACGCCCGTTGGCAGCATGCGCGGTACCTACCAGATGCTGGCAGAGGACGGTAATGAATTTGATGCAGAAATCCCCGCCTTTACACTCGCCATTCCCCGCACCTTGCACTGATACATATTAGTAACGTGGCTGTTTACGCCATCGGCGATGTCCAGGGTTGTTTTGATGAACTGCAGGCCCTGCTCGAACTGATCCGCTTCGACCCTGAAAAAGACCGCGTATGGTTTGCCGGTGACCTGGTAAACCGGGGTCCAAAATCACTGCAGACATTACGTTTCATACGCAATCTGGGTGACAGTGCCGTCTGTGTACTGGGTAATCATGACCTGCATCTGATCGCTGCTGCACACGGACACTTGCTCAGTAATGATGACCATACACTGGATGCCATCCTCTCCGCCCCGGACCGCGACGAGCTGGTTGACTGGTTGCGGCAGCAACCGCTGTTGCACCACGATAAAACGCTCGGCTTCACCATGATCCATGCCGGACTGCCGCCACAATGGGACTTGCCACTGGCACAGCAATGCGCGCGCGAAGTCGAGGCGGTGCTGCGCAGCGATAATCTCGCCAGCTTTATTCCGCATATGTATGGCAACAAGCCAAAACACTGGTCAAACGAGCTTTCCGGCTGGGGACGCCTGCGCTTCATTATCAACTGTTTTACACGGCTGCGCTTCTGTGATGCAGATGGCCGCCTGAAGCTGAAATACAAGGGTGCACCGGGCAGTCAACCCGCAGAATACCGGCCCTGGTTCGAATTACCCGAGCGCCGCAGCCGGGACCTGAATATTGTCTTTGGTCACTGGTCCACACTGGGGCCGCGCACGGATGCGGGCATTTACCCGCTGGATACGGCCTGCCTCTGGGGCGGTGATTTGACGGCGTTACGGATAGACAACACACCGCAGTGGTTTAGCTTGCCGTGCGCAGGACAACAGGTACCAGGGTGAGTGGTAATTACTTATGAGGCGTCATCGATTAAAAACACCCAAATGGCCACGGAAGCACACGGAAACAATTCTTTTAAGGCATTTTCTTCTGTGTCATTCCGTGTGCTTCCGTGGCAAGATCTTTAAGTAAGTACCATCTGCTACCAGGCTGATCTTTGCTGCTAGCCGGCGTGGACGCGGTCAAGACGAATAAAACTGTAGTCGTGCGAGTTTTTTTCATCGGCCTCGTGATCGATGCGTTCGACCTGGTGCCATTCAGTATTACGCATCTCCGGGAAACAGGTATCCCCTTCAAACGACTCGTGAATACGTGTCAGGTAAATCGTGTCGGTATCGGGCAATACCTGACGATACAGTTCCGCGCCACCGATCACCATCACCTCGTCCTGCTCACCGGCAGCCTTTATCGCAGCATCAATCGAATTGACCACTTTACAACCTGCAGCCAAGTAAGTGCTGTCCCGGGTAATGACGATATTGGTTCTACCGGGGAGTGGTCGTCCGATTGATTCCCAGGTCTTGCGCCCCATCAGGATCGGTTTGCCCATGGTCGTCTGTTTGAAATGCTTCAGATCGGCCGGCAAGTGCCAGGGTAACTGGTTATCCCGCCCGATAACCCCGTTAGACGCCATGGCCACAATGATAGATATCTTCATGCCGTGCTGTTATACCGCAACCGGTGCCTTGATATGCGGATACGGATCATAATTCTGCAGTTCAAAATCATCAAAGCTAAAGGTGAACAGGTCATCCACGTCAGGATTAAGCTGCATGACCGGCAATGGGCGCGGGGTACGTGACAGCTGCAGATCGGTCTGCTCAAGGTGGTTGAGATACAGGTGCGCATCACCGAAGGTATGCACAAAATCACCGGCTTGCAGACCGGTCACCTGCGCCATCATCAGGGTTAACAGGGCATAGGAGGCGATATTGAACGGCACGCCGAGGAAGATATCTGCACTGCGCTGGTACAACTGGCAGGACAAGCGGCCATCGGCCACATAAAACTGGAAAAAGGCATGGCATGGTGGCAATGCCATGTTTTCAATCTCGCCGACGTTCCATGCACTGACGATAATACGGCGGGAATCGGGGTTGTTCCTCAGCTGCTCGATCACCTGGCTGATCTGGTCGATACTGCCACCCCCCGGCGCCGGCCAGGAGCGCCATTGATAGCCATACACCGGCCCGAGATTGCCTTCCTCATCGGCCCACTCATCCCAGATCGTGACCTTGTTATCGTGCAGGTAACGTATATTGGTGTCCCCTTTCAGGAACCACAGCAGTTCATGCAGAATTGAACGCAGATGACATTTCTTGGTGGTCACCAGCGGAAAGCCTTTCGATAAATCAAAGCGCATCTGGTAGCCAAATACACTGACGGTGCCCGTGCCGGTGCGATCTTCCTTGCGGGTGCCGTGATCACGCACGTGGCGCATCAAGTCGAGGTACTGTTGCATGTTTTTTTGTATAACTCCCGGATTACCAGCTGACCTTTCCATCGGAACGGCGATAGGCGTAGATAAAAAATGCCAGGCCGATCACGATCATGGGTAATGACAGCAATTGCCCCATGGTCAGCCAGTCAAAGGCGAGATAGCCAATGTGTGCGTCCGGCACGCGGAAAAACTCGATACCAAAGCGGAATACACCGTAACAGATCAGGTACAGACCGGAGATGGCCATGGTCGGTCGTGGCTTGCGTGAAAACAGCCAGAGTATGGCAAAAAACACCAAACCCTCGAAGATGAACTCGTACAGCATGGACGGGTGACGCGGCAGGTTATCAACAAACGGGAACACCATCCCCCAGGGCATATCGGTTGGACTGCCCCATAGTTCACCGTTGATAAAATTCCCCATACGCCCGGCACCCAGCCCCAGTGGTACCAGCGGCGCCAGATAATCCGTGACCTGGAAGAAGGTCCGACCGGTGTGCCGTCCATACAACCACATGGCAACAAACACACCCACCATACCGCCATGGTAGGACATGCCACCTTGCCAGATTTTGAAAATCACCAGCGGCTCATCAAGAAAGCCGCTGAAATTGTACATCAGCGTGTAACCAATTCTGCCACCCAGTACGGCACCCAGCGCAAAGTAGAACACCAGGTCACTGATCTCTTCGGCGCGCCATTCAGTACCCGTGCGACGCGTGCGAATATGACCCAGCCACCAGCCCGCAACAAATGCAATCAGGTACATCAATCCATACCAGTGCACTTCAAACGGACCCACCGCAACGGCGACCGGATTAATATCGGGATAAGTCAGCATAGTGCTCCTTGCTCTAGTCGTTTCCTGTTCAGGTCGCCGGCACCCGGCAGTAAAAGGCTTTCAGGTAAGCGGTCTCTGCGATTGCCGGATGCACCGGATGATCCAGGCTCTGGAAGCCACGCTCAAGTATTTGCATCTGACGCCCCTGTTTGCGTGCCGACTGATAGAGGATGGATTGCAGGCGCTCTGCCGCCAGATGCATGGAACAGGAGCATGAGATCAATATCCCGTCGGGCGCCAATACCTGCATGGCAAGATGATTCAGGCGCGCGTAGCCCTGTTCACCGGTCTTGATATCCTTGCGGCGTTTAATGAAAGCCGGCGGGTCAACGATGACCACGTCAAAGCGCTGCTTGTCCTCCCGCATGGACTTGAGTACATCGAAGGCATCACCTGTCTCGTGCCGAACCTTGTCCACCAGCCCGTTGGCCGCCGCATTTTTTTCCAGGAACGACTGCGCGACCGGGGACGAATCCACACAGCAGACCTCGCTGGCGCCGGCAGCAGCGGCCTGCAGCCCCCACGCACCGATATAACTGAACACATCCAGTACCCGTTTATTCTTTACATATTTATGCATGGCTGCCCGGTTACTGCGTTGATCATAAAACCAGCCCGTTTTCTGGCCGGCAGCCAGTGGCACTTCAAATTGTACTCCACCCTCTTCCAGGGTCACGGTATCCGGGACATTACCGATGATCTCCGTTTCCTGAGACAGGCCTTCAAGGGCACGGACCGGGGTATCATTACGCAGCAATATACCGCCGGGTGCGAGTATCCTGTTCAGGGCTTCCAGCAACAGGTCCCGAACAGCTTCCATGCCCGCAGTGGTCATCTGTACAACCAGCACATCGCCATAGCGGTCAATCACCAGACCCGGGAGTCCATCACTCTCGCCATACACCAGGCGATAGTTTGGATGCTCAAACAGGGACTCTCGTAATTGCAACGCGCTGCGCAGCCGGCGTTCATAGAAAGCGGCATCGATCTCGATGCGCGGGCGCCGCGTCAGCAGGCGTGCACAGATCAGCGAATGCGGGTTCACATAGCCGATGCCGAGCGTCTTGCCAACCGACGACTGAATCGCCGCAAGGCTGCCCGGCTCAAAGCCGGTCAGCGGCGTCTTGCGCGTATCAACCTCGTTGCTGTAAATCCATACATGACCGGCCGCAAGGCGACGCTGCTCGTTGCGTTTCAGTATGAGGACGGGAAGATTAGTCGATGTCATAAAGCGTGCTCTGCTCGTTTAAGCCGGTGTCAAGGCAATACAGCGGGATGGTTTGCCACTGCCTCACCCGAGTAGATGGCAAGATAGCCGCTGCGATAGGGCTGGGTAAATACCGCCTTTGGGTATTCTTCCAGGGTGGAGCGGGTAATCACCACCAGGTAGTCCTGCGGGTGATGCTCCGCCCACACCCGGGCCTGGTTGGTCTCCAGCTGTACAATTGGCTCTGTGAGTCGCCCTGCAAAACCAAACTGGCCATGATAACGTAATTGCATCGCCACCTCATGCCCGGCAGACTGCGCACCGGCAATCAAGCGGCTGGCCGCTTGTACGTCATAGGCCGGTGCAGCTGTTTTAAATATCCCGAAATGCAACACCATGATCACCCCTGCGGAGAACAGTGCCAGGCGCTGCGGATAGTCTGCCGGCTGCAGGGACCGCTGCAGCAACATTACAACCGCAGCCACCATCAGTAGCACACCCCACAGGGGGTGGATGTTATTGATCCATGGCGCCGTGTCCACCACAAAGGGCAGAATCACCAGCAAGCCACCCATCACAAACAACACGCCACTCAATAGCCAGGGCCGTTGTTGAATACTGCCGTCATCCATGCGGCCCAGCACCCGGGCGAGCAGCAAGGCAAAGGCAGGAACCAGGGGTAACAGATACTTGATTTGTTTACCGCTGACCAGGCTCATCAGGAGAAACACTGCAACCAGCCAGGTCAGGCAAAAGCGCAGGCCCTCGTCCTTCGCTATACCGGCCCGCCACACAGCCGACCAGCACCAGGGCAACAGGATCCAGGGTGCAAACAATAGTCCCAGCCACGGCAGATACCACCACGGTGGATGCGCATGCGCAAAAGACTGCACCAGGCGGCTGGCGGTCTGGCCCCAGAGAATGGCTTCGCGATAGACCTCGCCACCGGCCTGTGCAGCCGGCAATGCCCAGGCCAGCGCAATTACCGCACCGAGAAGGACACTGCCGACCATACCGGCATACCAGCGTATCCAGAAGGGTGTATCGGCATCCCGTTTCCACAACGGGGCCAGCAAGGCGACCGGCAAGACGTGCAACAGGATCACCGGCCCCTTGGACAGGACACCCAGCCCGATCGCAATACCGGTAAGCAGCCAACCACTCTTCCAGCCACGCGCCGCACGGATGATGCCCGTCATGGCCAACAGCGTCATTAACACCAGCAACAGGTCGATCTGCGCCCA
>Ga0209013_10005872_pt1 | contig 10507 bp, 15 predicted proteins | sample Cruoilmetagenom2_FD_187291 | JGI IMG/M metagenome (GOLD analysis project Ga0209013, IMG submission 187291) | Oil polluted marine microbial communities from Coal Oil Point, Santa Barbara, California, USA - Sample 2 (SPAdes) (version 2) | ecosystem: Environmental > Aquatic > Marine > Oil seeps ...
CATGAATTTGGTCACCTGCTGCACTACCTGTTTGCCGGCAAGCATCACTGGTCCAACATTTCCGGCATCAATACCGAATGGGATTTCGTGGAAGCACCCTCCCAAATGCTGCAGGAGTGGGTCTGGGATTACGACACCATTTCGCAGTTCGCCCGTAACGCGGAGGGTGAACCGCTGCCGCGTGATCTGCTTGACCGGATGACCGCTGCGCGGGATTTCGGTCTCGGCATGGGTACCCGGCGCCAGTTGGGGCTGGCTGCGCTGTCCCTGGGCCTGTATAACCGGGATCCGGAAGGCCTGGATATCAAGGCATTCAGTGACGATATCGCCCGCCAGTTCACCCGCTTCGAACCACTCGAACAAGCACATTTCTACGCATCTTTCCCACACCTGAACGGTTACTCCGCGATCTACTACACTTATCAGTGGTCGCTGGCGATCGCGACCGATCTGTTCACACGATTCCAGGAAGAGGGACTGCGGAATGTGGAAACGGCTGGCGAATACCGGGACATGATACTGGGGCAGGGTGGCGCCAGGCCGGCTGCCGACCTCGTGACCGAATTTCTGGGCCGCGAAGTCAGCTTCAAACCCTACGCTGACCGCCTCAGCGGGGCCGGAAAAGTACAGACCGGTGATGGGGAATAGGGTGAGCTGTTGACCGCAAACGAGGTAGCGCCAGCCTGGGCATCTAAGCTCAGGCGAATCACGGATTACATGGTCCATGATTTCGGTGGGGGACCACGGCCGTGGAAGTTTTCCTGGGTGATCAATTTCCAGAAATGTGGAACGTTTTTCTTCCTCGGATTCCTGATGTGGTACTACAGGAATGATTCCATGGCGGCATGGATTTATCTCGCCATGCATGGCAGCTATGGCCTGGCCTGGTTCATCAAGGACATGGCATTTCCTGATCCAGGCTGGCAGGCGCGGATTACCATTGGTGGGGGGATCAACGCTTTCCTGGCGGTTCTTGGCTGGTACTGGGTTTTCGGCTGGCTGTTGATTTCCGGTGTGTCAGAGCCTGACTACCCACTGCCGGACGGCGCCTGGTTTGCGTTGTGTATCAGCATTTGCATTACCGGCACGGTCATCATGATCGCGGCGGATGCGCAAAAGTACTTTACCTTGCGGGCCAGTCGCGGCTTGATCACGGACGGCATGCACCGTTACATAAGGCACCCCAACTACCTGGGTGAAATGATGATCTATGGCAGCTTCGCCATGATGGTCTGGCACTGGTTACCGTTCCTGGTGTTGGCCTGGGTCTGGACCGGGCTGTTCGCGGTCAACATGATCATGAAAGAGGCCAGCATGTCCCGCTATTCCGAGTGGGCGGAGTACAAGTCGCGAAGCTGGTGGCTTTTACCCTGGGTGTTCTGAAATCAGTATTGACCGGCTAATTGCTCCCATATTCCCTGATTACCTCTACCACTTGAACTTTGTATGACTCATACCACTTTGACCGCCCAAGTTCTTGCGCAAGGGTGTGTTCGGCATTACGTTTCCATTTCCATATTTGATGTTCATTTTCCCAATACGAGATTGCAATCTCTTCGCTGCCCTGGGTTACAGAGATAAACTCAAGGCACCCATAATCTCCCAGGGCCAGTTCTCTCATCCGTTTTGCTACCCGATCGTACTCTTCATCGAGTCCGGTCATTTTTGCTCTGAAGATTACAGCGTACATTTTGATCTTCCTTTCTGGAATTATGGAAAGAGTGCATCACTCCCTTGAGGTAAAAGGAAAACGGAGTCCCAATAATGCGTTCCTGGCTTAAGGTCCTTGCTTCTGGCGCCCTTCATATTCCAGAAACTCCACCGGCGCTCCGTCGACCAGGACGAATGCCACCCGGACTCCAGTCGACGGGCTATTCGGCTCGATAATGATCTTATGACCCAGCAGCGCCTTCTCCAGGTCCTCTACTTCAAACGCGACATGGGGAACCGACTGTACAATTGAGGGTAGCTGACAGTCTGCATCAAATCGCATCCATTGGATACCGTAGGGATTGCTTTCGTGATCTGTGCAATAAAACCCGTATTCTTCCAAATAGGTCTCACCCGGCTGCGGCGTGGTAGTCGGTATTCCAAGGTGGTGATACTTCATTTCATGGGACCTGCCAAAGCCCTTGCTCGATTCCGCCGAAACTATAGATGGTGATCAAGCCTTGCCCCGAAATTTCCGTGGGCTCAAGAGCTACTGCGGCGCCCAATTCCGCAGCTTTTTGGATGGAAGAATTGATATCTGCCACTCGAATGTAAGTTCTAACCGTTGGTTTCTCTTGGTCGTGCATCGGAGCTCGAATACCGCAAAGTGAGCCGTTGGGCAAGGAGGCTACGAACGCGTTTCCTAACTCGGGCGCCACGTCCCTAAAACGCCAACCATAAGCTTGACTGTAGAAGTCACGGGCAGCTTCGGCGTTTGGCGTTACGATTTCGAGATAATGAATGTCATGCTCTGGAACTGTCATTTGTCTGAATCCTTTGCTACGTCCAAAATACAATTGGAATTACATCCCGGGATGCTAAAACCAGGCAACATTGAGTCAAGGCCAGCAAGGCAACTATGTCCCGGCGCGTTTGGTTTGATTTCGCTTTATTCTTAAGTGCCAAAAACACAGAAAGCAATAATGTAACAGGAAGAAGCCCGGAAAGAACCGCGAGTGCCGAGCTGGCAGATGTTAGTTCTCCAAACTTTAAAAAGGACTGGTTGCCATAAAGATACACAGGAATTGAAAACGCGAGAATATTCAGAAATGGCCACAGGATGGCTTTAAGGCCTACCGTGCGCCTGGTTATGCTTCTAAAAACTCCGACCAAGAGGATATAGATCAGCCCAAGGCATCCTAAAATCAGGCTGCACCAGTAGACAAGCATCATTGCTATAGATTCCTTTTTATAAGTTTGGAGGCCATCACTTAGCAGAGTGCTGTGGTCTTGAATGAAAATAACATGTGATACTTGCGTTCTATCCGAAGCTCTAAACAAGTTTGAATTCAAGGGAAGTAACTCTCTATCGTCGTTTTGCAACGACTTTATGATCACTTTATTGTTTTTAGCGACTAGCCATTTGAAATTAAACATCATGTCTAGCCATTCAAATTCAGCCATGTTATTTGGGGAGGGAACATAAATACCCTCAACCTTTGATAAATTCGCTACCTGCCTCTCTGCCTTGACTGGGTCTGCATTTTTTAAGGCCAGGTGGTTGATGAGGATTTCATTGAATTTTTCGTAATTGGAAGTTTCAACATCTGCGTTGATCGCATAGAAAAAAGCCTTTTTATCCTCAGGAAAAAGGCAGATGTATGCTCTGAAACCAAAAGTTGTTCCCGGGTGACAAAAGCCCACAACACCATGCCGGTCTCTTGCAGCAAGCGCCAAGCCATGACCGATCTCGAGACCTTTATTTTTCGCATCGGTATTATTTGGCACGCCAATCATATTCATTAGTTCCGGGCGAATAAAAGGCTTTCCGTATAATTGGCCATTGCCGAGCAAAAACAGCATAAATTTCGCCATATCCAGGGCGGTTGTGGAAAATTGCCCTGCCGGCCGAAGGTAGATTGGCACTGAGGTTTGTGGGACATTATTTTCAAAATACCCCATGGCAAGCATTTCGTCTTTGTATTTTCCAGTTTGAGATACGAAGTGAAATGTACTGTCTTGCATTCCTAAAGGTGCAAGCAGTTGCTCTTCGAGATAGTCCTCGTAGCGCTCACCGGTGATTGTTTCAATGACCATGGCTAATAGGGCGTACCCCATGTTCGAGTATGAATATTGCGTTCCAGGCTTGGAGCGAACTTTAAGCAACTCGTTTGCTTGGGAGGGGAAGGCGTTTTCTAACGGCGTATCAGGCTCAGGGGCTGTATTCAGAAACTGCCACATTCGAATGTTATCTAATCCTGCGGTATGCTCAAGCAGAGTCTCAACGGTTATTGGTGCAGTGTCGCGCCATGGGTTATTAAACCCTAATTGAGGTAACAATTTTTCCACGTTAGTCTCTGGTGTTATCTCTCCCTGGGTAATTAATCTCATCACACCTGCAGCGAGCACTGTTTTTGTTACAGAGCCAACGTTCACTTTGTGTGAATGACTCATCAAAGTTCTTTTTGATGTATCTGAAAAGCCTGCACTACCTACTGAAGCGACATCATTTGATACTGTTGACCATACGATACCGACCAATCCCTCATCAGAAATGGTCTTATTGATTTCCAGTTCCAGCCCGGCTTCCTCACTTGAAAACAAGGCACTGGAGTTAAAACTAATGAGCAAGAAAAGAACTGCCTGGAATATGTATTTTTTCCTGTTTAACACAAAAATTTCTTCGGAGCCTTAACCATTTAGCTCACCGGCGCTGCTTGTCGGTGTCCGTTGCAGCGCCTTGTTAGCAGTCACCATAGCTCTGGTTTCCGCAACGGGGGAGCACAAGATAGGTGAATAGGAGCGATCGGAGGGGATGAATTATTGAATTGGAGATACTGCCAGCCATGGGGATATTGCAGTTCATATGGTGGAACGAACAAACCTGACTGCTCTGCCTGGAACCCAAATTTTGAATAATATGCAGGGTCGCCATAAACAAAAATTAATTCAGCTTCTTGTGATGCCAGATAATTCACGCCATGTTTGACAAGAGATTTTCCAACACCCATGTTTTGGTTCGAGGGCAAAACCGCTAAAGGGGCAAGAAAGAATGCTTTCATGTTAAGTTCTGAAAATCTAATTTCAGAAAATATTGTATGACCAACTACAACTCCTTTTTCTTCAGCCACAAAGGACAAAGTAAAAAAATCGCTAGGTTTTGCAAGGAAATTCATTGTCAACTCGACGATGGAATTTCTTTCTTCTTCATCGAATGCGGAATTATGAATTGTGCAAATTACCTGGTGATCATTCGTATCGGATAGACGGATTTTCATAGGTTGTACCAGCGGTTTAAGTTCAGCCTTAGAATTTGCCGTTGTCGTTCTTCCATTCGCTACGCGGAGGGACCGCCTCGGTCGTATCCCAATGTTCTACAAGTTTGCCACGGGCAATCCGGAAAAGGTCAAAAAACGAGGAGTGAACTCCATTGACAGAACCTTCACTGACAGTAAGCACAAAGTTCCCCTCTGCCAGGATACGATGCATTCGGTCGTATTTTATGCTGATGCCTTCGTTAGACACTGGATCGGATAAAGCCGAGCGTAGCATCGACAGACCATCACCGATACGTGGGTTATGTTCGGTGTAGCATTCGACGTCAATGTAATGAACTAGTTTGTCGAGTTGGCCATTGATGAGGACGTCGTCAACGAAGGATCGCACGATTTCCCGGTTGTATCGGGTTCTGTCGAGTTCGGTTGCTTCAATTGGCCCATCAACCATGGAGTGACCGGAGGAGTTGGGTCCTTCCCTCGGCTGGATGTTGTCCCAATGCTCAACGGTCAGGTCGTCCTCGAAACGGAAGATTTCGAAGCCGATTCTCGAAGTGTCAAAGTCGTACTCAGTGTGGGCAAATACATAGTCGCCATCCGAGAAGATGCGCACGATATTGACGCGGGGGAAACTTTTGGCCAGTCGTTTGAACAGCGCCGCCAGGCCCTCACCCCCTTCGTGAGTCTGAGGATTATGCTGGATGTACTTTTCAGGATTGACAACGGCCACCGATGCCTCGTCACCAGTTTCGATGCCTTTGAGTAATGTGCAAATTTGGTCTTTTCTTTTTGAGGTCATGGATAATTACGTTTCTATTTGTGCAGTTAACGTTTTAGTTAAGCGATGCCGTTACGCGTCCAGTGGAGCCAACTTGTAGGCGGAATGTACGTGAACGTTTTGTTTGCTTTCTTGCTACATAAAAATGAACACTGCCAAAACCACCAATTTCTTCTTCAGTAAATTCAAAATGAAAATCTTGAAGTATTTTCGACATATCTCTTATTGTGTCACCAGCTGATTCCATCAGTTTTGTAAGCCAATAACCAAATATATTTCTATTTGAGGGATAGTTAAAATCAACAATTAGTAATCTCCCATTCTCTTTCAACACTCGATGAAATTCTGACAATGCCTGTTTTCCATTGGGATAACCTGAAAAGGCCATTGTGTTAACTACAGTGTCAAAATAGTTATCAGGAAAAGGAAGTTCTTCAACATTTGCCCACTGAAGAGATGCCTTAACACCTTTCCGGGATAGATTTTTCTTTGCCATTTCAATCATATTGTTGTTGATGTCGATACCATGCGTTTCATAATCATTGGCATACTGCAACAACAAATATCCAGTCCCAAAGGAAGCTTCCAGAACACGTGTGCCTTCAATATATGGAATAACTGCTTTTATCCAGGTTTTCCAGATAGGAAGCAGTTTCACTGCTAAATCATAAGCTTTTACATATTTTGAATAACCTGTATCGAGCATTTCCGTGTGCTCAATCGAATTTTCAGGCTCGTTTGAGTAAACAATTTTTTCTACTGGAACTCTAGCAAGCACAATTCAACAATTCCAATTCATTATCAAACTAACCGTTTTAGTTAAGCGGCGCGTGCGCAGGGAACCCTCTTTGGCTTTCGAACTCATCAAACCATTCTCTTGCGCCTTTGAAGCCGAGATGAAACCGCATATGTTTCCTAAAGAGAGTCAAGTTGGATTCCCGTTCGTGAACATGTGCCTGAGCAAAGATCAACATGCTCTCGTTGGCGATGCACACTTGTTCAAGATAATGACCAAAGGAAATTCTTTCTCCTTCTGAGAGATCTCGATAACTCTTACGCCCCTTAGCGACGAGATTCGCGTACTCAGATAGAGTCATAGCTTTTCCTGTAACACCAATTCTTCCCGGAGAACCTTTCGCAAGGTGTCTTCCAGTGGCTTGGATCGCATCTGAATGTATTCGCGAAGTGCATTGTTGATTAGTGTCTGATAATTACCACCTCCAGCATCAAGTACTTGCTGCTTGAAATGACCAATGATGCCTCCGTCAAGCCGGATGGAAATGCGTTTTTTGTTCGGGTCGGCCTTTAAAACTGGACCGCGCTTACCTTTGCTGAAATCTTCACTCATGACTTAAACCTCGGTAATACTGTCTGGTTTCAGTGCGGTCTGCTTTGCGGGCTGGGATGATTCGAGTTGTGTCCTCATCACGCTCAGCAAGGACCACAAGCAAAACGTTTAAATCTGGGCCAAGTCCAAGGGTCTTGAACCGCTGCTCGTCGTGACCATTGCCTTCAATTGTGAGTGCGTATTCATCTTCCAAGGCGATCACCGCATCAGGAAAGTCAACGCCGTGTTTTCGAAGATTGGAAGCAGCTTTTCCGGATCCCACTCGATCTTCATGGATCAATTGTATGTACAAATAGTGCACGTGCCAATTCGAATTGGCAGGGCATCAGGCCAAGTAGGTATAACGCTTTAGTCGACAGCAGTTCGTGTCCGCTGCAACGAAATGTTAGGCCGTAGCGCCCTAATTGTGTAATGAGTTAACGATATTGCTAAGCGTTGCAAAGAACTGATCCCTTATGTGTTGGACCTGAAGCGCTTCGGCATGGTCGATCACGGCCTGGTCTAGTTGTGCGAATCGCGATGGTTCGACCTGCAAGGCAAACGAGTTGACCTGACGATCCCAGAACCAACCAGGCGAACCGAACTGAACAAAATCGGGGGCGATAGACGGAACCTTGGCCAAGGCAGATAGGAGACGCTCCCCTGATGAACTTGTTTGGAGACACAGGGCCACATAAGCGATCCGATATGTGACAGGACCGATATCGTGAGCTGGCAAAGGTTCAAGGTTGTCGGCTGCGGACTCTTCGGCATGAACAAAGTGACCAAAACAACTCTGAAGCGTGAAGCAACAAGGAAGTCTTGCGAAGCCCTCCACAATACCCCGAATTGGAGCATCGACGTCATTCAGTAGAAGCTTCTTCAACGCTCGCTTCCGATCTGAATCAAAGCGAGGATTGTCGACTAACTGTCGCGGCTGAGCAAAGGTTTCCATCTTGATTGTTATGGCGTATTGAGCCTAACGTTGTAAGTGAGGGGCCGAAATCAGCACCAGCTGATTGAAGTCCCACTCAACTTGGTTGCTATGTCACTCATTGTAATCAATTATCGGACTACGACATTTCAGGGACGACGCCAAGCTGTTGGAAGAAGGTCAAGTTATCGAGAATCTCTCTATCTTCCAAGATTTTGCTTTCCTTAATTCGACTAATAACCATTCCTTGAACTTCTACAGACTTTTTAGTCGCTGGAATGCCAATAAAATCTTGCTCATGGGTGCCCTTGAGGGTAAATACAGTACAGGTTCGGTCGTCAGAACTAAAGAAATCGTCAATTTGGAGGTTCAAATCAGGAAAAGCGTTACGGAACGCCTGAATAAACTCTGTCAACTGACCGATACCTTTCAATTGACTGTCAGGACTCCAATATTGGTACTCAGGATGAATAACCTCTTCGAGTATTGAGAGGTTCCCCTTATTGAATGCCTCATCGATGAAAGTTCGAATTAAATCTTCCGATTGCATGTTTCTCTCCTTTAGTCAGTTTTTGCTTAGCGATATAACGTTTGAATTAAGGGGCGCCCTTAAGGGCGTCCCTCTTAAATGATTTGTTATGCGACCGGTTGAAAAGAATTGGAAAGCTAACGCTCAACAATGGTGACAAACCCACCGAATATCATCCGCTTACCATCAAAGGGCATTTTGCTCAGATCCCAACCCTGCAATCGAGGATCCTCCATTGCTGCTTTATTGCCTAAATCCCGAGTTTCTCGAGATGGCCAGGTAATCCACGAAAAAACAACATCCTCTCCATCCTCACACTGAACAGCCATCGGTAGAGAGGTAAGCTCACCATTCGGTACATCGTCTGCCCAATTTTCTACAACTGACAATGCACCATGTTCTTTGAACACAACCGCTGATTCTTCAGCAAGCCGAATGTAATCTGACTTGTTCTTCCTCGGAACAGCAAGCACGTACCCGTCTACATAAGGCATAAATTCAGCCCCTCAATTTTGGTTGATGGCACCAATCTACTAGTTGGTGCATAACGTTTGAGTTAAGCGGCGCCAGCGTTGCTGGCGTCCGTGTTTAATGATTCGTTAAGCTGCGTGGGCACTTTCCATGCTCCAACCAGGAAATACAAGGACTGCCGGGTGACATTCGAGAACACACGCCAAGGTCTTTGCTCGCTCTACCCCCAAATTAATCCGATCATTTTCAATGGCTGAAATTGTAGACTGTGGAATACCCGAGGCCTTCGACAGGTCGTTTTGACTCATGCCCTGTAACTCGCGAATAATCTTGACAGATTCACCAACGGTTACATCAATTCTCTTTTTTGCTGGTCTGAAATCACTCATTTCATTTCTTCCGATAATCATGGGGTGTTACGTCAATCACTTTAACAAGAATTTCTGAAGCTTCAATTTTGTAGATAACGCGATACTTAAGACCCAATCTAGAAGATCTGAATCCCTTGAAATGTCGTAAATATCATAAAATAAAATGTGCGGTGAGTCTTGTTATGTAGCGAAATTCTTACGACGCCACAAGGATGTCAAGACGACGATGATTTACACCCACGTAGTGAAGCGGGGCGCCCTGGGGGCGTGCTCACCCCTGGACGGGCTCAATTTTCGGCGCCAGGTGCCGGCGCCAGAGCTTCCGTGTAATGTTATGTTCAGAATACGGGTCTACTTGTCGAATTCGAAAGGACATGACCATGAAATCAAACAGCAGGATCAAATCCTGGGAAATTACCAGCGAATCCAACTACCGCAACCGGAGGCAGTTCATTCGGGATGCGGGTCTCGCCATCGGCGGAGGCGTACTCGCTGGCACGTTGCCGCGGCGCGCCCGTGCCGATGGGCGTGATCTCGACACGGTGCCGGGGCCGTACAGTACGGATGAAGAGCCAAACTCGTGGCAGGACGTTACCACCTACAATAATTTTTACGAGTTTGGCACCGGTAAGGAAGACCCTTATGAAAATGCCGGGGACTTTGTGACTTCTCCGTGGAGCATCAAAATATCTGGTGAATGTGACAAGCCAGGTGAGTATGCCTTTGAAGACATCATTGCCCCGCACACACTGGAAGACCGCATCTACCGGCACCGCTGCGTCGAGGCCTGGTCGATGGTGGTGCCCTGGGTAGGCTTTCCGTTGGGCGACTTGCTCAAGCGGTTTGAGCCCACATCCGACGCAAAATTCGTGAGCTTTAAAACATTGCACGATCCAAAACGCATGCCGGGCCAGAAAAGAGCGGTACTGCGCTGGCCTTACCGTGAAGGGCTGACAATCACCGAGGCGATGCACCCATTGACCCTGATGGCAGTGGGCATTTACGGCAAAGCACTTCCCAACCAGAATGGTGCACCGCTGCGCCTGGTGGTGCCGTGGAAATACGGCTTCAAGGGGATCAAATCCATTGTTGAAATTGAGTTCACCAGGCGCCAGCCAGCGACATCCTGGGAATTGGCCGCACCGCGGGAATACGGTTTCTACGCGAATGTT
>Ga0209013_10005874_pt1 | contig 10504 bp, 9 predicted proteins | sample Cruoilmetagenom2_FD_187291 | JGI IMG/M metagenome (GOLD analysis project Ga0209013, IMG submission 187291) | Oil polluted marine microbial communities from Coal Oil Point, Santa Barbara, California, USA - Sample 2 (SPAdes) (version 2) | ecosystem: Environmental > Aquatic > Marine > Oil seeps ...
TAGGGGAATCCTTATCCTGTCCCGTAGGGACACTTGAAAATAGCCAGGCAATTTATTGCCTGGTCAGATGTATACAAAATGCATTCAGTCCCATAGGGATGACAGAATCCTGTGCTGATAATGTTTTGACTACCTCTCAATGCAGGTTACCTTTTTCTGTCGTCCTTACAGGACTTTTGAATTTGTGTTCAATTCATCCCGACAATAAATTGTCGGGCTATTTTCAAATGTCCCGAACGGGACGAATAATTTGAATTTGTCTTCTTATCTCATTTTGTGCCTGTTCCGACGGTAACTATAAACATGCGTTTTATCTTTATTACACTTCCTTACGATATTTCTATTTTATATTTTCCCAGACCGAAGGTAGAGTTTTTACCCACATTCAGAAACTCACACATTTTGATGTATGGGAGGAATTCGTTTAAATTACCGGCAAATACGATGTCTCCTACAAAATCGCCGAGTTTCATATTGCCTCTTTGTCGAGCGGAATACCTTTCCCAGTCAAACCATCGTAATTGCGATCCCTTTGTTTTTACACTTTCCGCAAGGGATAGAAGCCGCTTAAAGTCAATACAAAACGTAAGCGAACTGTGGACGGAAAGAAGAGTCAGCCTTTTACTAATGTTCTATTTTGGTCACACTCATTTGATTCTAAGCTTGACTTTATACATAAATGTAATTACAATGATTACAAAAAAATAATAAAATTTAAGGAGCAATGCCCATGGAAAAACAAATACGTACAAGAGATATTAAGCTGGTCCCTATTGGAAATTCAAAAGGAGTTCGCATACCAAAGTCACTCCTTCAAAAATATGGCCTTAATAGTTCCCTTTTGCTTGAAGAAACAGACAGAGGACTGCTTCTCCGGAAGAAAGACGACAGCAAACTTTCTTGGGAAGATACATATAAAGCCATGGCCAATGAAAAGGAAGATTGGGACGATTTTGACACAACGCTTTTTGACGGATTGGAGGATGAAGACTTTGAATATTAAAAGATACGAAATATATTTTGCTGACCTCAATCCCACAATAGGAAGCGAAATAAAAAAAGTACGTCCTGTTGTCGTAATTAGCCAGGATGAAATGAATAAATATTTAGAAACCGTTGTCGTATGTCCCTTAACCTCAACGGTACACCTACAATGGAGAACCCGACTCCAGATTAAATGTGCGAATAAAAAGGCTGAGATTGCCGTTGACCAAATACGCACTATTAGCAAACAAAGATTGAAAAAGAAAATTGATGAATTATCAAAGATCAAAGCCGCTCAATTACGCAAGCTAATAACTGATATGTACGGCGAATAGCCTTTAATTTCATATTTCTCGGCGTCCTATAGACGCGATTGTTATGCCTTCCGTTTCTTCTTTTTCCGCTTCTTGTTCTGATGGGCGGTCCTATCCCGATAGTCTATGCCTGCTCAATGCAATATTAGAAAGGTAAATCAAAAATATATGACTTTAATTTTCGATTTTCAAAATTCTTCACGAATAGCATGAATTGATTCTTTTTTGTTGCTTCTTCATATTGCTTTTGTGTCTGGTTTTTCGTTCTACTACTTAAGGTTTGGATATATTCCTTTGCAGGATAAGAATATATTTTGCCATGAGTAATGTCATATTCAATGATTGGTTTTTTATCCTTAAAATCCTCATATGCCATTATTATGGTATTCCATTGTTCATCAATCTTTTCTAAGTATGGGTCTTTCATAAGCTTATTCTCCAAAATAAGATTGAAGGATTTTTTATCGGCCATATTTTTCCAAACGGAGCCTCTTGCAGAAACACATGAAACCACATTGCGTACACTATATATTGTATAGAGTCATTGGTTATGGTGCATTATGCAGTGCTGCTCTGTCGATTGTCGTTGTTTCTGCAAGAGGCTCAAACGGTAATTATTTAGCCACAAGTCAGAAAAGCTTTTTTCCTGTCCCGGAGGGACACTTGACAATAGCCAGGCAATTTATTGCCCGGTTAGATAGATACAAAATGCATTCAGTCCCATAGGGACGACAGAATCTTTAACAAAAGCAAAATTTTTGTCAAATTTTGGATACCACATTTTAACCTTGCCTGATTATATACAACAAAAACAGCGTGATAAGCAACTCAAAAAGTTTGCGAGGATCTACCCTGTTTTTGGGTATAGAGCGGACGTTTTTGACAAAGTATACAAATCAGATTTTAAACGAGAAAAAAGAATAGAAAAAGTAAATCAATGATCGGAATAACAGTTGCGAGAAGTGACGATAGTATTAAGATAAAATAAGTTTGTATAATTTGTCACTTGATTCCCTGAGTTACATCCCCCAGACCTTTATCCTCCTGTCCCTGTATTCCTCCTCCTGACAAAATATCTTCTCTTCCCAACTTTTCCCGGAATCTCTGTCAAATACTACTAGATGCCCTTTATCACTACCTGAACGGTTCATGTAATCCCACGTCTGCTGCAATCCTTTTTTTATGGTCATCTCTAATGAACCGTAAAGTATCTTTAGCTCTATAACTACCCTCTGTACTCCCGCAGGATACGGCCAGATTATCATGAGATCTGTCCTTTTTCGACCCAGAGCATATTCTCGCTCGATTCTGCCGCCACTGTTTACAATTCGCTGTAAAAAGGCCTGGAGCAAGAGTTGTGGTCCAGCCTCACTATATTGGAAACGGTCCAGCCAGTGCTCTGAGTGTTCCCTAAAAAATTGCTGAAAGGTTTCAAGAAGCCTGTTCGTGTTCAGGCAGCCGTTTCCCAGTATATACCATGCAGGAGACTGGCTGATAGTTAACTGAGTGGAATAGGTAAGGGCTCTGGGGATAATCTCCTGATAAATTTTATTGGCTATGTGCAACTCGCCTGTTGTGCCTATCAGTCCAAGGTCCTTCACATATAGAATATCATCGTCCGGTATCTGTTCCGGCTGTCCCCTTCCCGAAAGAATCGGTTCGATTACCCTTCTGACCCTTTCTTCTTGAAGTTTATCTATCAATTGATCAATGTGAGTCTCTCTTCTGCGGATGATGTTCTCCCTGGCCTGCACAATCATTTCCGGGATAATGGGGCTGCTTCGGTCTCTCCCCCTCTTCATCCTGAAACAAGACTCATAGCCAAGAGCATTGACCAGCCAGGGTTGACCGGAAGTCAATTCCCATACAAGGTCAAGCGCACCGGGCATAAATAGTTGGCCTGACTTCTCTGTATGCTGCTGATAAAGGACCTCGACCTCTTCACGCAGAAAATCTCCCAGACGCAGCGACTCGGCTTTGATGTTGAATGCGCTACCTCCGGTAATGATAGCCTTTTCCTTATCTGAATGAATACGATAATCCCGAACATCCCTTACCCCGCAAAGAACAATGCTTTGGGGAAACAGGGCAGGACGTTTGGTATATCCGGCCCGCAACTGGCGTAGCGTTGAAATCAGGGTATCACCAACCAGGGAATCAATTTCATCTATCAGCAACACCAATGGCTTTGGGCTTTGTTCTGACCAGAGAGTAAGTACCTCGTTTAAGGCCCCGCCTTCTCCGCTTTGTTCAAACACATCTCGCCATATGTTTTTTACAAAGAGATCTCCCAGCGAGGTTCGTGCCATTGAAGCCATTTCATTCAAAATTGCGGTCATGCCCCGCCTCACATCTTCCCTGGCAAACTGGCCTACCTCGACGTTAAAATAGAGGCACCGGTATTCCCCCTGCCGGTTCAGATAATCCATTAAAGCCAGCAGACAGGTAGTCTTTCCCGTCTGCCTCGGAGCATGTAGAACAAAATATTTTTCCTGCTCAATAAGGGATAAGACTTCTTCAAGATCAAGCCGTTCTAATGGTGGGAAGCAATAGTGTTTTTTACAATCAGTAGGTCCTGCTGTATTAAAAAATTGCATGATTAGTTCTCCTAAATGGAATCCGCCCCAGGAAACCGCTCAGTTTTATTGAATCTTTTTGTCTACTTGAATAGCGTCTCCAATCGTGCCAGTACAATTCTGACCTGGTAGATTCAATTGATTAAATCTACGGCAAATTCGGGCGCAAATTTCACCAGGTTATTTTTGACCGAGCCCTCAGGATCTGCCGACAAGTTGATTATATTACTGATAAATTATATAAGATACTAAAATTATATAATAATGTCAATTTGTTTTGGCATTTTCGTCAGGGCAAACGTATCCGTTTTTTCAGTTCTTTTTGATGTTGAGAAGCCACAAAGTAAGTTTGAAGTTAAAAAAATACTTTACACTCAATAAGTTTTGTTATAAATATTCAAATTCTGATTTTTAAATTTCATAAAATAATTTTAGGAGAAAAATCATGTCACGGATGTGTGAAATATGCGGGAAAAAACCACTTGTTGGCAATAATGTAAGTCATGCACACAATAAAACAAAACGTCGTTTTAGACCAAATCTTCAAAGAGTACGCGCTGTTTATAAAGGAAGGACAAAAAGAATGATGGTATGCACCAGTTGTATAAGGTCGGGTTGTGTTGTAAAAACATCTTAATTGTTCACCCGATACTTGTGACAAAAATCGGAAAGCGAGTCAGAATATCATTCACATGACAGCACAATTCTGAAAGTTCAATATCACACCTTTTTAAAGTAATTTCAAAATAATGCCTCCTCATGCGTACATCTGAATGTACAGCGGAAAGCGCTATTTATCAAGATGATTAAAGGCTTCGATTCGCATCAGCGGTTGACTTGAAACGGAGCGATTAACATTCATTATCCGGCTACAGCGCGATATTTAAGCTGCACACCTTTTAGAAAATTACGCAAAATCTGATCTTTACAGTCACGGTAGTGTTTATGGTCTGGCTTACGGAAAAACGCACTTAATTCGTGTTTACTAATGCGCAAATCAGCCAGGGCCATAATCTCCAATATGTCTTCGGATTTCAGGTTTAATGCGATTTTTAATTTTCTAAAAATGATATTGTTAGTTAAACGCTGCTCTGGCTCGGGTTGTGGTCCTTCTTTTTTGCCTCGTTTATCGTTAATTAAACCATTTAGGAAAATCGCCAGCTTAGTGTCGCTACATTTCTGATACGCAGGATCATCATCTTTTTTTAACCAACCGCTGATCTGCTCCCGCGTTACCTGATGATCAGCTAAACCAAATAAAGCAATCATTTTCGAATCGTTAAAGTCGAATATATAGCGGATACGGCGCAAGATATCGTTATTGGTCACAAGTATGCTCCGATCTAAACTGCAGTTGTGCCACAACGACCCCACAACATGCAGGACATCCATAAATAAGTAAATAACTGATAAAGGGCATTAAGCCCGAGTTCACTTAATGGTTCATCCTCTTTACATCATGTACAAGCTTTACCTTTTTAATAGCTGATACTACTCTATCCAAATGTCCTATATCTTCAACAGCCAGGGTGAAAAAACAATCAACGATACTATTTTCTCTTGTTTCTGTTTTTACATCAAGTATATTTGCACCGCTTTTGCTGATATTAGCTGCAACATCAGCTAACAAGCCTACTCTGTCAAAACAACCAACGCAAATTTTTGCCGGATATGTCTCTGTAACATCCTTGTTCCATTCTATATCAATCTGCCTTTCAGGATTCATTTTTAAAGCATTTATACAACTTGTCCGGTGGACAGTAACTCCATGCCCTATTGTTATATAACCCGTAATAGCATCCCCTGGAACAGGCTGACAACATTTACCAAACCTTATAAGCAGATCATCCACACCATTTACAATCACACCTGCTCTGGGCTTCTTCTTCCGCACACGACTGATTATCTTGTTAAAGATAGATTCATGATCTTCTTCTCTTTCGGGTTTTGGTACAATTTTCCGTATAATCTGTAGAGGTGTGATTTTACCGTAGCCCACGCTTGTGATCAAATCATCTGCTGTTTTAAAACCAAAATGCTCAACGACACTGTCCATATCCTCTGATTTTAACAATTCGTTGAAGTTAAGACGATACTTGCGAAAGGCTTTTTCGCACATCTCACGGCCAAGAGAAATGCTGCGATCTTTTTCCTTAGTTTTTATCCATTGCCTTATCCTGGAGCGTGCCTTGACAGTTTTAACAAAATTCAGCCAGTCCATACTAGGATAATGATTTTTCGTTGTAATAATTTCAACAATATTGCCTGTCTGCAACTCATGTTTGAGAGGAACGATATGACCGTTAACCTTGGCACCTGTGCACTGGTTGCCCACCTCCGTATGGATTTGATAAGCAAAATCTACAGGTGTAGCGTTCCTGGGAAGTGATTTTATTTCCCCTTGAGGTGTAAAAACGTATATTTCATCAGGGAATAGATCAATGCGAACGTTCTCAAGAAATTCATCAGGATTTCTGAAATTTGCCTGATTTTCAACCAGGTTCTGAATCCATGCAAATTTTTTATTTATACTTTCATCAACATCTTTCCCTTCTTTATAGCTCCAGTGAGCAGCAATTCCGGATTTTGCAACCTTATCCATATTCCAGGTTCTTATCTGGATTTCTATGCGTTCCCCAAAAGGTACTATAACGGTTGTATGCAGTGCCTGATACATATTTGGCTTGGGAGACGCAATATAATCTTTAATTTTTTTGGGAATGGGTTTCCACAGAGAGTGTATGAGCCCCAGAGCATTATAGCAGTCAGACACTGTATCAAGGATTATCCTGAAAGCAATAATGTCATAAACCTCTTCAAAGGGCAGATTCTGTTTGAGCATTTTCTGGTATATACTGAAAATATTTTTGTACCTGCCCAGAATCTTGCACTTCAGATTATTTTCATCCATTTTTTTATTGATAAAGTTTTTAACTTTTGCAATATATTTATCACTCTCCTTCTTATCCTTGCTAATTAATTTTTCGATATTTGAATATTCTTCGGGATAAATATACTTGCATGAAATATCCTCCAGCTCATTTTTAATCCAGTAAATACCCAGTCGGGCAGCAATTGGTGTATAAATATCAAACGTTTCCTGGGCGATCCGCTTCTTTTTGCTCTCCTTTTGAAATTGAAGTGTTCTCATGTTGTGGAGGCGGTCTGCCAGCTTGATTAATATTACCCGGATATCATCCGCCATGGCGAGAATCATCTTCCTGATACTCTCTGCCTGGCGTGCCTGTGAGTTGTCAAAGGAAAGAACACTGATTTTGGTTACACCGGAGACAATGTGAACGACTTCCGTACCGAACATTTCTTTTATTTTTTTTGGTGTAGAATGAGTATCCTCTATAACATCATGCAAAAGGCCGGCTGCTATACTGACAGGATCCAGCTTCATATCTGCAAGGATGCCGGCAACTTCAAGAGGGTGAGACAAATAAGGTTCACCGGACAGACGCATCTGACCGTCATGAACTCTTGCCGAGTAGATATAGGCTCGATCAATTATATCTATATCTGCGTCAGGATTGTGTTTAGAAACCTTGTCTATTATGTCGCTAATACGGATCATCTTCAATAAGCCTTGGCAAATACCACCCGATTTGTACTTGGTTGTCCACAGTACACACACTTTCCTTTCTCATTTTCAATATCAAAGGGAATGCTCCGTATTGTAACGCCAAGATCTTCTTTAATTCGGGATTCGCATTCATCAGATCCGCACCAGTGAGATAAAGCGAATCCACCGTGAATTTCGGGCTTCTCACGATTTTCAGGAGTAAAAAATTCTTTAAATCCGCCTGTTTCATCAATTTTTATGGTATGTTCTCTTTGAAACAAAACGGCCCGCTCAAATAGATTATTTTGTATTTCATCCAGAATGGTTGTTATTTCAGCGACAAAGCGATTTCTTTCCAAAGAAGTTTTATTATTATGTTCCTGATCCCTCCTGCCGACAAACACAGAATTCTCAGCAATGTCTCTTGGACCGATTTCAACCCTGAGTGGTATGCCTTTCTTAATCCAGTCCCATCCTCTTGCTCCTCCTATATCCCGGTCATCAATTTCCACTTCAACTCTGCGGAGGCCATAAAACTTCTCTTTCAGCTCTTTAGCAAGGCTTTCTGTAAATTCCATCACCTTGGTCCTGTCCTTAAGCTTTCTTATAATAGGTAGTAAAACTACATGCGAAGATGCTATTTTAGGGGGAAGTATTATGCCGTCATCATCGCTATGGGTCATTATAAGTCCGCCGATAAGGCGTGTGGAAACACCCCATGAAGTCGTCCATGCATATTCTTCTTTTTCTTCAGCAGATTGAAATTTTATACCGGATGCCTTTGCGAAATTTTGACCTAAAAAATGTGATGTGCCTGCCTGAAGAGCTTTTCGGTCCTGCATCATAGCTTCTATACACATGGTATCAACCGCTCCGGGGAATCTTTCCGAAGGTGTTTTTCTTCCCTTTATCACAGGCATGGACAGGTATTCTTCGGCAAGCTTTTCATAAATATCAAGCATCATCCCGGTACGCTCAATAGCTTCATCTTTAGTGGCATGTGCCGTATGTCCTTCCTGCCACAGAAATTCACTTGTTCTTAAAAATAAGCGGGTCCGCATCTCCCATCTGACAACGTTTGCCCACTGGTTTATCAAAACAGGAAGATCTCGATAACTCCCAACCCACCTGGAAAATGAATCTCCTATAATTGTTTCAGAAGTGGGCCTGACTATTAAAGGCTCATTGAGCTGTCCTGCCGGGACAAGGCCGCCGTCAGGACCTTTTTCAAGCCTGTGGTGTGTTACCACCGCACATTCCTTTGCAAAACCTTCAACATGTTCGGCCTCTTTTTCAAGAAAGCTCAACGGTATAAAAAGAGGAAAATATGCATTTTTAATCCCGGTTTCTTTAAACATATTATCCAGTACTTGCTTAATATTCTCCCAAATCGCATAACCCCAAGGTTTTATGGCCATACAGCCTCTTACGGGGGATCTTTCAGCTAAATCCGAATGTTTTATAACTTGTTGATACCATTCTGAATAATCTTCAGCTCTCGTTGGTGTAATTGCGGCTTTTGCCTGTTTTTTCATGTTTATCCTTTCCGTACCTCTTCCAGCAGAACTTCAACAAGTTTTTCTTCCGGAACTTTTTTTATGACTTTTCCCTTCTTAAACAATATGCCTTTACCATTACTCCCTGCAATTCCGATATCAGCCTCTTTTGCCTCTCCAGGTCCATTTACAATGCAACCCATGATTGCAATCTTGATATCCAGGGAAGTTGTTAAAAGTGCTTTCTCCACCTCTTCAACAATGTCAAAAAGACCAATTTTACAACGACCGCAGGTTGGGCATGAAATTATTTCAGGTCCACGTCTGCGTATATTAAGGGCTTTCAGTATTTCAAAACCTGTACGCACCTCATCTGCCGGATCTCTGGTCAAAGAAACACGAATAGTATCTCCGATACCTTCAGCAAGCAGCATGCCTATACCAAGAGAAGATTTTACGATTCCTGGAAAAAGCGCACCGGCTTCTGTAACACCGACATGCAGAGGAAGATCGGTTTTTGAAGAAAGAAGTCTGTAAGCTTCTAAGGTGCGATGGACGTCAGACGCCTTTATTGAAACTTTTATTTGATGGAAATCTAATGTTTTTAGCAATTCTATATGTCTGACAGCGCTTTCCACCATTGCCTCTGCGCTAGCGCCATTATATTTTTTTAATATATCCTTTTCAACTGAGCCTGAATTTACCCCTATTCGGATGGGAATATTAAGCTCCTTTGCACATTCAACAACAGCTTTTATTTTTTTTATACTACCTATGTTCCCCGGATTTATCCTCAATCCGTCAGCGCCGGCTCTTGCTGATGCTATAGCCAGACGAAAGTCAAAGTGTATATCAGCAATAACGGGAATTGAAATTTTTTTCTTTATTGATGATATTGCATGGGCAGCCTCTTCATCAGGCACAGCCACCCTTATGATTTCGCATCCAGCTTCTTCCAACCGTCTTATCTGGGAAACAGTTGATGCAATATCCTGAGTAAATGTGTTGGTCATTGACTGGACCGCGATAGGAGCCATGCCCCCTATCTTTACTTCTCCGACCTTTATTTGATGTGTGTTTTTTCTATTTATAGTAAAAGGCATGTTGATAAATCTCAATAAATTTGGGCGTTATTGACTTCTACTGATCTCCGATCATTACTTTTTATAAGAAAAACAATTGCAAAACACAAGAGTCTATTTCACTTGAATAAAGAGAAATCAAAAACTCAAAAAGCAACTCGTTAACAATCAGAGAAGCTGGCACTTAAATTTAAAACGGTCCCGCTTTAGCGGGTTTGAGTCTATTAGTGAGCTTTAAGAAAAAAGGATGGAATATGGAATATAGACTTTCAGATAATTAATTTCACAAGGATAGAAGGAGGAAGGCATATTAGTTATACGTCAACGACTGATAACACAGTGAAATTATTCGACCTGTGCGGGTAGCCATTAGCTGTCAATCGTTATCTCTCCAAAATCTGTTATAATCAAAAATAATGTAGGAGCGGTTTTAACCGCGACCTATTGATGCAGATCACTAACAAATGTAAATTTACTCATATAT
>Ga0209013_10005875_pt1 | contig 10503 bp, 10 predicted proteins | sample Cruoilmetagenom2_FD_187291 | JGI IMG/M metagenome (GOLD analysis project Ga0209013, IMG submission 187291) | Oil polluted marine microbial communities from Coal Oil Point, Santa Barbara, California, USA - Sample 2 (SPAdes) (version 2) | ecosystem: Environmental > Aquatic > Marine > Oil seeps ...
CGTCTGTCCCCCCATATCAAGCAGTCCGGCAGCCAGACAGACAAGGTGGTCTATGACGCGAGAGAGTTCAGCCAAAATAATACGGATAAATATACCACGGTCAGGCAGAGTAACATCAAGCATCTCTTCAACGGTTTTTGAAAAGGCTATGTTATTCATAAGTGCGGAACAGTAGTTCAACCTGTCTGTATAAGGAATGATCTGATTATAGTTATGGTTTTCACAACTCTTCTCAAATCCACGATGCAGGTAGCCTATTTCTGCTGCTCCTGCGACAATTGTTTCACCATCAAGCGCAGCGAGTGTTCGGATGGTACCATGACTGGCAGGGTGAGACGGACCAAGATTGACTATCATGAGGTCATCTTTGTTCATATCCAGATTCCGAGCATCTAAAAGTGGCTTCATCTCATCCATAAGGTCCTGAGAAGTAGTACAGTACTGTCCTTTTGTGATTTCATAATCTTTTCTTAGCGGGTGTCCCACAAATTCATTATGGTTTAAAAGACGTTTGAGCATTTTATGGTTTTGGAAATGTATACCGTACTGGTCATACACCTCTCTCTCAGCCCACTCAGCAGATCCAAAAAGTGAAGAGACGCTCTCTACACCGACTTCTTCATCTAGCACTGCTACTTTATAGAGTTGTACTTCTTTGAATGTTTCATGACGAAGTATATAGATCAGTTCAAACCTGCTGGGTGTGGGATATGACCTGTTTAAGTTATCGACTGCTGTGATATCAAGCAGAAGCGTGAAACCGAGTTGTTCTTTGGCATTTTTAATTGTAGTAAAAAGTGTTGAACCTTCAACACTTATGGGGTTAGACATCATCAAGTTTACCTTTAAATTCTGTGTTTCTCACTTCAAATTTAGGTTCGCGTTTAAGTTGTCTCTGTATATCCAGAACAGCGTCCAAAATCGCTTCCGGACGAGGAGGACAGCCCGCTACATAGACATCCACAGGAATGATCTCATCTATCCCCTGAAGTGTTGTGTAGTTATCATAAAAACCGCCGGTTGAGGCACAGGCACCGACTGCAATCACCCACTTTGGCTCTGGCATCTGGTCGTAGATCTGTTTGAGGATAGGTGCTTGTTTGTAAGAGACGGTTCCAGCTACAACAAGCAGGTCAGCATGACGAGGAGAAAATCTGAGTACTTCTGCCCCAAATCTTGAAATATCATAGCGACTTGCAGCCGTTGACATAAATTCGATAGCACAACAGGCGGTCCCAAAAACAAAAGGCCACAGAGAGGCTTCTCTTCCCCAGTTGATCACTGTATCTATGGTAGTTGTGACTACTGCCTCATCGAGCATATGTGTGTTACTTACGTCCATTTTAATATCCCTGATCTATAAACATAAACAAGTCCGGCAATAAGCAGACCCATAAAAACAAACATCTCTATAAGTGCAAAAAGACCCAGTTCTCTAAGATTTAAAGCCCAGGGAAACATAAAAAGTACTTCTACATCAAAGATAAGAAAGATGATCCCCACCAGAAAAAACTTAACATTAAAACCGTCAAATGAATCTTTATGCGTAAGACGGATACCCCCTTCAACAGGTTCGTTTTTACGTACATTGTCACTTGAAGTTCCCAGATATTTGGTGAGGTGAAAAAGAAGCGGAAGAAGTATCACTAAGGCGGCTATCATTATGGAAGCTAAAAGAAGAGAATCATTCATAGTACTCACTTTTCTATATTATAGTATTCTTTGATAACAATAGGGTAACTTTTCTAAATTATCTATCTGTTTTGTCTAATGAATACCTTCACTTGTGATAAAAGGAACAAGTAGTTTTGGATGTTTTTTTGTGGTAAGAAGAAAGTCCTGTACTTTAGAAGAGATTAGTTTTCTATAGCTGTAGGTATTGAGACTTTTTTCAAAAGGTGCTATTTGGACGACATCATCGATGTCTGCAAGTTCTCGTATAGGGTTGGCTACTTTCTGCTCAACATTTAGCTCTATACCAAAAATGTCGGTGAGTGTTTCATAATGCTCTATGATCATTTTTTTACTCTCAAATTCTCCCTCTGGATCGAAATCAGCAAGTGTAAGTGCCAGTCCGAGTGTTTCAGAGATGTCAAACGCAGTCGATGAGATAGACTCCATCTTATCATTCTCATTCATAAGTACGATAGATCTTTTGATATTATAAAGTGGATTATCACCAAAGAGAAAAACCAGTTTTTTCAAATCATAAAGTGTTTCTTTAAGGTCCTCTGCTTCAAAGGTAGAAATACTATTCATAATAAGCCCGATATTATGCTCATAGATATCATACTCTATGAGTGATTTAACATCTTCATTTTTATAACAGATAGAGAGTGATACCGATTCTGATTCAAGTGTCTTAAGTTCATCTATTAATTCAAAGTTGTTAGGGTACAAAATACGGACATAAAGTGATTTATCTTCTAATTTATCTACAAGGTATATACTTTCTTTGAGGTAAAGTAATGCGTTTTTTTGGTCATGTCTCAGATCTATAATAAGGTAAATATTTTTACCAAACGGTTCAGGGAAAAGCCCTACTCGTTTATTGATGGTCTTATAAACACCGTTAAGAACAATAGGTTTACCCAAGATGAGTAAGGTATCATTTGGACGTATCATTGTTGTGCTGGTGGGAAGGATCTGCTGTTCATCGCGGTAAAGTGCTGCTATTTTCCACTTACGCTGCACTATGGTACCTATATGTCTGTAGGCATATGAACTTCCAAAAGGTACATGCACTTCCATGATCTCACCTTTTCCAAGTCCTACATTCTGTGCAACCAGTGGGACATTTGGAAGTTGGTCATAGAGATGTGCAGCTATAAGTCCGTCACTGTGTACTATTGTGATATTGTCCTGGTCTTTTCCAAGTTCAGGATCATCCCATTGATTTACAAGCACAATGCGTAGCTTGTTGTCAATAAGAGCTATGTTTTTAAGTACATACTCCACATCTTCTTTATCTTCCATGACAATAAAAATATTGGAAAATGTAGTCTCATCCATAATACGTTTGAGTTTTGAAAAACTTGTAGGGTCAGCATCAATGAGTGTGATATTCTTACCCATCTTTGGAGGTGTGGTTCCGGCTTTATAGCAGGTAACATGATACTGGTTTTCTGCAACTCTGTTTTTATTTACCCAGTCAATAAAATGTTTAGCGATGCTACCGCTAGCTAAAATAAGTATATTTTTTATGAAAAGTTCCTTTTATCATAATAGGGTTATTAGAAGTGCCCTTAAGATACAATTACGTAAATATTTAGGGAGTTATTATAGCACAATGGAATTTCAGATAGATAAAAGAGACGGCAAAGCAAGAGCTTGTACGATAAAAACAGCACATTCTACCATCAAAACACCGGTATTTATGCCTGTAGGTACCGTAGGTGCAGTCAAAGCACTTGATGCCACAGATCTTGCCACCTTTATAAAACCGGAGATCATACTGGGCAATACTTATCATTTGTATATACGTCCCGGAGATAAAACCATTAAAACGATGGGAAAACTGCATGGCTTTACCAAATACCCTAAAAGTTTTCTCACAGATTCTGGCGGATTTCAGGCTTTTTCACTCTCAGACAATGTCAAGATAGACGAAGGCGGCATCACCTTTAGAAGCCATCTTGACGGGAGTAAACATTATTTTACTCCAAAAAAAGTCATAGACATTCAACACAATCTTGGCTCTGATATCATGATGATACTCGATGATCTTGTAGCCCTGCCTGCTACACAAGAACGTATAGCTGCAAGTATAGACCGTACCACACGCTGGGCTCAGGAATCTATAGACTATTTTAGAGCCAAACAGGAAGAAGGTGTTGGGGTAGAGCAGAACATCTTTGCCATCATTCAGGGGGGAACGGACAATGCCTTTCGTGAGAAGTCAGCCAAAGAGCTTTGTGCCATGGACTATGATGGTTTTGCTATTGGCGGACTCTCTGTGGGAGAAGCAAACCAGGATATGTATGACACCGTAGAGTGGACCACACAGTTCATGCCTGAAGATAAACCTCGCTACCTTATGGGTGTTGGTACACCGGAAGACTTGGTAGAAAATGTTTCACGTGGGGTAGATATGTTCGACTGTGTGATGCCGACAAGGAATGCACGTAACGGTACACTTTTTACAAGCTTTGGAAAAGTAAACATCAAAAAAGCAGAATATACCACAGATGAAGGTCCCATAGACCTCGAATGTGAATGTATGGTTTGTCAAACCTATTCACGTTCTTACCTTCGTCACCTTTACCGTGCAAGAGAGATCACCTATTTCAGACTTGGAACGATCCATAATCTGTATTATTATTTGAATTTAATGACACAGATGAGAGAAGCAATAGAAGAAGAGAGATTTGAAGCCTTCAAGGCAGAGTTTTATGAAAAGAGAAAGAAATAAAATTTCAGGAGTCAAATATGTCCTATACCATTCTTAATACTTCAAACCTTGAAGCTTATCTCTTTTCATTGCCAAAGATCAAAGCCTTTTTTAATGCTGACTCACTTATCATAGATGAGATCGGTGACGGAAATCTTAACTTTGTTTTTTTGGTCACGTCAGGATCTGATGCTTCCAAACAACTCATCATTAAACAAGCTGTCCCCTATTTGCGTTGTGTAGGAGAAAGCTATCCTTTGTCTAAAGAGCGGATGAGCTATGAGATCCGTTCTCTTGAACATTTTGCCACACTTAGTCCTCATATACCAAAGATCTACCATAGTGATGAAGAGATGTCTGTGCTTATTATGGAGTATTTAAGCTCACATATCATCATGCGCAAGGGGATGATAGAAAGCATAGCGTATCCAAATTTTGCCGAGCATATCAGTTCATTTTTGGCAAATACCCTTTTTAAAACTTCCTCCCTTTATCTTTCAAGTTCTGATAAACGTACCCTTATCTCGCAGTTTATAGATAACAGTGAGCTCTGTAAGCTTACCGAAGACTTTGTATTTACTGCTCCATTCATGGAAGATGAAACCAATACTGAACTTCCGGAGCTCTCTGATGTGGCAGAGTGTATAGCCAATGATGTTGAGTTGAAAACAAAGATATTACACCTCAAATACAAATTTATGAACCAAAGTGATGCCCTGCTCCATGGAGATCTGCATACGGGTTCTATTATGATCAACCAAGATGAGACTTATGTCATTGATTCTGAATTTGCTTTTGTAGGACCGATGGGATTTGATATAGGTGCGCTTATCGCAAACCTGGTAATGTCATGGGTTTCTCATACTGTGCAGAATGATGAGAGTATCTATGCAGATCTAATATTGGAAACCATTAACAGTGTGTGGCAGCGTTTCGATGAAAAGTTCCGTACGTTATGGTATGAAACAGAAGAGAGTGCTCTTCTTACAAAAGGCTTTGCCAATGATGAAATACTTAAAACCTATCAAGAGCAGTATATGCAGACACTTCTACAAGAGAGCATTGGCTTTGCAGGATGTAAGATCATTAGAAGGCAGTTTGGTATCGCAGGGGTAGAAGATATCAGAGGGATTGAAGATGATGTACTCCGTGAAAAGGCAAACCGTCTTGCTGTTAGCATTGGAGAACGATTTATAAAGCAGTACCATACGGTAAAAACTACTGATGATATTATGCAGTTGATTTAGGATTAAAATGCACGGAAAATACAGACCATTATGGTTAAATGATAACGGTGACTTAGAGGTTCTTGATCAGCGTTACTTACCTCATGAAACAAAGGTACGAAAACTTACAACGGGTGCTGAAGCAGCTGAAGCTATCTCAGATATGACTGTGCGTGGTGCAGGTGTTATAGGAAATGTAGCGGCTATGGGTGTTTATCTGCTTGCACGTGAGTTTGGAGATGACAAAGCATGTATTAAAGAAGAAGCAATGAAGATACGCTCCTCTCGCCCAACTGCTGTCAATCTTATGTGGGCTGTAGATAGAATGTTGGAAGCGATAGAAAAGAGTGATAATGTTCTCAAAGATGCTAGAGCAGAAGCCATAGCTATCTGTGATGAAGATGTAAGACGCAGTGAGGCCATCGGGAAGATCGGTTGTGATATCATCGAGAAGATCATGCAAAAGAAGAACCTTGAAAAGATCAATATTTTAACCCACTGTAATGCAGGATGGCTTGCCATCATAGACAGTGGTACAGCATTGGCACCCATCTATGAGGCACAACGCAGAGGTATTGATGTGCATGTGTGGGTAGATGAGACCCGTCCACGTAATCAGGGAGCAAATCTGACCTCATGGGAGTTACTGGACGCAGGAGTAAATCATACCATCATCGCAGATAATACTGGTGGACATTTGATGCAGCATGGTATGGTTGATATGGCTATTACAGGTGCAGACAGAGTAACACGTTGTGGTGATGTGGCAAATAAAATAGGTACTTACTTAAAAGCTTTAGCTGCAAAAGATAATGCTATTCCTTTCTATGTAGCGCTACCTTTGAGTACTTTTGATTTTGAGAGTTGCAACGGTGTGAAAGAGATAGATATAGAAATGCGTGGTGAAGACGAGATCCACATAATGAGAGGGATCGATGATAATGGGAATCCTGGGGAGCTTAGAGTTACTCCTGTTGGAACTAAAGGAGCTAATTATGGTTTTGATGTTACCCCTGCCAGGCTCATCACTGGGCTAATTACAGAAGCAGGATTCATCGAAGCAGATGAAAATGCCATAAAAGAGCTCATATGATAGATGGTGTTATCAAATACAGGATAGAGCATCAAATAGCAGATACTCCCCTCTTTTCAGGATATGAACAACTTGAATCACTACGTACACGCCTTTTTTCGCTAGGTTTGATAGGTGAAAAAGATGGGATCGGTTATGGTAATCTTTCAATGAGAGATAAAAATTCTAAACCTTTTTTTATCACTGCTACCCAAACAGGTAGAAAGAAGACGCTATCTCGTGAGTATTATACGTATATCAATGATTATGATTTCAGTACTTTTAAAGTCATTTCAAAAGGTACACATAAACCAAGCTCTGAAGCCCTCAGTCATGCCATGATCTATGCGATAGATGACCGTATCACAACAGTGATACATATTCACTCTTTGGCACTCTGGAAGTTTATGAAAAATCAAAATACCCTTGCCACTACGGCAGAGTATGGAACAGCCGAGATGGTAGAAGAGATTGCTGGACTCTACAAGAACCTTGATCCTATGATGAACAATGCTTTTGTCATGAAAGGTCATGAAGATGGTATTATTACCTTTGGACAAAATATAGAAGATGCGGAGATGGCACTTTATGCTGTGATGCAAGCATATTTGATAGAATAGTTAGAATGAAAAAACTACCATTTTAAAACTTACGCCAATTTATTTTTCCAGTATGTAATCCAAGTGACTCTAAGTCTTGATTTCTTCACTTTTCTAAGGTTGGAAGGTAGATTTGTTCGTAGATTTTTTTCCAGTCTTTTCGTGAGCTTTTTGTTTTTCATAATGGAATTAAAACCACCTGCTCCCTGCTGATGTGTAGCATAAAGTGAAAATGCAGAGACTTGATGCCCATTTCTTTTTAGACTTTTGATGTTGTCTTTCATTATGGCTCTAAAGATCTTGTCTTGATTGTAGGGTTTTTTCCACTTATTTCTTGGTATCTTTAACTTTTTTGCGTAAAACTTTGCAGTGCTCGGCATGATCTGGTAGCGTCCATACGCACCTGAGCGATGATTTTTAACATTATATTTACCAGTAGTTGATTCTATCTTGATGAGTTTATCAACAATATGTTGTAGATTGTTCTGAGTCATACCTGCTACTTTTGCAAGTTTTGAGCATGATGATTGTGCTGTTGTACTCACAAATAGCATTATCCATGGAATAGAAGCTTTTCGAAGTTTTTCTTCGTGTGTTTTAAATAAATTAAGTACTCTCTTCATACATTCATACCTCGATATTAATTCTTATCTAATAATTAATTTTATGATCATCTTTTCATTTTTATCATATTGATTAATTACCTTTGCATCCAGTGAAGGTTTACCAGTGATGAGCGAACCTTTGATAGTATTTAAAACATGAAAAAAACATTTATTGAAGGGAACAGTTATTTCTTTGATCTTTTTATGCTGGATCAACTGTACAATATTTTGAATACAATGTATATAATACATTTTATTTATCGCCCTTTGCACTCTATATGCTTTCATGATCTCAATATTTCTTATCCAAATTTCTTTGTCGATCTCTGTCAGATGAGGTATCTTCTGTATAAACTCTAACTCATGTTGTAGTTTCTGTTTATATTTTTCACACTCCTCTGTAATACACTCTTTGACACTACTTTCATAACATTCCAAAATCGTATGTAAATCGCTCTCTTTCAATGTTTTATTTTTAAAGTCATGACTGTAAGATGGTTTTATTGCATAATCATTGTCTATATCTTTAAGTATTTCCAAGGCTACCATGAGATAAATATATTTATCTTCTTTGGATTTTTTGTAGGAAATACCTTGATGTGATATCTCTACTCGTGGACCTACATAGTGTAGTTTAGACATACATATTCCTTATATAAAATATTGACTTATTACAAATTATAACGAATAAGAATAAAATATAACAATTTAGATATCAATTATATTGATATTGATTTGTATTGGGTATCTGTTTTAAAAATCTCATTCCCAATCTAACAATCGTTTTTCACCTTCAAGACCCCGTATATGCGTCACATCCTGACTCATCTCTATGACACCTCTATACGTACCGTCTGGGTCTCGAACAGCAAAGTATTGGATGTGAATGAACTGTCCTTTAAAGTTTATCCAAAACTCTGCCAAGTCTTGTCTGCCTGCTTTAAACTCTTCTAGTATTTTAATGACCTGATCTACACTCTTTGGAGGGTGACAAAACTTTACCTCTCTTCCTATGATCCCCGCAGATCGTGGAAAAACTCTGTCTTCTCCACGATTGTAAAATACTACTTGATCATCTTCATTTACATAAGTGATATCTACTGGGAGTATCCTGAAGATGGAATTTACCTGCTCAGGTGTGAGCCATCCCTCATCAAAATGTGTTTTATCATCTGTTCCAAAAGGGAGTTGTCTTCTTTTGGTATCTTGACTTGGATGAATGTACTCATCAACGGGATATGGTGTAGGAGGTGTATCGAACATCCAGCCTATCTCTTTGTCGCCCTCTTTGAATTCTTTCCATTCATCTTCACTAAGCATTTGCATAGCCTTTGGGAGCAAGCGACCTTCTTCTACCTGGATGATATGCTCTAAAGAACGAAATACTTGTTGTATATTAACATGTATGGCATCCATACTCTCTGCTTCTATGGCTTTTCTTACACTTTTGATCTCATCTCTTATCTGGTCATGAAATGCCCACATATTTTGGGAAGGACTTGTCCACTCATGTTTTTCAAGATAAGGAAAAAGCTGATTCTCTTTTCGGGTAAAATGAAGTTCAACTTTTCCCAGTTTATGAAAAAGCTCTTTAAAAATTTCAAACTGCTCTTGAATATTTACAGCTCGTAATTCATTTATAAGTTTACGTATAAGAAGATTTTCTTCTAAGTAAGTACGTACAGGATGTCCATCTGGGAATTGTCCTTCAAATGGAGAAGCTTCGTTATTTAAAAATTCACTCATATATAACTACCTTGATTTTAATTTTCAAGAAGTATAGTTGAATGAAAAGATAAACCTATTGAGCAATATCAAGAGTGCAGATTTAAAAGTTAATATTAATTACTATATATCGTTCATGCGATACTTTTAGAAAGGTATCAATTTTTAATCTGAACCAAACTCAGTTTAGAAATCAGAGCTAATATTAAAAGTCATTAGGGTATAATCAGTCATAATTTTTTATAAGGATAAGACAATGATGCCAGAAGAGCGATACAAAAAACTCAAAGAATATCTGTCCGAAGAGAACCCGGTTCTCTTAGATGTAATCAGTAAATACCAAGCACTCGATAAGATCGGTCATAAAATAGGATTTATAAAAAAAGATGAGACCTATACCAGTCATATTTCATGGTGGCCGATGATCTCAATATTGGGGACTTTTTCCGCAGGAAAGTCCACTTTTATTAATGAGTATATCGGGAAAGATATACAGCAAAGTGGTAATCAGGCAGTGGATGATAAGTTCACAGTGGTCTGTTACGGTAATCAGGAAAAACCAACTACACTTCCCGGACTTGCACTTGATGCTGACCCCCGCTTTCCTTTCTATAATATTAGTGAAGAGATCAACAAAGTGGATCCGGGAGAAGGAAATCGTGTCAATCTCTATCTCCAACTTAAATCACTCAAGTCTGAAAATCTCAAAGGTAAAATTCTCATAGACTCTCCTGGCTTTGATGCAGACAGTCAACGTGATGCTATCTTGCGTATTACCAACCATATCGTAGAAATGTCAGATCTGGTACTCGTCTTTTTTGATGCTCGTCATCCTGAACCGGGTGCGATGCGTGATACACTGGAACATCTTGTTGCCACAACTATC
>Ga0209013_10005876_pt1 | contig 10503 bp, 9 predicted proteins | sample Cruoilmetagenom2_FD_187291 | JGI IMG/M metagenome (GOLD analysis project Ga0209013, IMG submission 187291) | Oil polluted marine microbial communities from Coal Oil Point, Santa Barbara, California, USA - Sample 2 (SPAdes) (version 2) | ecosystem: Environmental > Aquatic > Marine > Oil seeps ...
TGATGTAAACAGGCTGGCCAGTACGCCCATGCTCAGGGTGACGGCAAAACCCTTGACCGCTCCGGTACCGAATTGAAACAGCACCAGGGCCGCGATGAGGGTGGTAATGTTGGCGTCCAGGATGGTCAGCGTTGCCCGACTGTAGCCGGCCTCTACCGAGGCCCGGGGCGTTTTCCCCAGCCGCATTTCTTCCCTGATCCGTTCGAAGATCAGCACGTTGGCATCCACGGCAATACCGATGGTAAGAATAAATCCGGCAATACCCGGCAATGTCAGGGTCGCCTGAAAAGCAGCCAGACCGGCGGCCATGATGATGATGTTCACCAAAAGGGCCAGGTCCGCAATGACACCGGCCAGATTATAATAAACAATCATGAACAGAATCACCAGGCTGCCTCCCACGATTATGGATAGCATCCCCAGCCGGATGGAGTCGGCACCCAGAGACGGGCCCACGGTCCGTTCTTCCAGAATCTTTACCGGGGCGGGGAGGGCACCGGCGCGTAATATAATGGCCAGGTCCCGGGCTTCCTCCGCGGAAAACCGGCCTGTGATTCGCGCCTGGCCGCCGCTGATTTTCTCCTGAATGACGGGGGCCGAATAGACGTTGTTGTCCAGCACGATGGCGAGACGTTTATTGACGTTTTCCTCGGTGATTTTTTCGAATACCCGCCCGCCTTTGCGATCGAACTCGATGCCGACATAGGGCTCATTGTACCTTGAATCGATCTGTACCCGGGCATCCTTTAAACGGGCTCCGGTGAGCAGGGTCCGTTTTTTGATCAAAAAGGGCGTTTTCTTTTGCCGATTGGTTTCCGGATCTTCCTCTACCTGATAGAGGATTTGGCTACCCGGCGGGACCCTTCCCTTGAGCGCAGCATCCAGGTCATGGGTTTCATCCAGCAGCTTGAACTCAAGCTGAGCCGTTTTACCGATCAGATCCTTGGCCCGCTGGGTGTCGCTGACGCCCGGGAGCTGAATCAGGATCCGTTTTTCACCCTGGCGGCGAATGTCGGGTTCGGAAACACCGAATTGATCGATCCGGTTGCGGATGGTCTCCAGGGCTTGATCCACTGCCATCCTTTTGATGGCATCACTTTCCTGATCGGGCAGATCAAGCAGCGCCGTCAAGTCGTTATCGCCGGAGTTGATGCGCAGGTCCCGGAACTCTTTATCCAGCATCGCATCAAATTTCACTTTATCTTCGGGACTTTTCAGTTTCACCGCCAGCCGCGCGTTTTCGGTCAGGTCCACGCCATTGTGCTTGATTCGATCAGTTTTCATCTGACGTCGAAGATCCTGGCCGATACGTTCTATTCGGTTTAAAACGGCTTTATCCGTTTCGACTTCCAGCACCAGGTGCATGCCCCCTTGCAGGTCTAGCCCGAGGTTGATTTGTTTGTGGGGCCACAAGGTCGGCTTAAATGTGGGGAAGACGTACACCAGCGCCACCACGATCACGACAATGACACTGAGGGTTCGCCACGATATCTTTTTCAAGTTTCGTTTCCTTTCGTTTCGCCGGATATCCGATAAATGAAAGCCCCAAATTTTAAAGCCAGAGGGGGGTCAGTTGGCCTTAACCTGAATTGAGCGATTTTTTAGCTCGCTCTGCACTAATCTATTGAGCGCTAAGGCTTTCAAAAATACTCGGCATATCCAACGGGTATGCACCCCAAGGGCATTTCCTGCGGGGCACCTGCGTTTCTTGAAAGCCTTATCATCTCAATATCTTGGCACATGGTTTCGTAAAAAATCGCTCAATTCAGGTTAAATCATCCGGGGCTGTCCGGTTTACCGGTTATTTTGTATCGGCGGGTTCCTTTTTTTTCTTCGAGGGTGGTGGCGGTGCGGCTGCCTGGGCCAGGCCGGCCACATTGGCCCGGTTAAGTTTCACCCGAACCTTGTCGGATATTTCGACGGTCAGCATGGTATCCGAAACCGCTGTTATGCGTCCATAGATCCCGCCGGAAGTAATGATCCGGTCACCTTTTTTAAGGTTATTGATCAGCTCCCGGTGGTCCTTGGATTTTTTCTGCTGGGGTCGGATGAGCAAAAAATAAAAAATAACAAACATCAGAATCAGGGGGATGAACGATGCAAATCCGCCGGCCCCCGAGGCTCCCTGGGCGCCTCCCTGGCCCATTGCATAGGCGATATTAATCAATGTCAGACCTCCTTATCGGTTAATCCGTAAAAGTGAACATCCTTGTTTCCGCGACCTTAAAATGGCGCGTATATACTTTAAAACAATGCCCCCGTCAAATAATTCTTTGTGATTCCTTTTTGTGATACTAGGGAAACGTTAACGTCCGATTGAATCCCTTCAAGAAAATCCCATCAATCATTCTTCGCAGGCAGCCACAACGTTTCACCGTCAAAGCGAATGCGGCCCACTTCGCTGTAATCGATACTTTCCAGCATGGCAAATACCCTTGCCAGGTTGAACACCACGATTTTGCTCAACGGGTGGATCAGGTTTAAATCCGTATCGAGCATTTTTTCCCGGATATTATAAATATGGACCATGGTTTCGGAAAATTTCAATAAACGGCCCACACCGGAACTTTCTCCCTCCGGGGTTGGTTCGTCGGCTATGGGTGATAAAATCACGTCCTTGTGGGTAAAATAGTCTTGTAGAAATTGAAAGTGGATATTCCAGATATTATCCTTTGGTTTGACTACATAAATTCCGTAGGCGTCAAGATCCTGATCCGTGCCGACCCGGATGAGGATAACCTCCTCCAATTCCGCTCGCTCTTTATTTAAAGCATCGATCTCTTTGGTCAGCGCGGTGACTTGATCACCTTTTGCGCTTTCCAGCCGCTTTTTGGTATCTTCCAATTTTTCAAGAACATCTTGATAGCGGCGATAGGTATGCACCAGTTCGGCCACTTCTTTCTGCCGCCCCCGGGCTTTTTGTTCGACCTCGGGATCGAGAGATTTCGAGGATGATGCCAGTTGTTTTTCAATTTCCTGATACTCTTTATCCAGCTTTTTCAGCTTTTCCAGCGCGGCCGGCAGCTTGACCTGGCGGCGGACGGTCTCGGCACGGGAACTATCGCTGATATTCAGTTCAGCGATGGCACCGGTTTTCAACCGGATTTTGTCTAATACCTCGTCGATCGAAACGAGGGCATCACCGATCTTGATGGTTTCGCCGGGGCGGACGATCATATCGACGCCCTTGTCAAAACCCAATTCAGCCTTGCGTCGAGCCATCATATCCTGGCTGTCTTCGTAATCGATGGGTGGCTTCTCCTCCGCAGGTGATTTTTTGGTAATGGCACCCGGTTTTCCCGTCTCGCTCAATTCCTGCAATTTATCTGACGATTTTTTTTTCATAAATTTTGAGCCGAAAAAGACCGCCGTAACAATCATGGCAAGAACCACAAGGATGGCGAGGATGGCCTTGGATCTGTCACTTTTGCTTTGAGAAGGCATGGTCCCTCCTTTTCTTAGGGTCTCGGCAAGAATAAAATACACAATCTGACTTGTCCTTTTGCCCGTGTCTGTGTTGCATCAGAGGCTACAACCAACAAGGTTGCACCCTCTGATGCGCCTTGAACACGAACAAAAATCCGGCGTCATCTCTGTGTATTTTATTCTTGCCGAGACCCTCAATGGATTGATTGTTTTGGGCGGTTTTTATCCGGATTCAGGTACGGACAATATCACTCTCTCCGGGAGTCATACGGTCGTTGGCTTCAATAATCACTTCGATGTTCCGCCGGTTTTCCAGATCGACGATTTCCTTTCTCTTTTTATTCAGCAAATAGTCGGCTACTTCCCTGGGGACAATCCCCCGGACACCGGTTAAATTGTTTTTCAGGGTTTGCAGGCTTAATTCTCTCAGGAATTTTAATCCGAGGGTTTCCACCGATGGAACCGATCCCTTGCCATGGCAGTAACGACAGCTCTCGTAGCTGCCAAAGCGGATCGAGGGGCGCAGGCGCTGCCGGGACATTTCCAGCAAGCCGAACTGGGAAATACGTCCAACGTTCGACTTGGCCTTGTCCATCTTGAGATGCTTTTTCAAATTCTGTTCCACCTGGCGTTTGTGCTTTTGATCTTTCATGTCAATAAAATCGAGAACAATCAGGCCGCCCAGATCTCTTAATCTCAGCTGACGGGTGATCTCTTCGGCCGCTTCGAGGTTGGTTTGATAGGCGGTTTTCTCGATGGAACCGGCCGAGGTTGCCTTGCCCGAATTTACGTCGATCGATACCAGTGCTTCCGTGGGATCGATGATGATGGAGCCGCCGGACTTTAGCGGTACCCGGTTTTCGTAAATCGTCGCGATCTGGCTTTCAAGCTCGTATTTGGTAAAAATCGGTTTCGTTCCCTTGTAATGCTTGACGATTCGCCCATACTTAGGAGAAATGATTCGCATAAATTGTTTGGCTTGACGACATACGGTCTCATCGTCAATGAGTATTTCGGTGATATCGGGGGTAAAATAATCCCTCAAGGAGCGTTCCACCAGGTTGCGTTCCTGATATAAAAGGGCCGGCGCCTGGACATTCATTACATTGCCCTTGATGCTCTTCCAAAGACGCATCAGGTACCGAAAATCTTTTGAAATAACCGTTTTGGCGCATCCTTTTCCGGCCGTGCGGATAATAAGGCCGTAACCGTCGGGAACCTTTAAATCATTGATGATTTTTTTCAGGCGTCGGCGTTCTTTCTCATCCTCTATTTTCCGGGAGATACCCTTGGTTTCACTTCCCGGCATTAAAACCATGTACCGTCCCGGCAGGGAGATGAACGTGGTCAACATGGCTCCTTTGCTGTTTTCCGGGTCCTTGGTGATTTGAACCAATAGCTCCTGACCGCGTTTGACCATGTGTTTAATAGAACGATTGTCCCCCGAATCTTCAAGGTAGTAGTCACTGTGGATTTCGTGCTTTTGTAAAAAGCCATGTTTCGGGCCGCCATAGTCGACAAAGGTCGCCTGCAGACTCGGTTCAACCCGGGTGATGATTCCCTTGAATATATTGCCATGGGTAATTTGTCTGCCGGTGTTTTCAATATGAAACTCCTCCAAATGTCCATCCAAAACCTTGGCGATCCGGCATTCTTCCGAATCGACGGCGTTAATCAATATGTTACTCATTTCTGAAATTCCTAAATTATTAGCGGTTATTATGTAATCTTTAAAAATAGGGAATTGTCACAAACAAGTCAATCGATTTCTATGAATTATTTTTTTTGTAACGAACCGCCCGCTTGCTATTTGATATCCCTTGTGGCATAACGTGCGAAATATTTGCAGGTTTGGAGACCTTTGAGAACGTCATTCCGGTGGGACCTGCCCTGGAATCAATCCTGGATTTGGAATCCAGTAAATTCAATTGCTTCTGCCTGCCCGCCGGAAGTTTGGCGGGGATGCCGGATACGTCATCCCGGACCTGATCCGGGACCGGCATGACGGTTGTGAGACTTTTTACGATTTCATCAACTAATGAAGACGAAATTACATGGAAGAAACGTATAACCATCAAAAAATTGAAGAAAAATGGCACACCCGCTGGGCGGAATCGGGTTTATTCAATGTCACTGAAAATCCCGACAGGGAGAAGTATTACGTCCTGGAGATGTTTCCCTATCCTTCGGGAAAAATCCATATGGGTCATGTACGCAATTACGCTATTGGAGATGTGATTGCCCGGTATAAAAGGATGCGGGGATTGAATGTCCTTCATCCCATGGGATGGGACGCCTTCGGCATGCCGGCGGAAAATGCCGCCATTGCCAACAACAGCCATCCGGCCCGGTGGACATATGACAATATTGATGCCATGCGGGCACAATTAAAGCGGCTGGGCTTAAGTTATGACTGGAATCGTGAAATTGCCACCTGCCGACCGGAATACTATCAGTGGGAACAATGGCTGTTCTTAAAAATGTACGAAAAGGGGATGGCCTACCGGAAAGAATCTTTCGTCAACTGGTGTGAATCATGCCGGACTGTACTGGCCAACGAACAGGTCGAGGCCGGGGCATGCTGGCGGTGCAATCAACCGGTTCGGCAAAAGAAGCTGTCCCAGTGGTTCTTCCGTATCACCAATTATGCCGAAGACCTGTTAGTCCATTGTGAACGACTCCCCGGGTGGCCGGAAGAAGTCGTGACCATGCAAAAAAACTGGATCGGTAAAAGCCTTGGCGCGGAAATCCGGTTTCCCGTGAATGGTCGGGATATAACCATTCCTGTTTTTACCACCCGCCAGGATACGCTTTTCGGGGCCACTTTCATGTGCCTGGCGCCGGAACACCCCCTGGTTCCCCAATTGGCCCGGGGAACGGAACAACAGCAGGCCGTGGCCGATTTTATCGAACGGATTGCCCTTCAGGAACGAACCAGTCGCGCCATGGATCAATACGAGAAAGAAGGGGTTTTCACGGGGGCGTGGTGTGTGAATCCGGCCACCCAAAAAAAAATTCCGATATTCACAGCAAATTTCGCTTTGATGGAATACGGCACCGGGGCCGTGATGGCTGTTCCGGCCCATGACCAGCGGGATTTTGAATTCGCCCGCAAATACGACCTGGATATTGTCGTGGTGGTCAACTCGCCGGATGAAGATCTTTCACCGGACAAGATGGAAGCCGCCTATACAGGGGAAGGGGTGATGGTGAACTCCGGGCAATTCGACGGAATGCCCAATACCCGTGCCATGGATGAGATCGCCGCTTATCTGGAAAGCCACGGTCATGGCCGGCTGACGGTCAATTACCGCTTACGGGATTGGGGAATTTCCAGGCAACGCTATTGGGGCGCGCCGATCCCCATGATCCATTGTCCCAGCTGCGGAATTACGCCCGTGCCGTACGACAACCTGCCCGTTCGTTTGCCCGAAGAAGCGTCGCTGCTATCCGGTGGCCGTTCACCGTTGCCCGAACTCGAATCTTTTTATAAAACGACCTGTCCGGCTTGCGGTCACACCGATGCCCGTCGAGAAACCGACACCATGGATACGTTTGTAGAGTCGTCCTGGTATTTCGAGCGGTATTGCAGTCCCCGCCATGAAGGCGGAATGTGTAGAAAAGATGCCGTGGATTATTGGATGCCGGTGGATCAGTATATCGGCGGGGTGGAACACGCCATATTGCATTTGTTGTATTCGCGTTATTTTACCAGAGTACTCAAGGATGAGGGCCTTGTGGGTTATCGCGAGCCGTTCACCCGGCTTTTAACCCAGGGGATGGTCTGCAAGGAGACGGTTCGTTGTGAAAAGCATGGTTGGCTCGGCCCGGATGAGATTGACGGCGATGGTGAAGAACGACGGTGTAAAAAATGTCATTCTCCCGCCGTCATCGGGCGGGTTGAAAAAATGTCCAAATCGAAAAAAAACGTGGTGGATCCCGAAGATCTGCTGGCACGTTACGGAGCGGATACGACCCGGCTATTTTGCCTGTTCGCGGCGCCGCCGGAAAGAAGCCTCGAATGGCGCGAAGAAGGGGTGGAGGGCAGTTATCGTTTTTTGAACCGGGTATGGCGACTGGTGCGCATGTGGCTTGACCGTGTTCAGGGAATAGCGGCTTACAACAGCGGACCGGAGAACCTGGACGACCCGATGAAGGTGCTCTATCGTAAAACCCATCAAACCATCGAAAAGGTGACACGGGATATCGAGAATCGATTTCATTTCAACACGGCCATCAGTTCCGTTATGGAATTGGTCAATACCGCTCACGGGATCGATCCGGTCCAGGCGGATGACTTTTACGCATCGGTCATGCGGCGCACCCTGGAATCCATTGTCCTTTTGCTTTCGCCCATGGTGCCGCATTTCTCAGAAGAGATCTGGGAAGCACTCGGATACGAAGAAAGTGTTCTTCTGGCTCCCTGGCCGTCATACCGGGAAGATGTCCTGCTTGAAGACCAGATTACAGTGGTCCTTCAGGTAAACGGAAAGTTGAGAAGTCGGTTGACGGTTCCTGCTGATATTTCCGATAACCAGCTCGAGGAAATGGCGTTGACCGACGAACGGGTATTAAAATTCATCGATGGCAAACCGGTGCGAAAAACCATTGTGGTGAAAAAGAAGCTGGTCAATGTGGTGGTTTAGGGTTCCATAGGCTTTCAGATCAGGAAAACATTATGGCGAACATTTTGAATCAAAGAAGAATCTGGCTGTTGGTGGCAATAGGGGCCTTTGTTTGTGCCTGTGGATACCGTTTTCCCGGCGGCGGAGAAATCCCCGGTGGAATCAAGACGGTCTCGATTCCTTTGTTTGTCAACCGGACCAATGAGATCGGTCTTGAGAATACGATTACCAATGACCTGACCAACGAATTTATTATTCGCCGGAAAAAGGCCCTGGCTGACGATAAAAATTTGGCCGATGGCATTTTAAACGGTGAGGTTGTATCGATCTTTACCCGGACCATTACCCAGACGGGAGCGGGGGGCTCGGTTGAACGGGAAGTTGTTGTTGCGGTTGATCTTAAGCTGACCGATAAAAAAGACCAGGTGGTTTGGGCTCCCCGGGGCATCGCCGCCCGGGAGACTTATGATGTGGGCGCAAGCAGTCTCGAGACCGAGTTGAACCGCCGGGAAGCCATCCAGGAACTCTCCATCCGCCTGGCGGAAAAAATTTATAACCGTTTGATTGAGGATTTCTAAGCGATCAGGCGCGAAGCGTATCGACCAGTTTAGAAAGACGGGAGATTTTACGGGAGGCGGCATTATTATGGATAATCCCTTTTTTAGCCGCCTTGGCGAGCATGGATTTGGCCGTATTCAGCCGATTAATCGCCAGATCGGAATCATTTTGGTCTACTGCCGATCTAACTGATTTAACAACATTTCTTGTTCTGGTTTTAACCGACTTGTTACGATTTTGGCGGATAGTGTTCTGGCGCGCCCGTTTGATGGCTGATTTATGGTTTGCCAATTGTCATTCTCCTTTTCGTTTCTTCACAAGATCTTAATTAGATGCTGTTGCATGAATTAATCTACAAAAATGGCAATTTTATCGATCGATGTCAAGGTTTTTTACGAAATAACAATCAAATTGATTGAAACGGTTAAAAACAGATGATAAGGGGCCAAGCGTATGAAAAAGGGGAAAAAGAGAGCGGGCAATATCCCCCTGTTTCTCGCCGCTTTTGGTTTGGTATTCCTCCTGCTGATTGGTATCTTCGGCGAGAGGGGGGTGGTGGATCTACTCAAAGTCCGCAAGGAAAAAGCCGGTATAATCGCTGCCAACACTGAAATTGCTGCTGAAAACCAGACGCTGACCCGCAGGATTTATCGGCTTAAAAATGATCGGCAGTATGTTGAAAGCATTGTCCGGCGGGAACTAGGTGTTGTCAAAGAGGGTGAATTGATTATAAAAATGCCACCGGTGGGCCATGAAAATGATATCGGCTCAAAAACGGAGAAATAATGGGTGAGACGCCATCAATATATACCGCCACCATGGCCCGGGTACTTGAAGATCAGGGTAAAGATTTGGAAGCACTGCAAATCTATCGTCATTTACTTTCGGTTGAGCCGGATCGATCGGATTTACTAAGCGCCCGGAACCTATTAGAGGCCCGCCTGGGGCTTACATCCCGGAAACGGCTGATCAGCTTGTTCGAGGAGTGGATCGATCTATTAATGATTCAGGACCATATACGCATGTTAAAACAATTAAACCTGAACGAATTATCGATAAAAAAACAGTAAAGGGGGACCAATGCAAAGAAACGCTCAGGTGCGAACTGGAAGAAACTGGATTCAGCTGTCAATAATTATACTTATCAGTGTCGGGTTGTTAATTACCGGTGCGTGTTCAAAGAAAAAAATCCGGACGGATCATCCATCAGTGGAGCGATCGGGTGACCAGGCCGTCACTGACGCCGGAAAGGCGGGTGCGAAACAAGGTACGCAGGGCCAGGAGACCCTTGGCAGTGGATCGGGAGTGTCGGAAAAGGGGTTGGATGAAGACAAATCCGGAGCCCTGGGAACGGAGGAAACGAGCGCGGCGCGAATGGCCCGTGAAAGGTTTGAAAATGATGATGTGTATTTTGAATATGACAGCTCCGCATTGCTTCCCGAGGCCCAGTCGATCTTGATGGAAAAATCCGAATGGTTACGGAACAATCCTCAAGCCGGTATTGTCATCGAAGGGCATACGGACGAGAGGGGCACGGTAGAATATAACCTGGCCTTGGGGGATCGCCGTGCGGAAAGCGTGCGTACATTTATTATGGAACTGGGAGTCGACACCAGTCGGATTCGGACGGTCAGTTACGGTGAAGAGCGACCCGTGGACCCGGGTAGTGATGAATCCGCCTGGGCCAGGAACCGGCGAGCCCATTTTTTTGTTGAGGAATAACCTGTCGCCGGAGGATGTATGAACTATAAGAAGACACTGAACCTGCCTTCAACCAAATTTCCCATGAAGGCCAACTTGTCCCAGCGTGAACCGGAGCAGCTAAAAACCTGGGAAGCGGACCATCTTTATGAAACATTGAGAAAACAATCCGTTAAAAAACAACGATTTATTT
>Ga0209013_10005877_pt1 | contig 10502 bp, 7 predicted proteins | sample Cruoilmetagenom2_FD_187291 | JGI IMG/M metagenome (GOLD analysis project Ga0209013, IMG submission 187291) | Oil polluted marine microbial communities from Coal Oil Point, Santa Barbara, California, USA - Sample 2 (SPAdes) (version 2) | ecosystem: Environmental > Aquatic > Marine > Oil seeps ...
GTGATAATTTCCATGATGGACCTGTATAACGAGACATATATGTCTCCTCCTCTATGTTGGTTTTATTTTGTTGTAAAATAAGACCAGATGTATTCAGAATAGCAGACATTTTGTTTTCATGTATCATCGCCCTAGCAGCCGAGGGTTACGGGATACACCTTCTATAGTATAGAGGAACAAAATGAGCAAGCTAGGCCATACAACTGCTGCATTTATTTTACACAAATTTCATTGTATCTCTATATATACTAAAAGTCAAACGATATTCTTATTCAAAAAAAATTGCAAAAGATGATAGACACAGAAAGGATAAATAGGATAAAATATAGTTATATTGAATTATTCGTAAATATGACAAAAGTATCATAGCTGCTCTTGGAAAGCTGAGAGGTGAAATAGTGGAAAGCGAAAATAAGATTATCCATCTTAAAAGTAGGATACTAGATATTTGGAATGAAAATGTATTCACTCATGAATCAAGTATTAAGTGGTTTGAAGACTTAAAAAATATTCTCTTTGAGTTTTTTGATATACAGGAAGCAAAATATTATATATATGATGCTGATACTTTTTTACAACTTTCATGGAATCACTCTTTTACGAAAAAGCTTAACGCTATTAAATGGTCAGAGATAGAGCCATTTTTCTTTGATAATGATCTAATAGATGTTTGTAAACTTCAACTAAAAAATTCTTCTGAAAATGGAGTTGCCTTTTTATTAAGAGATAAGGAACTGCAACCATTAGGATTAATTATAATGGAATCCACAGAAAAGTGGAAACAATTTTCAAAAACTCCTCAACTATATGAATTAAAGAAAACAATTACTAATTTAGTTGAAACGATTAGAAAGTCCGTATATTTAACACAGCAGGAGAGTCAGTATCGAAATTTGTTTAATGTTACGAAAATGTTTAATTCGACATTAGATATCGGTCAAATACTAGAAGGTACATTAAACTCTATTCAAAGTGCATTCCCAAAATTCAAATCCATACTAATTTTATCGAATGATCAGGATCGTAAAACATCCGCACCACATAAATTATTTGATTATACAACTGAAAGAAATACTACGGTTGAGGCATATGTATCTGGTGAATTAACGACAGAGTTAGCGCATGACTTAGGTGTGAGATTACTGAATATTCCGATAGTTGGAAAGCAAGGTATCTATGGTATTTTACAAATGTCAGCACCATTAGATTACTTATTTTCCATAAGACAAAAAGATTTTGCGGTTTTACTCGCTGCAGCAGCGGGCAATGCATTGGAAAATGCTAAGCTGTATATTCAGTCACATCGATTAGTTTCCGATTTACAATTAATCAATGAAACTTCGCATAAACTGAATATGAATTTGTCATTAGATGAGATGGTTGTCTTTTTACGGAATCAATTAATAAAGTTTTTCCAACCAGAGCATGCAGGTTTTGTGTTTATAGAAAATGATGAATATAAAATTTCACCAGCAAGTACTGAGTTATTTCATACTGTGGAAGGGCATCTTTATATTCAACATGTTACAAATCATTTTAAAAGTGAGAAGGATTCTTTATTTATCGCTGATTTCAATCGTTTGGTAGATTTAAAATTTGAATACCGTTCATTAATAGCAATCCCTTTAAAAGAACAAAGTAATATAACTGGATTTAGTATGATCCTGCATAAGGAACCCTATTTTTTCTCATTTGACAATTACAAATTAATGCAGTCTTTGATACAACATTCGTCTTTAGCTATTAGTAACTCTACTTTAAGATATAAGCTACAAAAAATGGTGGATCGAGATCATTTAACGAATCTTTATGCAAGAAATTACTTAGACAGATTCGTTGAAAAAGCTATGGAGACAGATGATCAAGGTGTCTTCGTGCTTATTGATATTGATAACTTTAAACGTATTAATGATACACATGGTCATCAAGTTGGTGATGAAATTTTAATACAAATAGCGGGGGTTATACAAGGAAAGATTAATGAAAACGGGGTTAGTGCTAGATGGGGAGGAGAAGAGTTAGCGCTATACTTTTCTCATATGTCATTAGAAGAGGGTGTGGATATGGGCAAACAGTTATTAACGGCCATTCCTGAAGAGACTAAACCTACCGTTACAGTATCTATTGGTATATCAAATTGGGATAGAAGCGATAATTTGAGTTTCACTGATCTCTTCCACAACGCAGACATTATGTTGTATAAAGCAAAAAATAATGGCAAAAACCAACTTTGTGTTTATAAGGCATCTCACTCTTCATAAGGAGGTGTCTTTTCTTTTTTTAAAATTCCATGTACACTGTATGTAAGCGTTTACAATAAGGGGTGTATTTTATGAGTAATCCACGTTTTTCTAAAGAAACAATGTATATCCATAAAGGATATAAAACAGGAGAACACCATGATAGTCTTTCTGTTCCACTTTATCAGACATCGACATTCGCATTTGACACTGCAGAACAGGGAGAAAGAAGATTTGCTGGGGAAGAACAAGGTGGAATTTATTCTCGACTAGGGAATCCTACCGTACAGGTATTGGAGGAACGGATTGCAGCAATGGAGTTAGGAGAAGGGGCATTAGCATTTGGTTCTGGAATGGCAGCAGTGAGTACTATTTTGGTCCACCTTACTAAATCAGGTGATCATGTACTATGTACAAGAGGAATTTATGGTTGTACGTTTGGACTGCTGAAAATTTTGAAGGAAAAGTATAATATTTCACATGATTTAAAAGCTTTAATGACCGAAGAAGAGATAGAAAATGCTATTAAACCAAATACAACTTGTATATATATAGAAACACCTATAAATCCAACGATGGAAATTGTAGACATCGAGCTAATTACAAAAGTAGCAGTAAAACATGGTATTCCAGTAGTTGTAGATAATACATTTTCCTCTCCATATTTACAAAATCCAATAGAACTAGGTGCAGATTTCGTCCTTCATAGTGCAACAAAGTATATTAATGGACACGGTGATGTCATCGCTGGAATTCTAGTAGGAAAAGATAAAGAGGAAATGGAGATAATTCGTGGAACTGTTCAAAAGGACTTTGGTGGTATTATTTCCCCATTCGATGCATGGTTATTAATACGTGGATTAAAAACGCTGCACATCCGTATGGACAGACATTCGGAAAATGCTAGTAAAGTATTTGACTTTTTAAAGGGACATCTATCCGTTGAGCATATCTATTACCCGTTTGATGTAGATAATCCTCAATACCATGTGGCGAAAAAACAGATGAAGTCCGGTGGTGGTCTAATTTCCTTTACTATAAAAGGAGGAGTAAAACAGGCACAAAGGCTAATGAATGAACTAAAGCTAATAAAAATTGCTGTTAGTTTAGGAGATGCTGAAACATTGATCCAACATCCTTACACGATGACTCATTCGGTTGTGCCTGAAAAAGAAAGATTAGAAATGGGGATAACAGGAGGTTTATTAAGACTTTCCGTTGGGTTAGAGAACTCTAGTGATATCATAGAAGATTTGCAGCAAGCTCTATATAAAATGTAAAAAGTGGAAGGAGGCGTCTCCTTCCACTTTTTAGTTTAATAAATTGAATTCTGAACCTATTTGTATCGACATTATAATATTTATGGGGAGCATTTTTTCCGACAACATGAAGTTTAAGAGGAATAGGGAAAATGTGTGTTATTAAGGAGATAAAATGTATCATGTACAACGGTATTTTCGGAAGTAGATTTACTCCCGGTTGCAATTTGGTAAAGAGATTGGACTGATCATTTCCTTGTTGATCCTCTGCTAACTAAAGCGCTAAATATAGTGTGTTTATAAATGGAAGGTGAGGTCATGGCAGTCAGTAAAGCTCCATAATCGAGTGAGAATGCAACTTCATCACCCGGCTTTAAATAGGTTTTTTTGGCATCCAGTATAATATGATCACTACTCGAACCTATTATTTCAAGAGATTGGAGGGGAGTTAATCCAGAAACGAGTATATCTTGTCGGCCCACGCCCACAATGACTCGTCTTATGATTCCACGATCGGGAAAGGATATGAATTCTCCAAAAGCATTTTTCCCTCTAATTCCGTTTGGTACAGAAGGCTTCAGTTTGGACTCAATTACTTCAGCGTAGAAAGAAAATGCATCAGTGTTTAAATTGGGAATCGGTTCACCTTTTGCTGTTTCACATCCTAAAAAAATAGATTCACCAAGGCGCATATTATTGACCTCCCCCACATCCGCTGTATTCATAAGCCAATTATGATTTGCGGAGTTTCCACCTGAGACATAATGAAGCGGTAAACTAAATTTATTTCTCATTTTTTTTACTAGAGTTGAAAACAAATTCATTTTTTGCTCAGTAGGAATGACACCCCCAAAGCAAGCAAAGTTTGTACCTATACCTGAAATTTGAATATTAGGCAACAGGATTACTTCTTGAATAAAGGAGGCAACATCATTTAATAATATGCCTTCTCGTAAATCACCCATTTCAACCATTATTATTATTTGATGTATTTTCATTTTTTTTCTTGCTTCAGCTGATAGGGCGCGAATCACTTCAATTTCTGTATTCATACTAATATCTGCAAATTCTACGACTTTTTGAATTTCACTCATTGCGGGGGTACGCAATAAAACAAAAGTTGCTTGTAATTTTGCCATTTTCATTTTTTCTATATTAGATATTTTGGAATCTCCAATACTTTTAATCCCGCTATCAATTAAAACTCTCACTACTTCTGGTCTGGCAAATACCCCTTTGACGACACCAGTAATATGAATACCTTTTCCTTCGTACAACTCTCTTAATGTAGTAGCATTATGTTTAATTTTATCTAAATTAATTTCAATTCTAGGATTAGGTGCCATTTAAGATATAACTACTTTTAAATTATTTTGCAGAGTAGGAAAGAATTCGATGATGGAGTCAATAATGGTGTCAGACCCAGTTGTTAATAAATCGGTAACAGGGAGCTGGAACGTATGCTCATATTCGCGAATCGTATTGTTAACTTCCTGATTATTCATCCCTTCATGATTCAGGGTAATACCGATTACTTTTGTTTCACTGAAGTGCTCAATAAGGTCTATTTCACTTTGGACAGTTGGCATGTTAACAAAAGGGAAATCTCCTAGCACTTTTCTTTTTGGTGGATGTTGTAAAATAACTGCTTTTGGTCTAGCGCCTCTTAAAATACCACATGAACTTGCATAGGCAGGGTGGCTCAAAGCACCTTGTCCTTCTACAATAATAATATCAGGATGTTCTGTATTATTTGCTCGTACTACTTCACTTTCAAGTTCACCAATAACATATTGTAATGGAAAAGCATCCATAGCAAATCCATATGAAGCACCTTGGATAAGGCCAGTTTGTCCCGTTGCAATAAAAGCAGTTTTAAATCCTCTTTCCTTAAGTGCTTTTTCGATAATTACTGCAGATGTGCGCTTTCCGCAAGCGCCGTCTGTTCCTAATACAGTAATAATGGGAGTTGTTATTTCAAGAATTTCCCCAGTGAATAACTTCCATTCATCTTTCGGTTTAGGTTTTCGGATATCTTGGATTTCTACTCCGTAACGCATTGCATAGTTCATCATTTCTTCATCTTCTGTAAGGAATTCTTGAAGTGGATTGATAATATGAAGACCAGCTTGCATTGCGTTCATAATAACTGCTCTTTCATGATCTTTTAAGAAAGCATCTGAGGGAGCAATACCAAATATGAAATAAGTAGGTTTCTGAAGAGAGCAAGAAATAGCTTCATCCAGGTCTTGACACAATGGAATACCATTTCTTTTATTATCTAAAAATTCACCTGAATCTTGACCTTTTTTTGTGCTATCGATGACAGCAGATATAGAATAATTTCCAGGTTCACGTATTAATCCATTGGCTGTCTTTCCGTCCATGGAACTAAATTGGGCCTCACAATATACAATCGCATTTTTCTTCATTGACCTAACCTCCAAATAAATCTGTTTTCTATATAAAAAAAGAACATCTGGTACACCCTAAACTAAAAGGGAAAATAGATGTTCGACAAGAAATAGATTTAGTTTTTGTTGTAGCAATTTAATGATATGGACTTTTATAAAATAGTATACAAGACCCATTATACACCTTTTTTTTCCAAAAGTAAAATAATTACATGAGTGTTAGTGAAAAGCACTTAAACTCTCTTTCAATTACATCAGACAGAAATATTGAATAGTACTTATGATTTCTGTTTCAACACACTTCATATTTCGAAGCTAGTGAAGCGATATACTGACAGGTGGAGGAACAAAGGCTAAGAATGCCACCTCGTATGGCAACGCCTTCGTGATCAACAAGCTGTGAGCCTCCACCGAGGGAGCAAAGTGACATCACAGTCGCTTGGGAAAAAGATAGGATATCACAATCTGTCTCATTCACCTCGTCGAAGTTGCCACCTTCTACATAACGTGTAGTACGGTTACTATAAAGATTACCGAAAAAAAAGGGATATTGGTTGTGACGTCCGTCATAACCAATATCCCTATAAATTCACTCTGTAGGCATATAGTAAAATGTCTGTCCAAAGAGCTTTGAAAACGATAGAAACAGTTTTTTCCTTTATTGGAAGGGACATGTATTTTGCCTATTTTATCTTAATTGAATATCCTGGTCTTATTATATATGCTTCACTAATACTTGGATAAATTGTTCCAAACCTTCTGCATCCTGCTCCGAGAATCTATCTTTAATAGGACTATCGATATCCAAAACACCTATAAGTTCGCCGTCTTTAACGATCGGAAGTACAATTTCGGATTGTGATGCAGCATCACATGCGATATGACCAGGATAAGCGTGTACATCGGGTACGATAACTGTTTCTCGTTTTGCAGCAGCGGCTCCACACACACCTCTACTCAGCGGGATTCTTACACAGGCAGGTAATCCTTGGAATGGACCTAATACTAGCTCTCCATCTTCGATTAAATAAAACCCCACCCAATTAATTTGATCGAAAAACTGATTTAATAACGCCGAAGCATTACTCAGATTTGCGATTGCATTTGTCTCTCCAGTTAAAAGTGCGTCCAATTGTTTAGAAAGCATATTATAATTTGTTGTTAAATCTTCTGAGTAGGCTGATTTTGTGAACATATTTACATTCTCCATTCTATAATAAGTTACGTATTTCATTGTAAAATTGATGTAAATCTTTTGCTTGATGAGCATCAGATCCAAATACAAGAGGAATTTCGAGTTCCTTTGCTAGCTTGATATAAGGAAGCGGAGGGTAAACTTCCAAACAATAAGGCTTAGCTAACCCAGCAGTATTTATATCAAGTTCTAGTCGGTGTTGTTTGATCGCATTTAAAACAGTTAATATATCTTTATGGTCTTGTACTATTTCGGTAAGGCTACGCTGAAATTTATGTACTAATGTTATATGACCGATCCTCTTTGGTTTAAAACTCCCTAGATTACTCGTTATTGAATCTATCAGTGTTTTATAATACAATTTATACACAGACATTGGGTTTCCAAGTCGTTTTACAAATTCTAAAAATGTAGATTTAGAGAAATCTATACAAGTATAATCATTTTCAAATTTTAGAAAGTGAACAGATAAAATAGAGTCATCTAAATATTTTCCATATGTATTGAGGAAAGTAGCAATACTTTGTTCAAACCCAGATATAAAATCGACTTCTAACCCTATAGAGATAACAATATCTTTGTTATATTCTTTTTTCAACTCTTGTAACTCAGAAATATAAGATTCCAGATGGTTCATGCTCATTCCACTATCCTTATTAGGGGTGGGATCTTTGAAACCAAAAGGTAGGGGAGCGTGCTCTGTAAATGTAATCTCCTCAAAACCACTATTTATAGCTTGTTCAATGTATAGGTGAAAAGAATCTTCTGTCCCATGTGGGCAATAAGGAGTATGGATATGACCATCCTTTTTCAATAAAAATCAGCCTCCAAACTATAGAAATATAATTTTTTTTAATAATTAATTGTTTTTCTTTTGTTTTATGAAACAATAACATAAAAAGCATGGTAAGATATAGAGTAGCATTGGAAATAGAACTTTTTGAATTTGGAACAGGGGGCTTACGATGAAGTATATCATCCCAGCAGTTATTATCCTTTTAGGAATTGCAATTTTTGCATTTATCATAAGAAGAAAACATAACGCTGAAATAGAGAGATTAGAACATGAGAAACATCAAATTCAAAATAAACCAATTTTAGAAGAAATGACTAAAGTGAAACAGCTTAATATGAATGGCCAAACAGAAGAAATGTTTGAAAGATGGAGGGATGCATGGACAGAAGTAATGGACGTGCATATGCCGAAAGTTGATGTTCTTTTATTTGATGCGGAAGAAAGTATAGATAGATTTATATTTCGTAAAGCGTCTAAAATTGAAAAAGAAATTCAAATATTAATTACTCTTTGTGATAAAAAAATGTCCGAAATTTTGACTGAACTTGAAGAACTAATAGGTAGTGAAGAAAAAAACCGTATCGAAATGGAGCAATTAAAGGATCAACATCGTGCAGCTAGAAAAACGTTATTGGCCCATCAATATTCCTTTGGAGAAGCAGTAAAGGCACTAGAGCAGAAGTTAGAATCATTCATTCCACAGTTTGAGGAGTTTGATCGACTAACGGACACAGGGAATTATTTAAGTGCTCGTGAACTAGTTATTACTGTTCAAGATGAAGGCCAAAAGTTCTTTCCTAAATTACATGACATTCCTACAGTGCTATCCGATATCCAACAAAAAATCCCAGCCATTATTCATGAATTGCGTAATGGACAAAAAGAGATGGAAGAAAGTTCATACTACTTACAGCATCTCGAAATGAATCAAAAATTAGATTCGATAGAAGCAGAACTAGTAGAATTGAAACAAGCGATCATTGAACTGCATGTCGGAAAAACAATTAGCAGAGTGGAAGAGTTAAAAGACGAATTAGACACTTTCTATGATCTACTTGAAAAAGAAGTGCTAGCAAAAAAATATGTGGATCAATACAAAGATCAAACTGGCACACGTTTGCGGGAAGTTACCTCTGTTACACGTGCTGTTAGTGAAGAAGCTGCGTATGTTCAACAGAGCTATCGTCTGCCTGAAAAAGAAGCAGAAATTCCACAAAGTTGCTTAAAAGAGCTAGAAGAATTAGAGAAGAGTTATGAATTACTTTCAAGTCGTGTAGAGGAAGAGCAATCTGCATACTCCAGCCTGCAAGAAGAGTTAAATGAAATTGCTGAAGAAATTGATCGACTTTATGAAGAACAAGACCGATTTGCAAATCGATTGAAAAATCTTCGTATCGACGAAAATAATGCACGTGAAAAGCTAGATGATTTAAAAGATTTGCTACATGATACTGATCGTATGTTACAAAAAGCCAATATACCTGGAATTCCGGAGGATATGGACGTTCGTTTAGAAGAAGCCGAGGAGCATATTTATGTGGCAATGCAAAGTCTTCAAGAAGTGCCTTTGAATATGTCTTTAGTAGATAATTATTTAGAAAAAGCAGAGGCTTGTATGGAAGAAGTACATAGTAGAGCGAAAGAAATGCTTGAAAATGTCTTACTAACTGAAAAAATTATTCAATATGGTAATCGCTATCGCGCGAGTCATCCACAAGTTCATGCGAAACTGTTAGAAGCAGAAGAAGCCTTTAGACAATTACGGTATGCCAAAGCTTTAGAAGATGCAGCGACAGCAGTGGAAGAAGTAGAACCCGGAGCATTAAAGAAAATTGATACATTAGTAAAAGAAGATGCTTGGCGTACATAATCATACAATTTAGAGAACAGTATGAAGTTGTAGATGTTTGAAAATCATATTTTGTATAAATACGTGAACCACCTCACTATGTGACGGTGGTTTTTTTCCGAAAAGGAGAGTTATTGATAATGATTTATTTTGATAATAGTGCGACGACGAAAGTACATCCAGAAGTATTAAATACTTTCGTCGCTGTCAACGAAAAGTTTTGGGCAAATCCTGCATCAATTCATACGTTTGGACATCAGACAAATGAATTGTTACAATCTGCTAGAGAACAAATTGCAGACATACTTAAAACTGCGAATGATAAAATATTTTTTACATCCGGAGGAACTGAGTCCAATAACTTAGCGATTATTGGACTTGCTCATAAATATAAGCATCGTGGGAAGCATATACTAATTTCTGAAATTGAGCACCCATCTATTGTTGAAGCAGCTAATAAGTTGATCGAACTAGGATTTGACGTTGAGTGGATCCCAGTAAACCCAGAAGGAATCATTATATTGGAATCAGTTGAAAAACTTGTTCAAAAAGATACTATATTGGTGAGTGTTATGCACGTGAACAATGAAACAGGTGCCATACAACCTATAGAAAAACTTTCTAAAATTGTTAGAGCACAAAGCAGAGCACTTATTCATATGGACGCTGTTCAGAGCTTCGGGAAAATTCCAGTTGACTTTAAAATCTTGGATATTGATGCTATTACGATCTCTTCTCATAAAATACAC
>Ga0209013_10005878_pt1 | contig 10501 bp, 8 predicted proteins | sample Cruoilmetagenom2_FD_187291 | JGI IMG/M metagenome (GOLD analysis project Ga0209013, IMG submission 187291) | Oil polluted marine microbial communities from Coal Oil Point, Santa Barbara, California, USA - Sample 2 (SPAdes) (version 2) | ecosystem: Environmental > Aquatic > Marine > Oil seeps ...
ATCGCCAATAAAAAAACCAAAATTCATTGTAAGGGCGAGTACAATAAAGAAAGCAAAAACGACTTTTTCCAGATTCATTTTTTTTCCTGTTCTTTTTAAATTCAGGAAATATTGTGATCTCTTACGGCAATGGGTGCAAGCCCTGAGTCTATTTACACTGCATAAAGCCAAAATTACATGACAATGCAAAACGACACACCGCCTGAAGAGGAAGATAAATTATCGAGCGGGCATATTGAACCGCTACAAATTAACAACTTAATATTTCCTCTATTTCAAAGCCTGTTCTGGATTCGACTGTTTGCCGCCTGCCTTATATTTTACGCCGCTCTGATTACCGTTACTGGGGTCGGTGTGCTGGTTGCATGGATCCCAATATGGATTGGAATCCTGCTGCTACTTGCTGCCAAGGCAATCTCACTTGCCTATAATGAAAATGATGAACAGGCTTTCATGCAATCCCTGTCCCGCCTTAAAACCATTTTTACTATTCTCGGTTTAAGCTCCGTTGCCATGATTGTCGCCAGCCTTTATTTACTAAATTATGCGATTGAGAAATCACTTTTTTAATTAAAGTCGCCTTATGTCCACTGTCAAATTATTCTGCTTCGGTTTTGCCATCGCCTGGACAGACCTTGCACTGCTTAAATTTCTACAAATCCACAAACAAGCGGATCGCCTTTCACCAGCGAGTTTTCGGGTCAACGACATAATTAAAACGCTCCACTATTCACTAAGGTCTATTAACTCAAGCCTGGAGAAATGTTTCAGAGTGAGCTGCCCTGTTAGGCCTGATGGTTAATTGAAAAACTTTAATCCGCAATTCAGTCCTGTTTATCAAATACTTGCAGATGCCGCGCGAATTAAACCTGATGAGCTGGACAAACAGACTCTGCGCTGGGCCCTCCAGTCATTTACTGATTGGGATGAGCTGGTTAAGGAGGCTGAAAATAATGCCGTCGCTCCACTTTTGTATACCAGCCTATTTGAAAGCGGTATAGATATACCAAAAAATGTTAAGAGACAGCTCTATGCGCTGGTACAGCGCCATCGCTGGGCTAATGATGAGCGAGCCAAAGCTGTCGATGAGATAAGCAAAGCCTGTGAACAAGAATCAATTAAGCTGGTCGTATTAAAAGGCTCATATCTTGCTCATACTATCTACCCAGACCCCGCACTGCGAACAATGAGCGATATAGATCTGCTTGCACCCCCGGATAAAGCCACCAGGGTTCAGCAGATCCTGCGTGATTTAGCTTATTCAGCTCCTGAGCATGCCGATAACCAGTATATGTCTGAGCACCATCATTTGCCCGGTGCGTACAAAACACTGGATGGCCAACAAATCCTGGTAGAAATTCATCTCGATGCACTCAGTGGTGACTCGCCAGCTTCGATTACGGTGGATAACCTGACCTCACCATTGAATGTGTTTTCAGTGAATGGGAGTCAATACTGTTGCCTGGGCCATCAGGATCAGTTGCGCCACCTTTTCCACCATATGTCTGAGCCGGCAGAAAGATTAAAGCTCGTCTGGTGTGTAGACATTGTTTTTTATGCCAGCCACCATGAGCAGGAGATAGACTGGCCTGCTCTTAAAAAAAATTACCCTCAGGTCATCAATGCCCTGAGGCTGGTTGATTACATCATTCCCTTACCAAAAAACTTACGCCCGCACGTTCCTCTCAACCACAACCCCATGCCAGCTGGAACGGGTGTCAGTATCTTGCCGCTGAGCACAATACTTCAAGAACCGGTAAAACAAAAAGTAAAAGATCTCTTTTTTCCATCCAGCTGGTGGTTAAGGCTCTATTATGGTGTTTCACCTGATAAAAGTTTAATTTTTACACGATTAATCAGCCACCCCTTACAGGTTCTGCATTGGGTATTTCGTAGAATCCGCGCTTCTCGTCATCAGGGATAAATTAAACAAAGCTAGTAACAGTTTTCAGATTATTCTAGCAAATTCTAAACACTGAAAACCGAACACTGAAAACTTTAATTACTTTATTGATGCAAATACTTTTTCCGCCGCATCCAGGGTTAAATTAATTTCTTCCTGACCGTGTGCTGACGAAACAAAACCGGCTTCAAACGATGAGGGAGCAAGATTTATGCCCTGCTCCAGCATGCCATGAAAAAATTTATTAAACCGTTCAACATCACAGCCCATGACATCGGCAAAACGGGTCACTTCCTCATTGTCGGTGAAGAACAAACCAAACATACCGCCGACCTGATTGAAGGTCAGCGCAATATCTGCAGCTTTTGCACGCTGCTGGATACCGGAGACCAGTTGCAAGGCTGTCGCTGAAAGCTGATCATAAAACCCTTCAGCCTGTATATTCTCAAGCATCGCAAGCCCTGCCGACATTGCAACCGGGTTACCTGACAATGTCCCCGCCTGATATACCGGCCCATCCGGGGCAATTTGGTCCATTAAATCAGCTTTTCCTCCAAAGGCACCTACCGGCAACCCTCCACCAATCACTTTGCCCAGTGTCGTCAGGTCAGGAGCGACAGAATAATATGCCTGGGCTCCACCAAGTGAAACGCGGAAGCCAGTCATTACCTCATCAAAAATAAGCACTGTTCCATATTCATCACAAAGCTTCCGCAAGCCTTCAAGAAAGCCCGCTACAGGCGGTACACAGTTCATATTACCGGCGACAGGTTCAACAATAATACAGGCTATTTCTTCGCCTTCAGCGGCCATGACTTCAGCGACTTGCTGCAGATTATTGTATTCCAGAGTCAGCGTAAGCTTGGCCAGCCCAGCAGGCACACCGGGTGATGTTGGCACACCCAGAGTCAGGGCTCCGGAACCGGCCTTTACCAGCAAGGAATCTGAATGACCGTGATAACAACCTTCAAACTTGATTAATTTATCCCTGCCTGTCGCCCCACGAGCAAGGCGAATTGCACTCATTGTGGCCTCGGTACCCGAGCTCACCATCCTGACTTTGTCCATGGAGGGTACAAGTTCGCAGACCAGGTCTGCCATCCTTGTTTCCAGTACTGTCGGAGCACCATAACCCAGGCCTGCTTCAATTTGTTTTTTTACGGCATTGATGACTGCCGGGTGAGAGTGACCAAGTATCATTGGTCCCCACGATGCAACATAGTCGATATATTCGCGCCCCTGCTCATCCCAAAGTCTTGCCCCGGACCCTCGCTTAAAAAATACGGGGGCGCCGCCTACCGACTTGAATGCCCGTACCGGTGAATTTACTCCGCCGGGTATGTGTATTGAGGCTTGCTGAAAAAGTTCTTCGTTATTCATCTTTGTATTATCCGATTTTGTCTCAACTGTCTGCTGAGGGTTATTGAACAAGGCACAGATTTCCTTGCTGCTGAGATAGGGATCAGCGACAGAAAATATTCCGCTATTGACGGCAACGGTGCTGGCTCCGGATGATATCAGAATACCGGCATTTTCTGCCACGATTCCACCGATTGCCACAATGGGATGGACAAAACGTTGTTTTGCCTGTTGCAAAGTTTCAATGTCCGCAGGTGTCGCTTCTGGTTTTGTTGAAGAAGGATAAAAGCAGCCGAAAGCAACATAGTCCGCGCCACTTTTAATTGCCTGTTCTGCGCGTTCAATGCTGTTATAACAGGAGGCACCGATTATCAATGTTGGGTAACGGGCCCTGGTTTCTTTTATTCCAGCATCATCCCTGCCACAATGCACACCATCGGCCTTTACCTGCATGGCCAGCTCGGCATCATCATTAATTATTAAAACTGCCCCGGCCTTATCACACAGTAAACGTAACTCTCCCGCCTGCAACAGGCGTTTTTTATTATCACTTGTCTTGTCCCGGTACTGTAATACACGGCAACCTGCATTCAGCACTAATGACACTTTTTCAAATAATTGATTTTCATCACAGCTTGCCGTATCTACTATTGCGTACAGGCCGCTTATCTTTTCTGCCAGGGGATGCATAATTTTATCTGTTGCTGTTCACTGACTTTGAACAAAGCCGGTCAGGAACATGCTGGCCTTGTCCCGGCTTGAATCCTGCTATAAGACTTTTCATAACATAATGCTGTGCCTGATCAATAGCCTGTTCCATATTAAGGCCATGGGCGACCCCTGCTGCAATTGCAGAGGCCAGGGTACAGCCTGAACCATGATATTCAAATTGCAGACGCTCCCAACACCACTCCTTTTTCTTTTTACCCTGCTGGTAGTAACGATTGATCACCTGCCGGGATTCAGCGTGAGTTCCTGTTATCAAACAGTCACAGTGGCTGCCCCTGTCATATAAAAGAGCGGCACAGTCATCTGCATCAACGGTGTTGAGCGGGTCTTTACCAGCCAGTGCGGCAGCTTCAGGAATATTGGGGCTAATCAGTGTAGCGACAGGTATCAGCAATTCTTTTATCGCTGCTGATAGTGAGTGTTTACTCAGACTATCGTCATTGTTACTACTCATTACCGGGTCTACAATAAGCCGTATTTCTGACCGCTTTTTTAATACATCAGCAACGACTGAGATGACATCTCTGCTTCCTAGCATGCCTGTTTTTATTACTGAAGGAGAAATATCATCAAACACCGTTTGCATTTGTGACCTGATCAATTCCACATCAACCAGTTCAAAGCTCTTAACTGCCGAGGTGTCCTGAACGGTCAAGGCTGTCACTACCGGAGCGGCATGGCAACCCATACTTGAAAGGGTCTGTATATCCGCACACAGTCCTGCACCACCTGATGGATCCATTCCACCAATCACCATCACGACAGGGGGTTTGGGGCTGCCATTATAATTAATCATAATTACCCAACCCGCATTTTGTTGTCTGGTTTGAAATCGCTTACTGCACGAACAAGTTTTTTCTGCTGGATTGTACCTGGGTTTCCAGCATACTTAATATCTATATAGGCTTCCGTTACCGCCGCAACCGTACTCTTTAAATCCGGGCGTAAACTAACCGCTCTCTCGGCAAAAGTTACGGGGCCTTCGTACGGGAACTTTGTAATACCAATACGCATCAGGCGATGGCAGAACTTTTTATATTGCCTTATAGCCGGATCAACAACTTTCCTGCGGTGAAAAATAATCCACGCCTGGATACTCACCACAATTGAAACAAGAGCGACCAACAACATAATCATGTTACTCCAGCTTGCCCGCTTGAATCCCAACCATTTCAACAAACTGGCCTGTTTTTTTGCACTAAAACCAATGACCCATTTATACCATCGGGTATTAACTCCATCCCATAACATTGTCATGTCTCTTAATGCCTGAGTTAGCAATGACAGTTTTAACATGATTTTTATTTGTTCATCAGTAAGACTTCCTAACTCCCTTCCCTCGGCCATCATTTGACGGATTGCTGACAGACCATACTCTATTCTCTCAGGTGCAACAGCTGAAGTTGGGTCAACTCTTCGCCAGCCTTCATTTTCGAGCCAAACTTCTGACCATGCATGGGCGTCGCTCTGACGAACAATCATATAATCACCCTGTTCATTCCATTCACCACCCTGATAGCCGATAACTACACGCGCAGGGATTCCTGAAAGCCTCATCATCATTGTGAAAGAAGAAGCATAATGTTCACAATAGCCCTTACGCGTATTAAGCATAAAATCTTCTATTGGATGCTCACCAAGCAGGGGCGGCTGCAAACTATAAATAAATTCATTATTTCGAAAATACGCAAGCACCTTATTGATATATTCTTTATCGCTACCTGCCTGCAGGTGAAGCTCATTTGCCAGGGCGGCAACCCGTTGTCCGCTTACCGAGGTAATGTCCAGGTTTTTAGCAAACACATTCTCCGTCATATCTTCATAATAATATGGGTTAGCTGATTTTATAGTTTGCTGTTGCCGTTCTCTTAAGGCACCGAGACTACGTAAGGTTCGCCCTGTCCCCCATTTCAGATTAGCCGGTTTGACTACTGGCATATCAAGAGCAAAAAACCACTTTTGGTTTGAGGCTTCCTGCAATATCGTATACTCGATTAAATCATTATCTGAATATTTTACATCTGTAATGATACCGTTATTAACACGACTTTCTTTCCAGCTCCCCTGTTCATAATTTTCGAGTACCAAACCTCGCCAGTACCTTTGCTTTACTGTCGGTACTTCTCCCGCAAAATCTACTCTGAAAGCAACTTTTTCACTCAGGTTCAATTCATTTATGCTGCCGGGTTTCATCGTATCTGACATCCCTGTCAGTCCGGAATGGCTGTCTCCCGGCAATCCAAACAAACCGCCCTGCAAACGTGGGAATAATACAAACAATAATGCTGCTACAGGCAACCCCATCATCAGCATTAAGGCTGAACGCTTCAGCATGCCAAATGGGTTATCTCGTGTTCCATGATTCAAGTACATCATTACCGTGAATAGTATGATTACCACTGCAAACAAATAAAACCCGAGCAAGAGTGCCTGCGAATAGAGAAAACTCGTCAACACAATAAACAGGCACAGAAACACGATAAGCATATAATCACGCAGGCTTTTTAGCTCAAGAAATTTCAGCATCGTTAAAGCTATGAGCATAGCAACGCCTGCATCACGACCCAATAGCGTTCCATAATGCTTAAAAAGGAAGAAAATAAGCACGAATAAAATAAGCGTTCGTATAATTGAACCCGGCTGATAAGCCCTGCTGCTAATTATCTTATAGCGCCAAACAAACACGATGATAGCTAACACTGCAAACCAGGCAGGTAACCTGGTCAGGTGCGGGCTGATTGACAGAAAAAAGGCAAGTATTAATGAAAACAGGGCCTGTCTGTCGGGTAGTAATTCCTGACCGGTACTAATATGGAACCTTTTGAAAAGTGTGCTCAAAATTTGTTACATTAGTGCCAGCAGCTGCAAACATTTTGGCACTTGTCTATCATCATTCGATGGCGCTACCTCATGCCCGGGCAGATCAAGCCCAAATTTTATTCCCTGCGCACCCGCTTCAATTACCCAGCGTGTTAAGAGACTAATTCGATACTCTTTGTCCCCTGTCGTGTCACTCCATCTAAAAATCATCAACGGCATCTCTCCACCACTAAAGTCCTTGCTGTACAGCCCTTTACCCCGGGCATATGTTTTCCAGTCTATATGCTGTGGTGAATCACCTTTGCGATACTGACGCAAACCCGAAAAATCATCATTACTCCTTCTGCTTTGTGTCTGTATTGTACTGTTCCCTGCATACCTTAGCGGAAAATCCTGCCACTCAGACGGGCTAGGGTAAACCAGGCTTTTCTTTTCCAGCTGTGTGGGCTTACTCCAGGAAAATAACAGCCCGAGGGGAAAGCGAGTATTCACCTGTACCGGTGGCAGCGTATGCCAGCCCCTGGTTTTAACCCGGGTACTGCACTCGATGTTCAATGTTTCATTTGCTGGAAAATCTCTTCGCCTGCTTTGGTCTCCTTTAATATCAATTCCTATATCAAAACGGTCGCGCAATATTTGATTCCTTAGAATAAGAGTATAGCTAAGTAATTTCCCTGCAAATACTGGCTTACAGTCACCGTAAGAAATGCATATACCCTGAAGATTGCGGTGTGTATATAGCATCGACACCAGTACAGTAGAAAACAGGATGAACGTCATTATGTAGGCCAGAGAGTTGCTATAATTCACGGCCACCAGCAACATGGCAAGCAGCACCAATGAAAACAGGATGCCATGTCGGGTAGGTAACATGTAGAGGTTGTTTCTAGAAAGGCATTGCTCATCCATTTACGATTCCTCAAGGCCCCCTCAAATTATACTGCTGTAATTTCAAGCAACCTGTGAGCTGGATTCGTCCCTATATTTACTCGCCCCTCCTGGTCCATCACCATTGTCAGCCGGTGGCCTATGACTGCGGGTAAAACGTCCTGGATATCTTCTGGTAAAACAAAGTCCCTACCTGCTAGCAGCGCCCAGGCTCTACCTCCATTAACCAGATCCAGTGCCGCCCGTGGTGAAATTCCATTGCTGAACTCTCCTGAATTCCGCGACTGTCCAACCAGGTCCTGTACATAATCCAGTAGTGCGGGTTCAGTCTTAACCCTTTTTATTTCTTCCTGCCAGTCTAATATCTCATTTTTTGTCACAATTGAATCTGATTTCATCAAAAATTCTCGGCGGTCCTCTCTTTCCAGTAACAGTCGTTCAGCTTCTCTGTCTGGGTAACCAATACTTATTCGCATAAAGAAACGATCCAGCTGAGATTCTGGTAGAGGAAATGTGCCCGTTTGCTCGAGAGGGTTCTGAGTGGCAATAACGAAAAAGGGACGCGGCAAAGGATAGGTTACCCCATCAACACTCACCTGGCGCTCTTCCATGGCTTCTAGCAAGGCACTTTGCGCCTTGGGTGACGCCCTGTTTATTTCATCGGCAAGCACAACACTAGAGAATATGGGTCCTTTGTGAAAATGGAAACTATTATTACTCGTCTCAAATATTGAGACACCAGTGATGTCCGCAGGGAGCATATCACTGGTAAACTGTATTCTGCTAAAATCAAGACCAAGAGCCTTTGCCAGAGAATGTGCAAGCAGCGTCTTTCCCATACCGGGCAGATCCTCAATCAAAAGATGCCCTTTTGCCAGAAGACAGCATAAACATAATTCAATTTGTTTTTCTTTTCCAAGAACTATTTTATTTAGAAAGCTTCTAATTTCATTAAAGCGTGTATTCATTTTTTCCTGGATTCACTTCATCCTATTATTAAGAATGTGTTTCAATTACTAGTTGTTGTTTGAGTTCCTATATTAAGGTGTATATTGACAAGAGACAATCTATGCACCTTGATAAAATATCCACCTGATTATGTAAAATTATAAAATGAAAAAATTATTTTACAAAGCAGGCCTGCTATTATGCATTACACTTCTAACAGCTGGCTGTGCTACTACATCTCATAAGGACCAACCTAATGCTGAACAAAATCAGCAATCTGTAGCTGCGCCTAATCCAGATCCTTTTGAGAAAGTAAATAGAAAGATATATAAATTTAATCAAGATTTTGACAAGGCTATTCTCATACCATTTGCAAAGGGATACCGAAAACATCTACCAAGGCCACTTAGATTAGCTATCTATAATTTTTTCTCAAACACGGCAGAAGGCAGGAACTTTATCAACAGTTTATTCCAGGGGAAATTACACAGGGCTGTCGATAGCTTCTCTCGGCTATTCATAAACACCACTTTGGGCTTAGGCGGGCTCATCGATATCGCTACACAATCTGGCCTTGAACGACACGTAGAAGATATTGGTCAAACTCTGGCTGTCTGGGGCTTTGGTTTTGGACCTTATGTTGTCATACCAATAATCGGCCCATCCAGTGGCAGGGATCTGTTCGGTCTTTATAGTTACTTTGCCTATACGGATCCATTAGGTTATCTTGACGATTCTACTGCACGGTTTTCTATTCTGGTGCTTGATATGGTCGATACTCGGTCGCGCTATCTGCGTGCCTCTTCTGTGTTTGGGTTTGCCTCTGTTGATCCGTATTTATTTGAACGAGAAAGTTACTTTCAACAACGTCTTGATTTCATATATGATGGTTTACCACCCATCGATATCTACGATCAGTAACGAAGTTAAAGTAGTGAGACAACTATTCCCAGACATTCAGCCAAACCAAACCTGGACCCTGCAACGCGAATCACACCGCCTGTATATTGAAGAATGTGGGAATCCTGCTGGTATACCTGTCCTTTTTCTTCATGGTGGTCCCGGAGCTGGCTGTATTCCCGCACACCGTCGTTTTTTTGATCCCGAAAGCTATCGAATTATACTGTTTGATCAACGTGGTTGCGGTCGCTCTACCCCACACTGTTCTCTCGTTGACAACACCACAGCGCACCTGGTCGATGACATTGAATCCATAAGAGTCTTCCTTAAAGTAAACAAGTTTGTCTTATTCGGTGGATCCTGGGGATCATCTCTGTCTTTAGCCTATGCACAAAGCTATCCACATTCTGTGGCAGCGATGATACTGAGGGGTATATTTCTCTGTCGCCAGGAAGAAATACAATGGTTCTATCAAACAGGAACAAAACATATCTATCCCGATTACTGGTTAGATTTTATTTTCCCTGTTGAAGATTCAAAACAGGACGATATGGTCGGTGCTTATCATGAGTTACTGACATCCAGCAATGAAATTAAGCGTATGGCCGCGGCGCGGGCATGGGTAACGTGGGAAAACCGATGTGCCGGCCTGGTATACAATGACCCTTCCGACAAAAGTGAAAAATATAGTCCCAGCGCTCTTGCCATGGCATTAATTGAAAATCACTATTTCATCAATCAGTCTTTTTTTTCACCTAACCAACTACTTGATAATATGGATAAATTATCTTCTATTCCTGCAATTATTATACATGGGAGATATGATGCAATCTGCCCACTTGAAAATGCCTGGCAACTACACCATGCCTGGCCAGACTCAATCCTGAACATCATACCCGCCACTGGACACTCCGCCTTTGAAACTGCAAACATTGATGCCCTGATCAAGGCAGG
>Ga0209013_10005879_pt1 | contig 10496 bp, 9 predicted proteins | sample Cruoilmetagenom2_FD_187291 | JGI IMG/M metagenome (GOLD analysis project Ga0209013, IMG submission 187291) | Oil polluted marine microbial communities from Coal Oil Point, Santa Barbara, California, USA - Sample 2 (SPAdes) (version 2) | ecosystem: Environmental > Aquatic > Marine > Oil seeps ...
CTTCCCTGAGAAGGTCGAGTCCAAGGGCATTGCCGAGATCGTTGTTGCCAAGCACCGCCAGGGCGGCGTCGGCAAGATAGACATGACCTTCCTGCCCGAGTTCACCCTCTTTGCAGACATGGGACGATCCGACCCACCCATGTAGGTGGGAACACCGTGTGTTCCTCGGAAATCGCGAAGCAACGCTTCACAACTCCACGCCGTTCGAGGTAGCTTGGTCGGGTGAAGATTCCATCCGAGCTGAGCGTGGCACTATCGGGCTATTGGGGGGAAGTCGGGCAACGGTGGTTGGAGAATCTTGCCGACGTCGTTACCGCTGCTGAGGAGCGGTGGAGGATTGCGATCGGGGATCCCTTCGCACCGGGTGGCTATACCTCGTGGGTCGCACCAGCGACTTCCGCTGATGGCCAGGAGCTTGTCTACAAGTGCGTCATCCCCCATGACGAAGCGATCGGGGAGGCCAAAGCGCTTGCTGCATACGATGGTGATGGAGCAGTCCGTCTTGTCCAGTCTGAGCCGGACAGTTTTGAGCTCCTCCTGGAACGTTGCCGTCCCGGTCGCGATCTGTGGACCGGTACTAGCGATCGGGATCGACTCGAGACAGCAACCCATCTCGCACAGCGTCTGTGGCGACCGGTTGGCAACAGCACGTTGATGTCACTTCGGACGATCGGCCCAAGATGGGCAGACGTCACGGAGCGACGCTTGATAACCCATGATCTTCCCTGGGGATCGGCACCATTGGAGCGCGGAGCCGAACTACTGCGCAAGCTCCCGTTCGACGACCATGACCCCGTGTTGCTCCATGGCGATCTCCACCCGGGCAACATCCTCGCCTCCGAGCGAGAGCCGTGGTTGGTGATCGACCCCAAGCCGATGACCGGTGAGGCTGCCTATGACATGGCACAGTTACTCACCCAACACCAAGGCAGGGTTTCGGAGCCCCCACCACTTGGCGAGATCGAGGAGCGTTTGGCCATGCTCAGCGGGCTGGTCTGCCTCGGCCAAGAGAGAGTCGCTCTATGGTCTCTCGCCCGAACCTCGGAGTGGTCCATGTGGTCCTTTGAGCGCGGAGCCATGATCGACGCAGCTATCGAGTACTCGTGGACGCGATCCCTTGACACGATCATCGGAAACTGAGGTGGAGTTAGCCTCGCCGGATGAAGTCCTTTGAGCGATCGAGCATCCTCGCCATCGGTGCCCTCGCGATCCTTGCCATTGCGTGGGGCGCAATCCCGCTGTTTGTACGCAACGACGTACCATCCATCCAGCTCGTAGGTGTCCGTGTCACGTTCGGAGCAGTGGCTCTCGTTGCTGTCGCCGCTGCGCTCGGCAGGTTGACATTCCCGAAGGTGAGGCGCTGGCGGCTCGTGTTGTCAGGAATTCTCCTCGCACTGCACTGGGTCACGTTCTTCGAGTCGATCAAGCTCACAACCGTCGCGGTTGCCCTCGCAGTGTTGTACCTTGGTCCGATTGCGGCCTCGATTCTTGCGGGTCCGATTCTTGGGGAGCGTGTTGACACCAAGCTCTGGTTCGCACTCGCAGTCGCTATGGCAGGCACACTGCTTGTTGTGCAGCCATGGCAGGCCGAAGGCGTGGACCCCTTCGGGCTCGTCATGGCGGCCCTGTCCGCCGCGTTACTCGCTGGTGTAATGCTTGCGGGAAAGCCAGTGGCCACAGATCTCGGCGGTCTCACGATGGCCACAGGTGAGTTGATTGTTGCTTCAGTACTTCTTGCTCCAGCTACCTATCAGGCACTGAGTCAGCACGGTGAACACCTCGTCAACTTCATCATTCTCGGAGCTCTGTTCACCGGACTAGCAGGCTTCGTGTTCTGGGAGGTAATGCGTCACGTTCCTGTTGCGGCGGTGAGCGTCGTGCTGTACCTGGAACCAGCTTCGGCAGTCATTTGGGCGGCGGCCTTCCTCGGCGAGTCGCCGAATGCGATTGCTTGGGTTGGTGTTGGTTTCGTGATTGTCGGCGGTATGGTCGCCGCCACCGCGACAGATAAGGAACAGGAGGCGATCGGTGTTCAGACCGCTCTTTGAAGTTCGGGGTCTCCGAGTTGCCGTCGCGGATGATCGGAACGCACTCCGAAACGGTGTCGGGCCGGTGACTGACGATGGCGAACAGCTCCCTCCGGGATGGGTTGAGCTGCTTTCGGGCGTTTCGTTCTCGGTGAACGAGGGTGAGGTACTCGGGCTGGTTGGCGAGTCCGCTTCGGGGAAGTCGCTGATGCTGATGGGAGCGTTCGGTCTCTTGTCCTCGGGTGCGCGTGTCATCGGCGGAACCTCCATCTACCGCGGATACGAGTATCAGCCGTTTCACCCTTGGAAGGGGGAGGATGACAGGCGGTCGCGCAAGGAGAAGAAGCAGCGCAGGATCGCAGGCACGTCGGTAGCGGGATACAACGATGATGAGTGGTCGCGCCTTGTCGGTACCGAGGTTGGCTTCATGTTCCAGAATCCGGTTGGTGCATGGACTCCCGATCTTGCGATCGGCGAGCAGTCCGGCGAAGCGCTCACCGAGCACACAGATTTGTCATCGGAGGAGATCACCGAGCGTGTCTACGACGCTCTCGGAGAGGTCCACCTCCCTCGATCCAGCAGGCTCTTCGGCGCATTCCGCCATCAGCTATCGAGAGGAATGGCACAGCGAGCAATGCTCGCGGCAGCGCTCACCAAGAGTCCGAACCTCCTGATCGCTGATGAGCCGCTCAACGGACTCGATGCTCCCGTCGCAGCAGGGATAGTTGATCTGATCCAGGACATGCAGAAGCGGCGCGGCATGGCAATGATCTTCATCACGCATGACCTCGCTTCTGTCGCCCGTATTGCCGACCGGGTTGCGGTGGTCTATGGCGGGCAGATCGTTGAACAAGCATCAGCTACCGAAATCTTCCACCATCCAAGGCACCCGTACACGTCGGGACTTGTCGGCTCCATCCCTGGCACCGCGCCGGGAAGACTGCATCAGATCGAGGGTGAAGCACCGTTGCTTGTAGATCTCCCTCGCGACAGATGTCCATTTGTCGAGCGCTGCAAACATGCGATTGATATCTGTCGGTCGGGTGATCCGGCACCGTCGGTTGTTGGTGCTTCAGAGGTGCGGTGCCACCTTGCGTCGGATCTCGATCTACCGGGCGTGCGAGACTGATTTCACGCGCCGACGCATGGGTTCGGTTCTCTCACGATCGAGACAGATGACGCTGTTCTGGGACGCCCGGAGTTTGAGGCGGCTACGATGGCCATCGTTCCGGAGGCAATGGGACATTGTGATGAAATTGGTAACGTATATCGGGCTGGTGGTGCGGCGCGTGTGGACCAAGAAGGGGATCCTTTTTGGTTCGCTTCTCGGTGCGACACTCGTCATTGCACTCCTCGTGGTTGTGCCCCTGTACGAAGCTTCCGTGCAGGCGGTCGATCTGAAGTTCACCATTGGGAATGCACTTGCGGACGAGACGAGTGTCACCGCTTTCTCGATTCACAATGACTATTCGTCTGATGCCGCTGAAACAGATCGTGGGATTGTCGATAGCGCACGACGGACGTGGATCGACACCTGGTATCCGACGACCACCGAACGAAGCCAGAGCAGGGAGTTCGTTGTCATTCCCTCAGGCGGAGATGCAGCCAATGACTTCATTGCGCTGGGTGAGCAGTGGAAGGAAGATACTGCACTCTTTCTTGAGGAGGGAGGAGACCCGGAGGAAGTCCCAACGCCTCCCTATCCGACACCGCCTCGGGAACCAACACAGATCCGCATCTTTTCGTCTCCTGATCTTGAGGAGAGACTGTCGATGGTCGAAGGGGCCTATGACGCTTCGACGAGCATTCCTCTCAATACCTATCAACCGTTCCTGTTGATGATCGGTGAGGACGTGGCCCGGCTCACAGGGATGGGGGTTGGCGACCGATTCTTCATCAAACCATTCTCAGGTCTCAGGACAACATTCGAATACGTCGAAGTCGCGGCGATAGTTACGCCTGTCGACGGAAACGACAGTATCTGGGGGATCGACGACCCAGCGAAGATGGTCTACCTCGATCAGGCCTCGTTCGACCGGTGGCTGAAGGCATTTGGCACGACACCCGAGATAGATCCGTGGGCGAGAAGCTCCCGTGGCCTTCCCAGCATCAATGTCACGCAGCGGTGGAAGATGCCTCTCGATAAGGCGTCTGTTGACCTCGAGGACCTCGAGGAGCTCCAAAGCCGGTTGGGGCAATTCCGAGCCGAGGTTGCTCGTGAGAGTGGTGGGACGATTCCTACGGCTTCGGTGATCTCGGTACTTCTTGATGCGTTCGTGACCCGCTCGGTGGTCATCGGCGGACCGATTCTTTCGGTACTTGCGCTCGTTGTTGGAGGAGCGATCTACTTCCTGGTGTACACATCTGCGATGACCGTCGAGCGCGAAGGTTCGGAGATCGCGCTCTTGAAGTCGCGAGGCGCCTCGTCATGGCAGACAGTTGGGATACATCTTGGCCAGTCGTTATTGGTTGCTGTCCTGGCCGCGCTCGTTGCCCCATTTATTGCCCGGTTCATGGTCGGTCTCACCGGACGGGTACCGCCGCTGTCATCCCTCACCGGTGGCGATCCATTGCGGGTTGCCCAGGTCCGCTCGGTGGTTCCGTTCATGGTTACAGGGGGCATTATCACGTTCATTGCAATGGGCGTCACAGTGTTCCCCTACGCCCGGCGCGGTGTGCTCTCCCTGCGGTCGCTATCGGCTAGGCCAGGAACCCAATCTGTTTGGCAGAAGTACAACGTCGACGTGTTCGCCATTGCGCTCGCTCTTGTGTTGCTGACCCAGCTGAGGCTGCGGGGATTCATCGACCACTCTTCGGGAGAAGCGACCCTGGATCCCCTGGCGATCATCTTCCCTGCGCTGCTGCTGTTCGCGGGAGCCCTTGTGCTGTTGCGTATCTTCCCCTATCTCCTGCGTTTCGTCGGATGGGCTCTCACGAAGCCTCGAAATCTGTCGATCGCTCTCACCGGGTGGCATCTCGGGAGGAATCCTGTGCCCTACGGGAGGCTTGCACTCCTCGTCTGGGTAACGACAGGCCTCGGTGCCTTCGCCCTTACCTATGCCGCGACGCTTGAAGCCTCGTACACCGACAGAGCTGAGTTTGCTGCCGGCGCAGATGTTCGAGTCGTCGGCGGCGGCGCGGGATACGCGGTGGCTCCAGATGGCTCACTGGGAACTCCCGTTCAGCGAACGATCGGTGCTCCTCGTCAGAGCGGTCGGAGCGCCGAGGTGCTCGCGGTGATCCCAGAGGGCTTCGCGTCCGTGGTCAAATGGCGCTCAGATTTCGGCGCAGCTACACCCCAAGAGATGTTCTCCCAACTGCGGCCTGACGGAGTTGCACCGACCGTGGGCATCGTGGTCCCAGATGGCACGTCTGAGATACGAGTGGATGGAATCGTGGTACCCGTGAGCCTCTTGGCCGAATCTGAAGCCGTCTCTGACCCACCGAGCAATCATCGATTGGTGGTCAAAGTTGTCGATGCGCGGTACCGAATGTGGACCATGGTCGCCGATGATGATTTCGTCGACTCACAATGGAGAACGGTAAGCATCGACCTCGCCAGTGGGCTCAATGGAAACTACACGAGTCCGCCCGAAGGGCCGTTTGCGATTGTGAGTATGTGGGTTGAACTGGCGAACCAGCAGAACGGCTTCGTAGTGAATGGGCATGACCTACTTCTCTCGTCCCTTGGAGCCGTGACAGCCGATGGTGTGGTTGAGTTGGACCCAGACGATCTGAACGGTGATGGTGATCTTGTGATCAGGCATGATGTGCCAGCATCAATCGCCGCGGAAGCGAGGTATGCCTCAGTCCCTACCGACGTCGTTGAGCCAACCCAAGCCGAGATTGAGTCGTCGCCATTGTGGAGGGACGGAGACGCCCAGATGTGGACCCTCCCTGGGAACCGCACGCGGTCCAACACTCGCGTGCCCAATGCGAGGCTCACTCCTCCTGACATCCGTGTGCTTCTCGACCGCGAGGCGGCGTCGATCGCTGGTCTCAACGTGGGTGATGTGTCCAACTACAGCATCGGATCCCAGGTCGTCACCGGTGAGATGGCTGGTTTCGTTGAGCGGATACCAACGGCAACTGATCCTCGTCGGCAGGGAGTGATGGTCATCGACTTCGAGGCATACAACGTCTGGGCCAATGGGTTTGCCTCATGGTCCCTCGCTGGCGGACCAGCCGCCATCGAGAGCCCGGATGAGCTGTGGGCATCGACCAATGACCCGGATGCTGTAGTGAGGGTCGTCTCGTCGCAGATGACGTTCCTTCCGGACTCGGTATGGACCGTCGGCATTGTCGAAGCTGCATTTGCGTCGAGGCCCGTGCAGGTCGGGCTGGTCGCAATACTGTTCGTGGGCGCTGCTACGGGCGTGGTTCTCGCTCTTGCGGGAGTAACTGGGTACGTGATGCTGGCCGTAAGTCGCAGGGCCAGAGAGATGGGTGTTCTGAGGGCTCTTGGCTTCGAGCGGTCGAGTGTTGGACTGACCTTCGCCCTCGAACAGTTCGTTGTCATTGGCCTCGGCGCTGCCATCGGAGTTCTCGGAGGAATCGGTCTCGTGATTGTCATGTTGCCGTTCTTCCAGCTTGGGGAGACAGCAGAGGTCGTTGAGCCACCGATCCTGCTCAGCATTCCTCTGAACCAACTCGTTGGGTATATCGCAGTCGTTGGTGTGCTGTTGATCATCTCGGTGTTGTGGGCCACTCGCCGTGTGTCGGCGCGACGGATGAGCGAGGTATTGAGGGAGGTGGAGCGCTGATGCCACCGATCGTCCAATGCTCGAACGTGATCAAGATCCACAAGCAGGGCAACCTCGAGGTTGTGGCACTTCAGGGTCTTGACTTCGCAATGGAGCAGGGCGAGTTCATCTCGATCGTAGGGGCGTCCGGATCAGGGAAGTCGACGCTACTCACGATCCTCGCCGGCTTTGAGAGGCCCTCTGCTGGCCGAGCCATCGTCGCTGACCGTGACCTATCAGATATTTCACAGAAGGAATTGACGCGGTTCTACCGCAGGGATGTCGGCTTCGTCTGGCAGGATTTTACGCGAAACCTGTTGCCGTACTTCAAGGTGCTCCAGAACGTTGAGCTTCCGCTGTTGCTCGGTGGGATCGGGCGATCGAAGCGCAAGAAGCGCGCAATGGATCTACTGGAGGCTGTTGGTCTGCGCGGAAAGGCCCACGCTTCGGTGCATACGCTCTCGGGCGGAGAACAGCAGAGGCTCGCGCTATGTGTCGCCCTCGCTCCGGGGCCGAAGTTACTGCTCGCGGACGAGTTGACGGGTGAGCTCGATACCGAGACGTCTCTGGAGATCTTCGAGCTTCTGCGCCGACTCTCCCACGACGGAGGTCTATCGATTCTCGTGGTAACTCACGACGTTGCAATCGCTCAGCGGACCGATCGTGTGGTGAGGATCGCGGACGGTCGGATAGCGACACAGAGTCGCCTTGGGGCTACGGAGCTTGTGTCTCTCGACCAACGCGGCATGGTGCAGTTGCCTCGCGACATGTTGATGGAGTCAGGTATCAAGGACCACGTTCGCGTGAAGGTCGTACCTGAGGGGTTGCTGCTCGAGCCGGAGGAGATTATCGATGAGTCTTGAACTGCAGGGTGTTTCGAAGCAGTATTCCAATGGCGCAGTCGGTGCCCTCGATGTGGATCTGATCGTCCCCAGCGGACAGTTCATAGCGTTGTTCGGGCCGTCCGGATCGGGGAAGACCAGCCAACTCCACATGATGGGATTGCTGCAGCGCCCAGATACGGGCGAAGTGTGGATCGATGGCGAGCAGGTCGATGGTCTGTCTGAGTCGGCCGCGGCGAAGCTCCGTCGTTCAAAGCTGGGCTTCGTGTTCCAGTCGGCAGGACTTCTGACATTGTTGTCCGCACGCGAGAACGTCGACGTATCCCTCCGGCTTGCCGGCGACCGAGGATCATCGGCGAAGCAGAAGGTACAGGCAGCCCTTGAACGTGTAGGTATGGCGGACCGGATGAGTCACAGACCCGACGAGATGTCCGGTGGTGAGCAACAGCGAGTGGCTATCGCCCGGGCCTTGGTGCACGAGCCGAAGTATCTCTTCGCGGACGAGCCAACAGGTGAGTTGGATACAACGACCGGTGCCGGGATTCTCTCGATGCTGGCTGAAATCGCCAACACAGGAACAACAGTGGTGATGGCGACCCATGATCCGTCTGCCATCGACTACGTCGATACTGCCTATTTTGTTGAGTCTGGTGCCGTGCACATCCCAGACAGGGAGGAACTTGGCCTCTGGCTCACCGAGGGACGCGAGTTCATGGGTGACAAGGGACCGACGACAGGCGACTAACGACAGCCTTCTACCATCGCGCTATGACTGAATCAGTTGCGGCCAAGTCAGGTCGAGATATTGTCAGCGTGCAGGGCACGGACGCGGGCGAGTATCTGCAGACCCAGCTGACCCAGGATGTTCTGTCGCTCGATGTCGGCGAATCGGCGTGGTCGTTTCTTCTCAAGCCGAAGAGCGAGATCATTGCGCTCATGCAAGTCACAAGGTCTGGCTCCGACGAGTACACGCTGTCGATGGAATCTGGGTGGGGAGACATTGTTCGCACCACCATTGACGAGTTCCTTGGTCGCATGGACATCTCCTTCCACCAGACGACGGCTCAGATCGATGGAGTGGACGAGCATGCCAGGATTACCAGCGGTTGGCCCAAGATGGGCAAAGAGATCGACGGTTCGGTCACACCGGCCATGACCGGCATCGTTGCTGAAGCGGTCGCGTTCGACAAGGGCTGCTATCCGGGTCAGGAGTTCGTTGCTCGAGTGCACTATCGCGATGCGCAACCACCGAGCCGTCTTGTCCGAATGACCTTCGATGACGGCGCGACGGTTTCCGAAGGAGCGGTGATCTCCGTCGAAGGCGACGAAGTCGGGATCGTCACCTCGGCCGGGCAAGGTGTTGGCCTTGGATATCTCAAGCGCAGCGTGGCTACGCCCTCACGCGCCGTCATTGGCCACGTCGAGGTCGAGTTGCTTCCTACTCAGCTTTCGTGACGCAGAATTCGTTGCCCTCTGGGTCGGCAAGCACGGTCCAGTGAAATCCACTCATCTCGTGATCGTCTAGGCGTGAGCCACCGAGGCTCTCAACCCTGTCGATCAGGGCTTCGGGGTCCTTGTGGCTGAGGTCCAGGTGGAGGCGGTTTTTGACTACTTTGTCCTCTGGGACCCTCTGAAAGGCAAGCCGGATGTGGTTGCCGGGCAACGGGCTGCCAAAGATGTAGTCCGGGTACTTCTGGGCAACCTCGATTCCGACTATCTGGGACCAGAAGTCCACGAGAGCTTCAGGATTGTGGCAATCGATCATGATGGCCCCCACACGGGCGTGAACGTCCGTCACGTCGAACCGCCGAAGTCCTGATGCATCTGTGAGGGCGTCGGTCCCGTCTGCCCCTGGTACTTCGACCCGAGTTCCGGAGAGCCGTACGGGTATTCAGCCGGGGTTGTCATCTGATAGAAGCTGATCTGACCGATCTTCATGCTCGGGTAGATGGCGATTGGGAGGTTGGCCACGTTGGAGAGCTCCAGGGTTACCTGGCCCTTGAAGCCAGGGTCGATGAAACCCGCGGTCGAGTGAATCAGGAGACCAAGACGACCAAGGCTTGACTTGCCCTCGAGGCGCGCAACAACGTCATCAGCGAGCCCAACCACTTCAAGCGTGGAGCCGAGTACGAATTCGCCTGGGTGGAGGATGAATGGCTCCTCATCGCTTGCGTCTACACCAACCGTGAGGTCACCCTGTGGAGCCTTTGGATCGATGACGGCGTATCGGTGGTTCTCGAAAACTCTGAAACTCGGGTCGCAACGCAGGTCGATGCTCGATGGTTGCACCATCGATTCGTCATACGGATCTATCGAGATCCGGCCGGTTGCGATCGCTTCCTTGATGGTTCGGTCTGAGAAGATCATCGGACGCCGATGCTAGCTCCTTGCAAGATGCTTCTGGCATGGGAACCTGGGGAAGGTGTTCGGGGCCCAAGCCAGAGCCAAGCGGTGCCAGATAGTCCTCGAGATCTGAGCAAGCGAGATGCATCAGGGGAGAACGACTGGGAGTCCGGTCTCGTACCAGCTCGCGATTCCGCCGTCGATCTCCGTAACATGCGCGAATCCGAGATCAGCGAAGGTGCTCATTGCCTGACCAGACCGGTTGTCGCTGCGGCAATACACGACGTAGTGCGCATCCTTGTCGAGCTTGTCAAGATCGTCTGCGAATGAGGCCTCGTAGAAGTCGAGGTTGATGGCACCTTCGATGATTCCGTCGCTGAACTCATCTGGTGTCCGGATGTCGAGGATGACTTCATCTGATTCCGCAGCGATCACCGCAGCGGCATCGTTAGGGCTTACGGTCTCGAGGGTCCCAGTGCTCGATGAGCAGCCGGCAAGGACCACGGCACCGAGCATCAGACTCGCGACGAGTGCTTTGGTTG
>Ga0209013_10005880_pt1 | contig 10495 bp, 8 predicted proteins | sample Cruoilmetagenom2_FD_187291 | JGI IMG/M metagenome (GOLD analysis project Ga0209013, IMG submission 187291) | Oil polluted marine microbial communities from Coal Oil Point, Santa Barbara, California, USA - Sample 2 (SPAdes) (version 2) | ecosystem: Environmental > Aquatic > Marine > Oil seeps ...
AACACCAAACTTTGATAATTTTGAAATAGCTTTAAGCTGATGCATTTCAAACTCATCAACCGTCTGTGCATAAGTTGATGGAACTATAAATAAATAAACGAAAAATATGGTAATCAATATGTTAAATGTTTTCAATTTAGATCCTTGTTGATTTTATATTAATTTTTAGTTTAATAAGAAAGAACTATTTTGGCTCTCCCGATTCTTCCTCTTCCATTTTTTTATTAGCATTTACTTCAACCCTATGTTCAATAGCATTTTTCTGATCTTTTGTATAAAACTCATCAGTTGCTCCATATATGGTGGTCAGTAAACTGCCTCCTCTGCGCCTCAATTTAATTGCAGTTCTAATAAGTGCTGCAATTATTATAATGAGTACTGCAAATATTAAAATTATCTCAAATAGGTCATTCATAAAATAGAATTTTATTCTGTTTGCTTAGCTGCTATCCAAGTACCTCCTAATCCTTTACCTTCCCAAACCCCTGTACCTGTTTCTGGAGCAATTGCACCAGAAATATTTCCTATATGCTTTCCACCAGCGAATATAGATCCATTAAGTGTTCCGTCCTCAATAACTTCACCGGAAAAGAACACGTCATAATTCAGTCCATTAAGGTTAATATTATCAGCAAACGAAAAAGTGAGATCATTTTTAATAACGAAATTAAAGTCAGAATTTACATCTCCTGACAACTTCAATGTCCAGTTTCCTGAATACATTTTTTGAGGTGTTTGACTGCATCCAATAAATATAAATTCTAATATTGTTAGTAAATAGATTGAAAAATATTTCTTCATGGTTTAACAATATAATATGTTTATAAATTGTAAATATGTTATAAAATAAGTAACTACAATTTATAATTTTTGAAGTTCTTTTGGTACTAAATATTAGGTTCATTAAATATGAAAAAATCTGACGATAAATTTGAATTAATTGCAAAAACATTCTATGGACTCGAGGAAGTGTTAGCTGAAGAGTTGAAATCACTTGGGGCAGACAATATATTAAAACATAATAGAGCAGTTAGTTTCAATGGTGATAAGGAACTGATGTATAAATCAAATTATCATTTGAGAACTGCGTTAAGGATACTAAAGCCGATTTTTGTATTCAACGTCCGGACAACAAAGTCTTTGTACAGAAGCATTAAAGAATATAAATGGGAAAAAATATTTGGGGTAGAAGATACATTTGCTATAGATGCTGTGATATCATCAAATTATTTTACACACTCTAAGTATGCAGCATTAAAAGTAAAGGATGCAATTGCTGATAGATTTAGATCAAAGTTTGGCAAGCGGCCATCAGTAGATGTTGATAATCCAACAATCAGAATTCATATACATATTTATGAAGATCAGTGTACCGTTGCATTGGATAGTTCTGGAGATTCATTGCACAAAAGGGGATATAGACTTTCGAAAATGATGGCTCCTTTAAATGAAGCGCTTGCTGCCGGGATGATTTTATTAAGCGGATGGGATAAAAAAAGTGAATTCATAGATCCAATGTGCGGATCGGGGACAATACCAATTGAAGCTGCATTGATAGCATTAAATATACCTCCTGGATATTTGGGGAGAACTTATGGATTTCAGAAGTGGAAAGATTTTGATCAGACTTTATGGAATAAAATCAGTGCTGAGTCATCTATAAAAGCGGATTCAAAAATTTTGATTGTAGCATCAGATAAATCACCCAATGCTATTGAAACCACAGCGCGAAATGTTAAAAGTGCCAAACTTATGAAACATATCAAAATTGGAATAAAATATTTTGATGAACAAAAACCTACTTCTGAAAATGGTATGATCATCATGAATCCACCTTATGGCGAGAGATTAAAAGAAGAGGACATTAATGATCTTTATAAAATGATAGGGGATTCATTAAAGACGAATTTTTCTGGATTTGATGCATGGATACTAAGTGCCAGTAAAAGTGCGATGAAAAATGTTGGATTGAAAACATCAAAAAGGCTCACGCTTTATAATGGAGCGCTTGAATGTAAATTCTATAAATATAGTCTTTATTCAGGAAGCAAAAAGTACAAAAATTAAATACGTTTCTAATTCAGAATTCGTATCTCAATCTTATTTTTATCCCGTGCACTAATTGTACCCTCATCTTTGCTGCCGTATTTATATTCTTTCATTCTATTCGTATCCACACCAAGTGATAATAAATATCCCTTTATCGCATCAGTCCTTTTTTGGAAAAGCCCTAAATTGTTCTTATCAGAGTTGCTCTCATCAGCATATCCTCTAAGAAGGATCTTCATTGCAGAATTTTGTGCTAAGACTTGTGAAGTATAATATAATCCAGGATATGCATCTTGTTTAAGACGACCACTGCTAAAATCAAAATCAATTGTTACAAGAATCCATTCATCGCCAGTAGGTCTTAAAACCGGATCTTCCATTGGAACTTGCACAACAACTTCTTTAATCACTTCTTTTGGGAGTCTGTCTTCAATCATTTTATCAATTCTTGCGTAAACGATTGAATCCGGGACAGAACCAATTCCATCATATAAATTACATAGTTTTGATGGAGCACCCTTAGAAAAATAGTACTGCATACCTAAATTAAATGACATAAACGCATCTGTGTTTGCACCAATAACACCATAACCAGCTGAACCGTATCTACCATCAAAGCCGCTGTTGGCAACAGAATGAACAGCAAGCTCAGAACTGAGTTTCCATTTATCAGTTAAACTTGCTTCGAAACCAAATCCCACATTAAAAATAAATTCAAGAAATGAACCATCATAATCTGGATCATCTGGATTTTCCAAACTGTATGAATCAAGTCCAAGTCCAGCATTTATATATGGAGAAAATGGACTGCATGGAATAAAATAATACATCAGATCAAAGCTTCCGTAGAAACTTTTTGTAACGGTTGTTTCAGCACCGGTATCGTATGTTCCTTCCAAGTGGGAGTATTTGGTCATGAACCTAATGCCGGCTTGCTCAATAAAATTTCTTTGAATAGAAAGGTAGCCGCCATAATTCGAGTTCAGCATTCCAGTATTTGTTCCTGTCAACTTAGGATATGACAAACCAAATCCTAGTGCCCAACTTTTTTCAGCAAGCTGAGCAGTTATATTTGAGGTTAAAAAGGAAAATACAATAATTACAAAAAGTAAAAATCTTTTCATTTTAAATCCAAGCTTATTCTACGATAAATCAAGTTGCATAAATACACTATATCGTAATTAAACATTTTTTTAGTTATAGTCAATAGTTTTGACTTAATAATAATTCTGGATCTATCCGGTTTGTATGAAAAATAATCTGAAAAATGAATCAATTAGATATTAAAACCAATTTGATTTTTTCAATTTCCTCATCTACTTTTTCTCGTTGATCATTATTCAAATTCATTTTACTAACGGTGCTAAACTCTTCTAGTGCTTCATTATTCAAATTTAATGATGAAAGCAAGTTAGCAAAATAAATTCTGTCCTCAACATTTTTGCCGGTAGAAGGATATTTTCGGTAAGTTTCTTTAGCAACAATAATTGCAGATTCCTGATAACCATTTTCCGCGAGCTGTTTTGCTCCATTTATTTTTCTCTCACCCAAATTATTTGAAGTGACTACCATTGAATTTGCAACCACGGTTTCTTCACCGTATACTGCTGTGTTTTTTCCAATCTTATTGTTTTTTGATTTAGGGACATTTCTTATCTCCTCCATAGCCAGAGCAAGAAGAAGATCATTTATAGATATCTTTTTGAGGTAGCTAAGTCCGAGTGCGGAATTCTCATCAAGAATAAATTTGCCTCCATCTTTATCTAATTGTATAAAGGAATTTTTGTCAGTAATTATTAGATCATCACCATTAAGAATATCACCTTTATTTAATTGGGTAAATTCCTCTTCCGTTCCTTTTTGAACAAGTACTTTTCCTTTAATTTTATCAACTTTGAATTGCTGTGCATGAGTAATGACAGCTAATAAAATTATTATTATGATTATTAATTGTTTCATTTTTCTCTCCTAGTAAATATCATAAATTACTACACTTCCTTTAGATAAGCCGTAATTTTCAATTGCTACAGTATAAAATTTCTGTGCTGCAATATCCCATGAAGTTTCAAAGTTAGTTAAAGATGTCATTTCAATTGGAATCCAAACTTCATCTTCTCTTTTTACATTTTTACGAAGCATATATTTTTTATCATTTTTTGTGATCAGAATAACTTCTTCCGGCTTAAGTTTTGTATTGACCAATAAATTTACATGACTAATTCCATCAGTTGATATGTAATCTACAAAAGCTGTTTGAATTCCAATGCTTTCAAGTACGGAACTGAATGCTACACTTAAGTCGTCACAATCTCCACCTTTTAATTTCAAAGTTTGGGTAGGGAATTGAACGTATTCAACTGATGCACGAGGATCGGATACATACTGCATATTTGATACAAAATTATTGAACAACTCTTTTGTTCTAACGAAATTCACTAATGGTTTTGGAGTTTCTTTGAACAAACTCTTTTTTTGGCTAAGAATATTTTTTGCATACTTATTTGATTGTGTAATATCACTTTTCACAAAATATCTTAGATTCTTAACTTTTCCATCCCAACTGTTTTGGTCATTTATTAGAATCGGTTTTTGTTGTTCATCATCATATTCTTCATAATCAGTAGAAAGATAAAAATCTACCTGGGAAATTTCCCTTTTTTTGTAATCTGATTTAGATTCTGAGATTATTGTGAAAAATTGCACTTCAGTTGTATCTCCAGATTGAATTGTAATACTTGGAGAGAAAATAATTTCATCATTGACCGCTTGGATAAAACTAGATGGTTTTACAACAACACTGCTATTTGAAATGTTTGTAACTTTTGCAATGGCAAAAGGAATGGAAATATACTCCTCGGCAAATGTTGGAAAAATTTCATTAATTATTTCAACATCCACAAATTCAACATTTTTTTCTGGTTTGAAATTCAATGCTAAATTCAAGTTTGCGTTAATTGTATTATAGCTGAATTGATTATTGGTAATATTGTGAATTCCACTATTCAATAAATCATTTGCAGGCATTATGCCTTCATGACTTTCAGAATAAAGAATTGCTGTAAGGTTCAAGTTAATTGATCTATTGGAATAATTAATTGACGGCTGAAAACCTGCTATAAAAGGTTCTTGATATTTATCATGAAACAGAGATAAACCAAATCCCAGTTTACCCTCGGCGATATTAAATCTAATGTTTGATCCTATTATAAATGAACCACTTGTTTCAAGGTTTGCTAGCAAATAAAAACTATTTATCGGTTCAAAATCAATTCCAAAAATCGCACCTTTCTCAACTTTCAATTCAAGATTTTGGTTATCAATAAACTCTCCATTTTCAGCAAAGATAAAAAGATTGTATGACGAGACATTTAATAATAGATTTTCAATAGGTTGATAACTGAACCCAATATCAGCACGCCAATGTTCCTTTCTATATTCATCCGTAATTGTAACTAAAGTATTGATTGAATCACTAAAATAGAAATAAACATTATCTTGTGAATATGACTGCTCAAAATATCTAAGTGAAATACCGCCTGAAAATTTATTGGAAAATTGATAATTATAACCAAACCCAAATTTTTCTGAATATTTCAACTTTGAGTTCAGGATTTTGACTGTGTCACTTATTGTAACCAAGGTATCAGTGTTTAAAAGAAAACTTTTTCTAAAGCCTGGAGTATAACGAGCGTACAAATAATGATTTCCGATACTTTTCCCAACAGAGCCCATCATTAAATCGGATACTGTTTTGGGAGCTATGAATACTGCTCCAGAAAATGTGAATTCCCAATCTATGGTTTTATTATAATTCATTGTATTACTTTCAAAACTATTTATTCTAAATTTTGGAGTTATCAATTTTGAGAACCCGCCAAAAATATCTAATGACTGTTGTGAAAAAGTATCTGTAACAGTTATAAGCAATATGAATAATATTAGTAATTGTTTTTTAAGGTACATCTATTTTGATATTGTGAACAGTTTGAGCTACTACAATTTGATCATTTACGTTTGGATCAACAGTAAACTTTTGCCTAACAAATGAAATTACCATTTGGTTGAATCTATCAAAAGGAAAAGTTTTTATAAGCGATTTAGGAATTGAAATTGCCCCATTATCTGGTACTCTAATTTTATAAAGAGGGAAGGGACTAATTTCATTTCTATTCAATCCTCCAATTACAAGTTCAACCTTTCCAACATTTGTTGAATTCCATTTTAAAGCAATTTCTAAGTTTCTATCTCTTCTGGTTCCAGATACTTTAACATGTCCAACTATTTCTTCAGGAGTAGGAATATTAAAAGTAACATCATTCCCAACAATAGGTTCAAGTTTGAAACTAATATTAGAATTATAAGGAAACGGAAATAATGAAGAAGTTCCATGCTTTTGTGTAAAATAATGAACCCACCCAAGAAGAGTATCAACAATCTCTCCATGCCATCTATATTGTACTTTTCTGGGTAGCGGAATTGCACCGATATCATTAAAACTTACCTTTCCAATAAGTCTTGAATAATATCCGATTGTTCTTCCGTTTGGTGTTTCAATTTTTACATTCTTATCAGTAAAAAGCGCAAAAGCTGAAGTTCTTTTTACTGTATATTCTTTATATGTATTTCTTATTCCACTTAGATTTATAATTGCTCTTTTAGTTGGAGTTGGTGCAACGTAACCAATTGAATCATATCCATTTTGATAAACATAAAGATCCGGCTCAGGGGAAAGTACTTCGATATCAACTTGAGTATCTGAAGGGATATCTTGAACAATAATTTCTGTTGGTGCTGGTTCAGTACACCCGAACTTAATAAATGCTAACAATAGAAAAATATATTTATATGGTTTCTTCATCACTCAATAAAATTTTGTTAATAAGTTTAGTTAATAATTTAAAAAACTGAAAGCCTTTCTAAAGAAAGGCTTTCGAAAAAATGAAATTTATAATACTAAATATGGAATTCCCCAAGTACTTGTCTCAACGGGAGTTTCGTCATCAAAAATTACTTGTTTTGGCATTGCATTGATAATAGCATGTTTAAATCCAGGCCAGTGATTAGCTCTCCATGTGTTTTCATAAACTTTATTGTAATATTGACCATCAAATTCAGATGAAACTAATTCAAATAATTTCTTTGATCTATGATGACGGCCGGTTCTAATAGCTCCCCAAGTTAATGAAACGAAGTCAGTCTCTTCATCCTTGCTTCTAACTTCCATTCTAATAGTTACTTCTTGACCTCTACCTATTATTGGTAATTGACGTAATAAACCAGGATCTCTTGTTAAGTAGTAATCATTAGGTGAATCGACTACAATTTCATTTCCACTAGGAAGATAAATAGTCATTTTTGTTATTTTTATGTTTTCTGTTATAACACCGCCTTCTGGTAAAGAAATTGAATGTATCCTCCATTTTTTCAACGGATCAATTTGTACAGTTCGTTTAACTAAAACTACATTTCTTGTCATAGTAGAAGTAAACCCTTTTTGAATTAGTGTATCAACTGTATTTGAATCGATTGTCGAGAATGGATCATCGGAAGCAGCAATAAATAAAATTCCTCTAAAAGTATTTGTAATAAATGCGTAAGCTGTATCTCCCTGAATATCAATATTAATATTTCTGTTTACCAATACCATTTTTTGTCCAACTCTAACAGGGTAAATTGCTTTTGCTAAACCATTTGTTACAAAATCCATTGCATCATCTTCATTATAATTTGGTTCAAATGATTGAATAATTTCATCTTCGTCAATAAGCTTTTGAATCTGATCTTGTTCAGATGATGTTGGCTCTACAAGAGATGAATCTTCATTACATGCAGCGAATAGAAAGAAAAGAAATAGAGCAATTAAACTGTTGGTGATTAGTGAATTTAGGTTTTTCATTCTAGCCTCCCAGCTATTTGTTTGTGTTTGGTTGCTTCTTTGTGCTACAGTACACAAATCGGATGCCAAGCAGTTTAAAAATCTGTAAGTTGTTTAATAACAATAGATTAAGGATTCGTGCAGTAAGAAAGAATTGCCTGGAAAAAGGGCTGAAATGCCTGAGTGGAAATTTTCAGGTGAATAAAGAATGTTACCGCAGAGACGCAAAGGAAAGTTAGGCAATAAACTGCTTAATTATCTCATCAAGAAATGAATGGTATTTGTGAGGCAGATTTTTATACTTTGAGCTGAATTTACTTTTCAAATCTTCAAAACTTAAATTACCGGCATTTTTTATATCAGTTTCCAGATTCTTCAAATATGTTTGACCTTTTTTATGAACCTTTTCAAGAGCGCCCTCAATCTCTGAACTAACAATATTTTTACAAGATTGTTCAATATTAAAATTAGTTTGAACATAATTCTGAAAAAAGATTCCTCTGAAATTCTCAGAAATTATTGTGCGGCTAATATTTCCCAGCTCTTTAGCTGTCTCATTTATTGCCGAGTGAGAAAATTCCTTTTCTCGTAATGAATCCAATATCATCTGCTCAAGATTAGATTTATCAAGATTTGCCAGTTCAGAAGGGAGATCAACAATTTTTATAATATTTCTATTATCAGTCTGAGCAAAAATAGCTGCTCGTTTAATCGTTGATTCCAATTCTCTTACATTTCCGGTCCATTCATTTTCAATAAGTATTTTCATAACAGCTTTAGAGATTTTAAGTTCCGGATTTTCCCGCAATGCAAAGTACTCAGCAATTATTGGGATATCTTCGTCGCGTTCTTTTAGCGAAGGTACTTCAACAGTTATAACATTCAGCCGGTAATAAAGATCTTCTCTAAATTGTTTTTCCTTCACTAATTCAAATAGATTTTTATTTGTGGCAGCGATAACGCGGATATCAACATGCTTTGTCTCGGATGAACCTACATTCTGCAATTCTCCGGTCTGCAGCACTCTTAATAATTTTGTTTGAAAATTTTCAGAAGTTTCGCCGATCTCATCTAAGAATATTGTCCCTGTATCAGCTGCCTCAAATCTGCCAATCTTATTTGCACTTGCATCTGTGAAAGCGCCTTTAACATGCCCAAACAATTCACTTTCTAATAAATTCTCCGGGATTGCAGCACAATTGAATGCAACGTAATTTTCATCTTTCCTTTTACTCAACTGGTGAATTGCATTTGCTACAAGCTCCTTGCCACTTCCGCTCTCTCCCATTATCAGCACTGACGCATCAGTCGGAGCGACACGTGCTACCATATCAACCAGCTTTTGCATTTTGGAGCTGCAGTAAACCATTCCTAAAAAGTTATTTGATTCTTTGGTTTTCTCATCAAGGAAAACCGTCTCATTTTCTTCTTGAGATATTCGCATCTGAGCTACTTGCTCTTTCAAATTTTCTACTTGATCAATTAGATGTTTGGACGGTTCCTTAGACTTGGCAGCTTCCTCTTCTAATTCAAAAAGTATTTTTTCCTTCGAGATCAAAGTTCGTTTCAGTATCTCCTTTTCACTCGTTACTTCAGATAATTTATACTCTTTCTCTTGAACATTAAAAGCGATTTCCGCTAGTAATAGTAAGAAGATCGGAAGTATGAAGGAAGCGTAATTTAACTCAATGTAAAAAGATGTAAAAAAGATAAAGGAAATAACAAAAAGGACTATAAAAACTATTGGATAAATAATTAATTGTAATCTTCTTACAATAATTATATTTAGAAAAATGATGAATGCAAAAAGAACTGCAGATAGAGAAATATAATTTGTTAATAAAAAACTATCTGAAAGCAAATTGTCAACTGCAATTGCATGAAGTCCAAGTCCGGGAAGTACTTTATCAAAGTAGCTGGAAACAGATTTACCAATAGTAGGGTCTGTAACGCCAATTAGAATTATTTTGTTTTTAAATAAATTCAGCTGCGAATCGTTGTTTTCTATTAGATTAAAAAACTCAATTAAACTAAAACTTTTAAAATCATTTATTGAAGAATGAAAGTTTAATTTCAAAAGTGTTGGCCGTTTTCCATCATCTCTCGTGTCTTTGATCATCATCCTAGAGAATGAAAGCAGCGTATCTTTTGGAGAGATAACTAATTGGGGAATAAATATATCCTCAAATTGAATATAGTTAATATGACCAATTGTAAAATTATCAGAATTTCTTAATGATAATGGATAGTTGATCGAATCTGTATAAAAATTATCTTCCTCCTTATCCAGATCATTCATGTAACATGAAAGAATAATGTTGTCAGAATTTTTAAGTTCGTTTATTATCAGATCATTGTAAATATTTTGATTAAGATTATTGCTTGAGAGGAAAACTTCTAAGCCAATTTTAGCCGGAATATGCGCCGAAAGCTTATTCAAGAGAAGGGCATAATAACTTCTTTTTAACGGCCAGCCGCCGAGGCTCTCAATATCATTAGGAGTTATTTTTATCAGCACAATATTTGTGTCTGGTGTAAATGCACCTTTAAGAGAATAAAATATTGATTCTA
>Ga0209013_10005881_pt1 | contig 10494 bp, 9 predicted proteins | sample Cruoilmetagenom2_FD_187291 | JGI IMG/M metagenome (GOLD analysis project Ga0209013, IMG submission 187291) | Oil polluted marine microbial communities from Coal Oil Point, Santa Barbara, California, USA - Sample 2 (SPAdes) (version 2) | ecosystem: Environmental > Aquatic > Marine > Oil seeps ...
GAGAATTCCGCCGCCTTGGCAGCCCCTTTTGCCGCTTGGCGAGAGCCGATGAACACGTCATGTCCGGCCTTCGCCCAACGAACGCCGAGACCGCGTCCTTCGCGCCCGGTGCCACCTACGATTCCGATCTTCATTGCTGCCTCACGAATTGAGCTCGGCCACGAACCGGAGCGTGTCCATGTCCTGCGAACCGACCATCAAGGTCCCGACCGGCGAGTCCTTCCAGCGTTGGAATCGATCACGAATCCGGTCTTTGGATCCGACGAGGTACAGGGCATCGACCATCTCGTCGGGAACCGCCGCAATAGCTTCATTGCGCTTGCCGTCGAGAAATAGCGACTGAACCTTCTCGCAGGCCTCTTCGAAGCCGACCCGACTCAAATAGTCCTTGTAGAAGTTCTTATTCTTCGAGCCCATGCCCCCGATGTAGAGCGCGAGCTGCATCTTGCAAGGCATCATCGCGTACTGCGGATCGCCGATGATGACCACGACGGTTGGGGCGATGTCGAAGTTCTCGATGCCCTTGCCGTTCCCGGCCTTCTCGAAGCCCTGATCGAAGTTCTCCATCAGCACCTCGGAGCGGTCGGGGTGCATGCACGTGAGCAAGCAGCCGTCGGCAATCTCTGCGGACATCACCTGGGACTTTGGCGCCATCGATCCGGTGTAGACCGGAATGTCGGGGCGCCCATGCACCATGCTCTTGAGCGGCTTGCCCTGACCCGACGACCCTTCGCCGCGATACGGAATCTGATACCGCACGCCGTCGAACTCGAGAGGCGCCTCGCGCGCAAAGATCTGCTTCACGATGGTGACGTATTCGCGAAGCCAGGTGAGCGTCTTGTTGAAGGGCACGCCGTGCCAACCTTCGACGACCTGCGGCCCCGAGGTCCCGAGCCCCATGATGAACCGTCCGTTCGAGAGGGTGTCCATCGTAATGGCTGTCATCGCCGCATTCGCAGGCGACCTCCCCGGAAGCTGCATGATGGCAGTGCCGAGCTTGATCGTGGAGGTCTGAGGACCGACCCAAGCGAGCGGCGTAACCGCATCATTCCCCCAAGACTCCGCGGTCCAGATCGAGTCGTACCCAAGCCGCTCGACCTCCCCAATCTTCTCCATGTCCACGAGGTCCTGCACCGTCGTGTTCAACTGAGGACCCGCATAACCAAGTGTCAGACCAAGCTTCATCACAAACTCCGAGAAAAGGGGTCAGACCCCTTTTTGTGGATGAGGGACCCTATCAGGTAGTGGAACGCGTTTCAATTTGATGCCGGGCCCGGTGAAGGTCAGCCTGCGCGGATGCGGGTGTTGGTGACTGGGGCGTTTGGGCGGCTTGGGCAGGAGGGAGTCGAGTGCCTTCTGCGGGAGGGGCATTCGGTTATCGCGTTTGACGTGCCGAATCGCCGAAACCAGAAGCAGGCGCGGAGGTTCGAGGGTCGAGTGGAGACCGTCTGGGGGGATATTCGCTTGCCGGGGGACATCGGCCCCTGCGTCGAGCAATGCGACGCGATTATTCACAATGCCGGCGTCCTCGCGCCACCTTCCGAGCATCATCCGGAGCTGGCGTACGCCGTCAACGTGGGTGGGACGAAGAACATCCTCGACGCGATGAAGCGGAGGGAGAAGCCTCCGGTGATCATCTTCGCCTCGTCCCTCTCGGTTTGCGGCCCGCGGACACCGGGTGGCCCGCCTTTGACTGGCGCCGACCCCGCCATCGGCACCGACAATTACACGTCGAACAAGGCCGAATGCGAGCGGTTACTTCAAGAGTCCGGCTTGCCCTACGTGATTTTTCGAATCGGCGTGTCCGTCGGCGTGAAAGCCGCCGCCGGCGATCTTACGCCGGACGTCTTTCGAATGCTCTTCGGCATCAATCCAGACACCCGTATGGAATGGGTCCACCCCGCTGATGTAGCTCTTGCGCAGGTGCGTGCGATCGAGACTCCCGCCGCCTTTGGCAAGATCTTGATGATCGGTGGCGGACAAGGGTGCCGTCTGACGTTCGGCGAGTTCTACGGCACGATGTTCGACGCGACCGGAGTGGGGCGCTTCCCGCGCGAGGCCTACGGCGCCGGCGAGTACTACTGCGATTGGCTCGACACCGCCGAGAGCCAGGCGCTGCTCGTCTATCAGCGTACAAGCTTCGATGCGTTCATCGTGCGGCTGCGCAAAGCGTCGCGCTTCACGCGGCTGCTGGTACGCATCTTCGCACCCATCATTCGATGGTTCATGTTGCGTTATTCCGACGCCTGGCAGGCGCGGAAGCGTCACGCCTAACTTCGAGTGCGTCAGGCGCGCTGGCTCGACACGGAAAGCACCTCACCTGTCATGTACGAGCTGTAGTCGCTCGCCAGGAACAGCATGACGTTCGAGATCTCCCAGGGCTCGGCGCCTCGGCCGAACGCCTCGCGCTTCTTGAGCTCTTCGAGCAGGCCCGGCGGGGTGACCTTCTCTAGGAAGGGGTGCATGGCGAGAGACGGCGCGACGCAGTTGATGCGGACATGGCCCTCGGCAGCTTCGATTGCCGCGCATCGGGTCAACGCCATCACGCCGGCCTTGGCGGCAGCGTAGTGAGACTGCCCCTCTTGGGCGCGCCATCCGAGCACCGAGGCGTTGTTCACGATCGCGCCCCCGGCGCGCGGCACCATGTGCTTCATCGCGGCGCGAGTGCAGCGGAAGCATCCGTTGAGGGTGACGTCGAGCACGAGATTCCATTGGTCGTCGGTCATGTCGACGATCTTGGCGTAGCCGCCGAGCCCGGCGTTGTTCATCAGGACATCGACGTGTCCCATCTTCGCGACCGCGAACTCGAACATCGCCTGCACTTCGTCTTCCTTGGTTACGTTGCACATGACGGTTTCCGGGCGCATCCCGGTCTCCGACTCGATTTTGTCGGCCGCCTCTCCGAGTCGACGCTCGTGAATGTCGCTGATCACCAGGCCCGAAGCGCCTTCTTCGGCGCACCGGACGGCGGTTGCGAATCCAATGCCTGTGCCCGCAGCCGCGGTCACGAGGACGGTCTTGCCTTCGAGCAGCTTGTGCCCGCCGACGTACGTGGGTTGCTTGGTCATCGTGGCTCCTTCGGCAACCCGAGTCCTCGTTCGCCGATGATGTTTCGTTGAATCTGGTTCGAGCCGGCGTAAATGGTGTCGGCGCGCGCGAAGAGATACCACTTCTGCATGGCTGTGAGCTCGTACGGTGCCGCCACGATGAGCTCCGCTTCGGGGCCGAGGATGTCCATGGCGAGCTTGCCGAGGTCGCGATGCCAGTTCGACCAATACAGCTTGCTGATCAGCGCCTCTCGGTTCAGGTCAGCGCCTTCGTGCTCCAACATGCGGAGCGCGTTGACGCGCATGATCTTGAGGCCGATCCCTGCGTCTGCGATGCGCTGCCGGAAGACCGGGTCCTTCGCAGCGCCGGTGCGCCTGGCGACGGCGACGACCTGCTCGAACTCTTTCTGGAACAGGTACTGCTGCCCGAGCGTCGATGCGCCACGCTCGAACGCAAGCGTTCCCATCGCCACCTTCCAGCCGTTGTTGATGCCGCCGACCACGTGGTCCTTGTGGGCCTTGGCGCCGTCGAAGAAGACCTCTGCGAATTCTGCGCTCCCGCCCATCTGCTTGATCGGACGCACCTCGATGCCGTCTTGCTGCATGGGAACCAACATGTAGCTGATGCCGCGATGCTTAGGCGCTTCGGAATCGGTGCGGCACAGGACGAAGCACCAATCCGAGTACTGCGCACCCGAGGTCCAAATTTTCTGCCCTTCGATGATCCACTCGTCGCCGACCAGCGTGGCTTTGGTTTGAACGTTGGCGAGGTCCGAGCCCGCGCCCGGCTCCGAGTAGCCCTGACACCAGATCTCTTCGCAGGAAACGATGGGCGGCAAGAAGCGCTGCTGTTGTTCGGGTGATCCAAAGTGAATCAAGGTGGGCCCGAGCAGCGTCTCGCCGATGTGCCCCACGTTGCCGGGACCGTTCGCCCGGACGTACTCCTCGTTGAAGACCGCTTCCTCTTTGATGGTGCAGCCACGCCCGCCGAGCTCTTTCGGCCAGCCGATGCAGTTCCACCCCGCGGCGCCCATGGCCTTGCCCCAAGCGATTCGCTCTTCGACATAGGTGTCTTGGTCGCCGGACGCGCCGCGCCCTTGGAGATCTTTGAAGGGGCCGTTGAGTTGCTGCTGCAACCAGGCGCGGGCCTCTTGGCGGAACGCCTCTTCTTCTTCTGTAAGCTGTAGCTCCATTACAAACCCATGCGCTTCGCGACTCGCTCGCGATGAAAGGAGGGAGCGCCGAAGAGAGCCTCGGACGCCTTGGCTCGCTTGAAGTACATGTGGGCGGCGTGCTCCCACGTGAAGCCTATTCCGCCGTGAATCTGGATATTCTCGGCGGCGCAGTGAAAGAAGGTGTCGGAGCAGAAAGCTTTGGCGCTCGAGGCCGCCTCTTCGAGGTCGAGTTGGCCCTGCCCAGCAAGTGCGCTTGCATAGAAGGCTGCGGATCGCGCGGACTCGATCATCATCAGCATGTCGGCGCACTTGTGTTTGATCGCTTGGAACGACCCGATCGGCCGTCCGAACTGGTTGCGCACCTTCGCGTACTCCACCGACATGTCTAGGCACATCTCTGAGGCGCCCACTTGCTCAGCCGCGAGCGCGATCCTCGCGAGGTCCAACGTGCGCTCGCAAAGCTCCCAACCTCGTCCCTCTTCGCCAAGAAGGGCATCGGGCGCAACCAGCACGTCGACCAGCTCGACAGATGCCAACCGCCGCGTCTGATCCATCGTCGGGAGCCACGTCCGCTTCACGCCATCGGCGTCGCCCGGTACCAAGAACAAGCTCACATCCTGGTCGCCCTTGCTGTTCGCGTCGCGCGCCGCGACGATGAGGAGGTCCGCGGTGTGTCCGTCGAGGACATAGCTCTTGTCGCCGCGAAGGACGTAGCCGGCCTCGCTCCGGGAGCACGTCGCCTCGACCCCCGCGGCGTCCATCAAGCCGTTCTTCTCGGCGTAGGCCAAGGTTGCGGTCGTCTCGCCAGCAGCGATGCCCGGCAAGTGGAGCTCCTTTTGAGCGTCGGTGCCGCCTAGGAGGAGCGCGTTGGCGCCTAAACAGATCGTCGAAAAGAATGGTGAGCACAAAAGCGCGCGGCCCATTTCTTCCATCAGGGGATGGAGGTCGAGGTAGCTCATGCCGAGCCCGCCGTACTCTTCCGGGATGGTGAGCGCGGTCCACGCGAGCTCTTCGGATAGCTGCGCCCAAGTGGCGGAGTCGTATCCTTGCTCGGTTTCCATCGCGGCCCGAACGCGTTCCTCCGACGACGCGACCTCCAAGAACCGGCGCGCGGCTCTCCTCAGCTCATCCTGGTCTTCTGAGAACGAAAACTCCATTCGCTCACTCTCCTCGATTGACCGTCGCAGCCGACAGAAACGCAGGTGTCTCCCCACCGCCGTGAAGCAATAGATTCGCCCCGCTCACGTAGGACGCGAGTGGTGAGGCGAAGAACAGACACGCTCCTGCGATGTCCGCGGGCGTGCCGAGACGTTTGAGAGGGACGGTTTCCGCGACGCGCGCGATGCCCTCGTCGTCCCCGTAGTGAAGGTGGGCCTGCTCGGTCAGAATCATGCTCGCGGAGATGGCGTTCACGCGGACCTTTGGGCCCCACTCGATGGCCAAGGTTCCGCTGAGATTGATCAGCCCCGCTTTGGCAGCGCCGTAGGCCGCGGTACCGGGGGAGGGGCGCACGCCCGACACGCTGGCAATGTTGATGATCGATCCGCCCGAGTCTTGGCCCTGCATCACGCGGTTGGCTTGCTGCGCACAATGAAGCGCGGCGGTGAGGTTCAACTGAACGATCTTTTCCGAGAAGCGAGGGGACACCGTGGCCGCTTCCGCAAAGGGTGCACCGCCGGCGTTGTTCACCAGCACGTCTATGCGCCCTAGGCGCTCAACCACCTCGTCGACCATCTTCTCGACTTGCTTGGCGTCGCGCACATCGGCACCGACGAAGATCGAGGTCTTACCTCCCGTGTACGGGAGCTCATCGGGCTCCTTGCGGCCGCACACAGCGACGTCCGCGCCCGCGGCTAGGAACGCTTCGGCAATGCCTCGGCCAATGCCGCGGCTTCCGCCCGTGATCAAAGCCACGCGCCCGGTGAAGTCGAGGGGGGCGCTCATGTCCCGTACACCTTGACCAAGGGTTGCGCCTTCGAAAGCAGTTCCTTCACGGCCGGGCCGACCTCGGCTGCATCCCAGCGTTTGCCGATGTCGACCGTCTGCTCACGGCGGTAGCCATCGAACGCTGTGATCGTACCACCAAAAACCTCCCATACGCGCCCGGTCACCTCTCGCGACTCCGAGCTGGCGAGCCAGGCAACGAACGGTGAGACGTTGGCCGGATCGTTCTCGTCGAAACCTTCGTCGGGCGCCTTCATCGCGTCGGCAAATGCTCCCTCGGTCATGCGCGTGCGGGCGATCGGGCAAATCGCGTTGGCGGTGATGCCGTAGCGGCCGAGCTCGGCAGCCTGCACCAAGGTTAGCGTTGCAATGCCGGCCTTCGCTGCAGAGTAACTCGACTGACCCACACTCCCGAGCACACCGGCTCCGGAGGTTGTGTTGATGATGCGGGCGTCGACCGCTTCTCCGGCCTTGACCTGTCCGCGCCAGTACGCCGCCGCATGCCGGGCTACACAGAAGTGTCCCTTGAGATGCACGCGAATGATCGCGTCCCATTCCTCTTCGCTGCAGCTCACGAACATGCGGTCACGGACGAAGCCCGCATTGTTGACGACGGCATCGAGCCGTCCGAACTCGTCGATCGCTTGTCGCACGAGCGCCTCGGTCTGCTCCCAGTCCGCCACGTCTGCGCCGTTGGCCACCGCCTCGCCGCCCATGTCGCGAATCGCTTGCACCACCTCGTCAGCAGGGCCCTGGCCGCCGCCTTCGCCGCTGTTGCTCACGCCGAGGTCATTGACGACGACTTTCGCGCCCTGCCGCGCAAGCTCGAGCGCATGCTCACGACCGATGCCGCGTCCCGCGCCCGTTACGATCACTACCCGTCCTTCACAAATACCAGTCATTCTCAAACCTCTGCGTCGGCGAACTAGGCCATCGATTTTCCCGTGCACTTCCTCAACAAAATCTGCGAGTTAATTGCAGTCACGGGAGGCTCCCCAATCGCGGGCTCCTAGACTGAAACATGTTTCACTTTTTGCAAGCAGACACCGTCTTTCGCGATGAAAAAGCGGATCAATGCCAGGTAACGCCGCGTTGGTAGAGCACCGCCAAGTCCATTGTGAGGGCGATCGACCAGTGGAGGAGGGCGCCTAGGAAGAAGGAGCGGTGGCGGAGGGCCAAGTAGCCCAGGACGAAGCCAGCGATGATGGAGCCGTTCACCTCGAGGATGGGCTTCGCGTAGTGGCCGATGCTGTACATCATCACCATCCACGGCAACGCGGCGATGTCCAAGTCGCGGCCGAGGCCAAAGGTCATGTAGCCGCGCCAGAAGCTCTCGCCGGAGACGAACATCATGAAGTAGGCGGCGTGGTACAGGATGAAGAGCCGGACCGACACCTCGTTGCCCGTAATCAACCCTTGTGTCTGGGGATAGCTCGCCTGGAAGTCGGGGAGCGTCGATGCCCAAACGACCAGCGGGACCATGAACACGAAGAGAGCGAAATAGACCCATCGCCATCGGGTCCCGCCTCGAATGACGTATCCGTATTCGCGCGGCGGCTCACGGAGCTTGAAGCGGACGAGCAGGTAGGGAATCACGAGGCGCAGCAGCACACTGCACGTCGCGAAGTACGCAAAGCCCCACAGGGGCGTTCGCGCGTCCTTGGGAACCAACGGCTCGACGAGTCGGTGAAACGTGTCGGAGCGACCAAACCCCAAAAACACGATCAGCAGCAGCATCGAGCTGATCACCACGAAACGCGCTTCCGACGAAAGGCTAGAGAAGCGGATCCCGGTCAGCCAGCGCAACAGGCCGAAGTACACAGCGCTGCCGACTACGATGTAGAGCGCCAGCGAGCCCGGAACCTCGCGACCCCAGGCGTACCAACTCCAGTTCAATGGCACGAGCACCGCGATGCAGGCGGCCGCCAAGCGCCAAAAGACCCGGCTCTCAATCTCGAGGCTTTGATTTCCCAAGCGTTCCGCCTAGCACGCAGACGCCGTTGCGGGTACGGCTCGCCGGCATTAGAACTCTCTTTCATGGCGTTGAAAGTCATTCAGTGGAGCACCGGGAATGTTGGCCGTTACGCCCTGCGCGCGATCATCGGTCATCCCGAGCTAGAGCTGGTGGGGCTCTTCGTCAGCAGCGAGGCGAAAGAGGGCAAGGATGCCGGCGAGCTTTGTGGGGTCGATCCCGTGGGCATCCTAGCGACCCGCGACATCGATGCGCTATTAGCGTTGGAGGCCGACTGCGTTTGCTACACCGCGGACGCGGGGATGCGCCCCGGTGATGCGATCGAAGACATGGCGCGGATTCTCGCATCCGGAAAGAATGTGGTGTCGTGCTCGATGGTCGGGCTCGTGCATCCGACGACGCTCAACGATCTGTTCACTGCACAGCTGAGTGAAGCGTGTGAATCAGGTGGCACCTCGTTCTTGACCTCGGGCATCGACCCGGGCTTCGCCAACGACACCCTCCCGCTGGTGCTTTCGGGCCTCTCCGAACACTGGAGTGAGATCCGAATTCAGGAGATCATCAACTACGCGACGTACAACCAACCGGAAACGATCGTCGACATCATGGGCTTCGGGAAGCCGTTGGATCACACGCCGGTCCTTCTCATGCCCGGGATGTTGGGCTTCGCTTGGGGCGGCACGCTTCGCCTACTCGCGGAAGGCGTGGGGCTCGAGCTCGACGAGATTCGCGAGGTTCACGAACGGCAGCCCGCAACCAAGCCACTTCAGATCGGGCCCTATCCGATCGAAGTGGGCACGACCGCCGCGCTCCGCTTCGAGGTTCAGGGCATCGTCGATGGGAAGCCGGCGCTCGTTGTCGAGCACGTCACGAGGCTCGACGACGACCTCGCGCCCGAGTGGCCCAAGAGCAACGGGTCGTACCGGGTGCTCATCGAGGGTGTTCCCAGCATGCAGGTCGAATACGAGTTTCAGGACGAGCACGGCGACCATGCGGTCGGCGGCGTCGTCCTGACGGCAACCCGTATCGTGAATGCGATTCCGGCCGTGTGCGCCGCGCAACCCGGGCTCATGTCGGCACTGGACCTCCCGATGATCACCGGCAAGGGCCTGTACAAACCGTAGGTCTGGGCCTCAGCCGAGTCGCTCGATCACCGCGGCCATGCCCTGGCCGCCGCCCACGCACATCGTTTCGACGCCGTAGCGGCCATCGCGTGATTGTAGGTTATGGATGAGCGTCGTCATGATGCGAGCGCCGGTTTGGCCGAACGGGTGGCCGAGGGCGATGGCGCCTCCGTTGACGTTGAGCTTGTCGACCGGGATGCCGAGCTCACGGGCGGACGGAACCACCTGCGCGGCGAACGCCTCGTTGATCTCGACGAGGTCGATGTCTTTGATCGTGAGCCCAGCGCGCTGAAGCGCTTGCTTGGTCGCATCGATGGGACCGAGGCCCATGATCTCGGGATTGAGGGCGGACACGCCGGTTGAGACGACACGTGCCAGGGGCGTGATGCCCAACTCTTTGGCGCGGGTGTCGCTCATCACGATGACCGCCGCGGCGCCGTCGTTGAGCGGGCAAGCGTTGCCTGCGGTGACCGTGGCCTTGTCGCCCATCTGCTCGAGCAAGACCGGCTTGAGCCCCGCGAGTTTCTCTGCGGTGGTGCCGTGGCGCGGGCAGTCGTCGGTGTCGACCACCTTACCGCTAGGCGTCGTGATGGGCGTGATCTCTGCGGCGAAGTGCCCGGACTTCTGCGCGGCTTCCGCGCGCTGCTGTGAAAGCGCTGCGAACTCGTCCTGCTCCCGGCGCGACACGGCCATGTACTGCGCGACGTTCTCCGCCGTTTGCAGCATCGTGACGTAGACGTCGGCCAACCCACCCGCGGGCTCCCAGTCGCCACCTTCACCCGACATGTACTTCGCCATGCGTGCTACGGAGTCGTCGAACTTGGGGTTCATGGTGTTTGGCATACCGTCGGCCTTGCCGAGACCAAATCGGCTAACGCACTCCACGCCGGCCGATACGAACACGTCGCCTTCACCGGCCTTGATCGCGTGGGCCGCCATGCGGATTGTCTGCAGCGACGAGGAGCAGTAACGATTGACCGTCGTGCCCGGGGAGTTGAGGCCTGAAAGCAAGCTCACGACGCGTCCGAGGTTGTAGCCCTGCTCGCCGGCGGGTTGCGCGCAGCCGAGGATCACGTCCTCGACGGTCGAGGGGTCGAGGTTGGGGACCTTGGCCAGAGTCGCCTTCACTGCGATCGCAGCAAGGTCGTCGGGGCGCATTTCGATCAGCGATCCCTTGAATGCGCGTCCAATTGGGGTCCGTGCGGTTGAGACGATTACGGCTTCGGGCATGA
>Ga0209013_10005882_pt1 | contig 10494 bp, 11 predicted proteins | sample Cruoilmetagenom2_FD_187291 | JGI IMG/M metagenome (GOLD analysis project Ga0209013, IMG submission 187291) | Oil polluted marine microbial communities from Coal Oil Point, Santa Barbara, California, USA - Sample 2 (SPAdes) (version 2) | ecosystem: Environmental > Aquatic > Marine > Oil seeps ...
CCGCATTCATCATTTTTCTTTAGCTACTCTATAAATAGAGCACCTGCTAAGTCCATCCGAACTGCGTGTGTATTCATACCGTTTTCTAATATAACATATCATTTTTATACTTTCAACTATTTTAATCTTTAAATTTCAGGAAAAGTTCAACTTCAGTCTTTCCTATTTGGAGAATTTTCGCTATTTCGTCAGGATCTCTTCCTTCTTCATGGTGAAACAACACTTTTTCTCTCATAGTTTCCGGTACTTTTTTTGCTGTTGTTTGAGCTGATTTCATATAACTACTTGCTGCAACTTGCTTAGAGACGAAAGAAGTTGGTGGTTCAAATACTCTAGCTTCCTTTGTTGATGGATTTTCTGCAATTTTAGAAAATGTAGTATGAGGTACTTCTGTATTTTGTAATTCCTGTATAAGGCGATTATTTTCATCTGTGATTTCTGCTATATAAGCACTAAAAGAATCTTCAATGTCCAATAAAACTTGTTGTTGTTTTCGTTCCATCTCATTAAACTTAGAAATCTTGGCATTTAATAGAGCAATGAAGTAAAAACTTATAACTTGCATTAAGAATAATATTATTAATAAAGTCGTTAACATAACTGCTCCTAACCACTAAAATCTACAAAGTTTCCTTTGAAAGGATGCTTTGTCTCTTTCAATTCTCGCTCTTTCTTTTCTCTGTTCTGCCGCTCGTGCTCCATACGCTCTTTCTCTTCGTCCTGAGAGCTTGTCTCCGAAGTTTCCGAAGACTTGATGACGGTTTCCCTATTTTTTTCTAGCTGTTTTTCAGAGGCAGCTTGCGCGTTAGATTGACTAATTGCACCTTGTTGTTGTATTTGATCTGCTATTTTACCAGCATCAAAGGTTTTAGGAATAGCTATTTGAAGTTCTGCTAGTTTTAAACTCATAGTAGTATCCCCTTTATCTATACATTCGTCATTTCAGGCATTAATAGTTTTCTGAGTTTAAAAAGTGCTTTCGAATGAATTTGAGATATTCTCGATGTAGATAGACCAAGCATCTCCCCAATAACTGTGAGCGTTAGTTCTTCCGTATAAAATAAACTTAACACTAATTGTTCATTTTCATTTAATTGTTGAATTTGACCGGCTAAATCACCAATTAGTTCTTGCTGGACCATTTGTTGTTCTGGTGTTTTCTGAGAGTCATCTCGAATTACATATGATTTATGTTCAGGTTCTTCACTTTCTTGTAATTGCTCATCTATAGACAGTACATTTGAGAAAAAATGTTCCTGTACAGTTTGATAAATCTCTTCAACAGGTAACTCGACAAATTCTGCTATCTCTTCAGCAGACGCATGTCTCATCAACTTTTGCTCGAGTTCTTCAATTTTCGTTTCTAATTTCTTGGATTTTTCTCTTGAAGAACGTGGAAGCCAATCTTCTTTTCTTAAACCGTCGATAATAGCCCCTCTTACACGAAAGGAAGCATAAGTATCAAATTTCAGCTCTCTACTATAGTCAAACTTGTTCAGAGCATCAAATAATCCCATCATTCCTAAACTTTTAAGCTCTTCTCTAGATATATTTTTAGGGATACCCGCACCAATTCTTTGCACATGATAGTTTACAAGTGGCACATATTTTCTCATGAGTAAATCTCCGGCTTGAGGATCTTTGCTTTCAGTCCAACTCTTCCAAAGAACCTGTTCATCTGTCGAATCTTGATTTGCCACAATTATCCCCCTCTCCCATATATCTGATCATTAGAGTTATTATAACAAAAATCTCACTAAAAAGGGGAATCGAAACTATCGATCCCCTCATTTTTTAATATATTATGTTATATTGTATTGGGTTTTTCATCTTCCTCTAACATTGTCTTTACTAACTCAGCGTAATCTTCTGGAGAAATTTCAGATTTTAAAATACCGGCATCATCTGCAATAGGTATGTCTTCTATTTCTTCCTGCGGATTACTAATTATATAACTAATAATTGCCCTAGCTAAAAATGTTAGAAGGAAAAATCCAAAAGAGATAATACATGCTTCAAGAATAATACCCATTCCCTCTATAAAAGGATATGAGAATAAAAAGTATATAGTAAAAGCAATAAGCGCTACCCAAAAATTAGAAAGAATAGTTCCTACCATTATATATCTCTCACTCCTTGATTCACCGTTCGAATATTTAGTAATTTGGTTATAGGATCAAATTCTATCGTTCTACCACTATTTCCCCCAGTATCTTCTGCGATTATAGGAATAGAATACTTTTTTAAATACTCTTTTACTGCTTCAACATTGCGTGGGCCGATTCGCATTGTATCTTTAGTAGAAGAAAATTGAAACATTTGAGCTCCTCCAGCAATCTTAGCTTTTAACTTAAAAGGCTGAATACCCTCTATTTTGAGTTGCTCCACCATAGCAGGAATGCCAGTATCCGCAAATTTCGCAATATTTACTACCTCAGTCCTACCAAGACTTGAATCTGGCAGCATAACATGGACCATGCCTACCGTCGTGGATCTGTCGTCATATAAAACAACCCCTACACATGAACCAAGTCCTGAAGTACGTATTTTATCCGGAGCTTTTGCAATATTCATATCGGCAATACCGACTTTAACTATTTGACCCTGTGCGTTCATATTAGCTAACTCCTAAAGCTTTAAAAATAGCTTCAAATGATTCTGGATCCGGCAATAAAAAGAAATGCCCTTTCACACTTTCCTCATTCGGAACATCTTCTTCATTGATAGCAGTATCAATTACAATAACATAATCACTTACATGAGATAACTCTACCAATCCAAAACTAATAATAGCCCCTACCATATCTACGCTTAGGGCAGGTACAGTAGGATATATTTTTAAAGAAGTAAAATCTGATAGTGCAGATAGATAAGAACCAGAAAGTATATTACCAAGCTCTTGCATGGCAGAGACACCTATTTCAGACACTTCACCTGTTTGAAAATCGAAGCCCTCATCTTGTATCAATCTTCGGATAAATCGATTTGCTTGTTCTACAGGTAGTACAAAGAACATGCTACCTGTTACATCTCCTTCAATCCGCAGATAAATACCAGCAACAACCCTCTCCGGACCCCCTGCTAAATCCATCATGTCATCAAAGGATACCATTTCTACTTTTGGAACCTTCATATCAATCTTTTTGTTTAACAATGTCGATAATGCCGTTGCAGCATGCGCAGCACCAATATTTCCTATTTCCTTTAAGACATCTAAATGTATAGAAGTTATTTTATTATCGTACATTTATTAAACTCCTGACTTAATAGGATTTAACACAAGATTTAAGTTCAGTAGTATTAAAAGGCGGCTATCGATTTTAGCTACTCCAGCTATAAAATCTGATTCCATTCCTCCAACCACTTCAGGCTGTGGTTCAATTGCATCAAGAGGTATATCTAATACATCATTAGCAGAGTCAACAATTACACCGACATTCATATCATCCAACGTAATTATAATAATACGAGTAGATTCACCTAAACTGCTCTCACCTAATCCAAAGCGATTCTTTAAGTCTATTATAGGAGTAACTACTCCTCGTAAGTTGATAACTCCTTTTACAAAGTCTGGAGTTTTAGGCACACGTGTAATATATATAAGTTTTTCAATGCCTTGTACCTGACTAACAGGTATAACATACTCTTTATCTGCCAATTGAAAAACGACTACTTTTAAATTTTTATAATCTACGGCTTCTGTCATAATGCTATCTCATCCTTTCTAATTGATGCTCTTTAACTGATTAATGCATTACAATCTACAATAAGTGCTACTTTACCATTACCTAAAATAGTTGCACCAGAGATTGCGAACACACTTGATAAATATGCACCAAGTGATTTTAAAACGATCTCTTGTTGACCTATAAACGAATCTACTACAAGACCAGCCATTTTGTCTCCTTTACGAACAAGAACAACCGAATGGAATTCATCATCAGTACTTTCTCTCGGAACATCAAAAACATTTTCTAAAAATACTAGTGGAACAACTTTCCCACGGAAATCAATCACTTTTTGGTTATGAGCATTTAAAATATCAGAAGAACGTATAATAGCAGTCTCAATAATAGAAGATAGCGGGATAGCGTAAATTTCTTCTCCAAGTTCTACAAGCATTACGGAAATAATAGAAAGTGTTAACGGTAATTGGATAGAAAATAGAGAACCTTTTCCTTCCGTCGACGAAATATCTATAAAACCACCAAGAGATTCAATCGTCGTTTTTACAACGTCTAAACCAACTCCTCTACCCGAAACATCTGAAATAACATCGGCAGTAGAGAAACCGGAAGAGAGAATAAGCTCTGCTACTTGTTTATCACTTAGTGTTTGCGCTACTTCATTGGATACAATTCCTTTTGCTATAGCTTTTTTCAACACTTTCTCACGGTTAATACCTGCACCATCATCCTCAATCTCGATAAATACATGATTTCCGCTATGGTATGCACGGAGAACAACTGTACCTTCCTCTGGTTTACCTTTAGCTAAACGAATTTCAGGACTTTCAACACCATGATCTAGAGAGTTTCTAATTAAGTGAACAAGAGGATCTCCAATTTCATCAATGACGGTACGATCTAATTCAGTTTCTGCCCCAATAACTTCTAAATTGATCTTTTTGTTTAAATCACGCGCTAATTGACGTACCATTTTCGGGAATCTATTAAATACCGTTTCTACTGGAACCATACGCATATTTAATATAATATTTTGAAGGTCACCAGTGATACGGGACATGCGTTCTACTGTTTCATCTAGTTCGCTATTGTGTAACTCCTCAGAGATTGATTGTAGACGACCACGATCAATTACTAACTCCTCAAACAAATTCATCAATACATCTAAACGTTCTATATTTACACGAATAGTTTTACTAGACTGAACTTGATTGCTTTTAGAAGCAGGAGATTTTTCAGTAGTTTTTACTGCCACTACCTCTTGACTACCTTCTATAACTTCTGTTTTTTCCGAAAATGGAGTCTCTTCTACTTTAGCACCCTCGATATTATTGCGTTTTTTCAGTTGCTCTAATGTAACTGAGTTAACTAGTACTTCTGTTACTTCAGATACCTTCATCAATTTCTTCTGCACATCTTCGGAAGGCTCATTTGTAACTAGAGCTACATAGAAAATTTCATCAAAATCTTCTCCTTCTAACTTCTCAACGGAGGGTGAAGATTTTATAACATCTCCCATTTTCTCTAATAATTCAAAGACCATATATACTCTTGCAGCCTTTAGTAAGCAATCTTCGCGCAGCTTGACAGAAATTTCATACGTAGAGAAATCCTGTTCGACTGATTGTTCTATAACTGTCATTTCATAATCATCATAAGACAACCAATTTTCTTGAGAAATATTACTTTCTACAGTGGATTCTACTGTAGTAGCAGCAACTGGAATTTCTTCTCCTGTTTCTATTTTATGTAGCTTTTGAACAGTATCTGTTACATCTAGATTTCCTTTTCCACCAGAAGCAATATCCATTACCATCTCTTCTAATTGATCTACAGCAATGAAAACAACGTCTAATAATTCTACTGTTACATGCAAACGGCCATTTCTAATTTCATCTAAGATGTTTTCCATTTTATGTGTTAAATTAGCGATATCCTCATACCCCATCGTTGCGGACATACCTTTTAAAGTATGTGCAGAGCGGAATACTTCATTAACAATTGCAATGTTTTCAGGATTTTTTTCTAATTCTAGTAAATGTTCATTGCAGGCTTGTAAATGTTCCTTACTTTCTTCTATAAACATTTCAAAATATGGATTTGTATCCATTGATTAACACCCCTTAAGGTAGATATTGTATGATAGTTTTTGCTATTTGATCTAAATCTACTACTTCATTTACTAAATTAGTTTCTACTGCAGCTTTAGGCATTCCATATACAATACATGTACTCGCCGATTCTGTTATAGCTACAACGTTTCCACTATTTTTTAACTGCTTTAGACCGAGAGATCCATCAGATCCCATTCCTGTCATAATAACGGCAATTTTGTCGAAATCATTGAACTGACTATTATCTTCAAAAAGTACATCTACCGCTGGTCTATGTCCTGCTCGAGGCGGTTCTTTGTCATCAAGAACGATGTAATAGGCCGAAACTCTTTTCTGTATACGCATATGAAAGCCACCAGGTGCTATATACGCGTGTCCATCTTGTAGTAAATCCCCATCTTCTGCTTCTTTTACCTCAATTTCAGATAATTGATTGAGCCTTTGTGCCAAAGACTTTGTAAATCCAGCCGGCATATGTTGAACGACTAATACAGGAGCTTTCATATTCTTTGGAAGTTTTGTAATTACTTCCTGAAGAGCTCGAGGTCCTCCTGTTGAAGTACCAATTAAGACCATTTTCTTTTTGGCCTTGTCCCATTTAACAGTATTAGTATTCTCAGGTATATTTCTCAATTCGATACTTTTTGATATTCCATAACTTATAGGTAATGATGAGCGTTTCTGCATTTTGTTAATGGATACTTGTGCAGCATGTTCCACTTTTTCTACTAATTCCATTTTGACCTTATGTAAATCTAAGGAAATAGTACCACTTGGTTTTGCGATAAAATCTACCGCGCCATAATCCATCGCTTGCATCGTGCTTTCCGCTCCACTTTTCGTCGTACTGGAAAGCATTACAACAGGAACTGGTGTTTCTAACATTATTCGGCGGAGCGCCTCCAAACCATTCATCACAGGCATTTCAACGTCCATAGTGAGAACATCTGGTTGTAGAGTTTTAATTTTTTCGATTGCGTCTTTTCCATTTCTTGCGATCCCAACTACCTCTATCGATTTACTATCCACAAAGAAATCACTGATTAGTTTTCGCATAAATGCAGAGTCATCTACAACTAATAACTTCTTTTTTGACTTATTGTCCATAATCTCACGTCCTTCCTGAAAAAAGACTTTTTAATCGAGATATGAAATTAGTTTGCTTAGGTGTAGCTTCTATTGCATCTTCCAAGTCGGTAAATGTATAGACTATCTTTTTTAACTTTTTCGTTATTTCAGCTTGTGGATATAAGATAGAAAATGGGGTTTGTTCCCTTACTGCCTTTCGAACAACTGTATCTTCGGGCAATACACCTAATATTGTAATTTCTTTGGAGAGAAACTTGGACATAGCTAGTTTTAATCTTCCCGTTGTTTCAGCCCCTTCTTCATCGCTAAAGGCTCTATTGCAAATAAGATAGAAATTTTTTTCAGAATCTTTATAATAAATGTATTTCATCATAGAATATGCATCCGTAATAGAGGTAGGCTCCGCTGTCGTAATGACGATAATATCGTCCACAGACATTAACAAATCTAATGTCTGACTAGTTGCACCGGCCCCCATATCAAAAACTATGTAGTCAAAGGTTTTCTGTAAATATTCGAAAGCTTCTATTAAGCGATTGAACATTTCATCTGTCCACTCCATCACACCACTTAACCCAGAACCTCCAGATATATATTGCAAGCCATTTGGACCTTCAAACAACACAGATTCTATGGGCTGTTCTCCAACTAAATAATCTTTCAAGTTATATTGAACGGATTTTCCTAGTAAAATATGAATATTGCCCATTCCAATATCCATATCAATTAGCACCACTTTTTTGCCATGCCCACTTAAAGTTGTGCTGAAATTTATAGAAAAATTACTTTTTCCAACTCCACCTTTACCGCTAACTACCGCTAAGGAGCGCCCAAGCCTGTTTTGATTACGTAGCATTTTCATTCTAAGTTCTTCAGCTTGATCTCTCATAGCGAATCCCCTTTAAAAACAATTTGAGTAATTCTTCAAGACTAGCTTCCATAATATCTTCCGGGACTTCTTGACCATCCGTATAGTAAGCAAGTCCCTTATTATATTTAACCATTAAATTGATAATTGAGCCAATAGTATTTGTTTCATCTATCTTCGTAAAGATAAATTTATCAATAGGAAATTCACTAAATTGTTCTATTATCACTTCCATGTCTTTTTGTTTAGATGTAGACGAGAGTACTAGGAAGGTTTCCGTATCCACTTCAAATTCGATTAGCTTTTGCAAATCTCTTACAAATTTAGTTTCTTTAAAGTTCCTACCTGCTGTATCGATAAAAACGATATCTAAATGTTCGAACTTTACCATGGCTTCTTGTAAATCTTTTTCGTTATATACAATTTCTAATGGAGATTGTAATAATCCAGCATAGGTTTTTAGCTGTTCAATAGCTGCAATCCGATATGTATCGGTCGTAATAAAGCCAACCTTTTTCTTTTTTTCTAAAATTGCACGTGCAGCTATTTTAGCAATCGTAGTCGTTTTGCCTACACCTGTTGGTCCAAGTACATTTATATATTTTTTAGTATACGAAATTCCACCAAACGGAAGATGCTCCATTTGAGTTTGGAGAGAATTTTTGGTTAGACTAAGTTGATCTTCTATTTCAAAAGCATCAGTATTCTTTTTATGATGCACAAAAAGCTCATCACAAACAGATGTGATCAGCTCCTCTGACAATTCTTGCTCTTCTAAAAAGTCCATAAGAGTTTTCATCTCAGCTGGGTATGAACTTAACATTTCCGGAATTTTAATATTCTTAACCATTTGTTTTAAGTCTGCTAATTCTTTTTGGATCTCTAAAGAAACATTTTGTTGTTCTTGAGACACCATAGTTGGCATCTCAAATGTATTATTCGGTTGTTCGATTGTATCCATTCCAGCTAACACTTCAATAGATTTTTTCTTAAACAAACCTAAAAACCCTTTAGAAAAGACTACTTTAGAACTTAGTATAACTGCTTCATCACCAAGTTCTTTACGAATTAATTTCATTGCTTCGGGCATAGTACTAGCCGTATATTTTTTCATCTTCAATCTACATTCACCACCCCGACACTTTGTACCTCAATGGAGGATTCCAATTCATTATAGGAAAGAATTGGGACTTGAGGGAAATATCTTTCCGTCATTTGTCTAACATACATTCTTACTGCAGGAGAACAAAGAATAATTGGAGACTGTTCCATCATGGAAGCTCGCTCTATCTCTTTTGCCATAGACTCCAATATAGCTTGTGAATCATTAGGATCAATGGATAAATAGTTCCCATGTTCTGTTTGTTGAATACTGTCGGCAATAAGTTTTTCTACTTTTCCGGAGACTGTTAATACTTTTAGTACATTGTTATTTCCAGCATATTGAGTTGTAATCTGCTTCGCTAGAGATTGTCTTGCGTATTCTGTTAATACATCGGCATCCGACGTCATTTTTGAATAGTCAGCAAGTGTCTCAAAAATGATTGGCAAGTTTCGAATAGATACATGCTCTCTTAGTAAATTGCTCAATATTTTTTGAATTTCTCCTACAGTTAATGGAGTAGGTGTTAACTCGTCTACTAAAATTGGATATGTCTCTCTAATATGGTCTATTAATTGTTTTGTTTCTTGACGACCTAATAATTCATGTGCATTATTACGGATAATTTCTGTCATATGTGTCGAAACAACACTTGGAGGATCGACAACGGTATAACCTAGTATCTCCGCTTCCTCTTTGACAGATTCCGTTATCCATTTAGCAGGTAATCCAAAGGAAGGTTCTACAGTATCTATTCCTTCAATCGAATCATCATCACCAGGACTCATCGCTAAATAATGATCTAAAAGAAGTTCGCCTCTAGCCAGTTCATTACCTTTTATTTTTATCCGATATTCGTTTGGTTGAAGTTGAATATTATCTCGTATTCTCACTACTGGAATAACTACACCTAATTCAAGTGCTAGTTGTCTACGAATCATTACAACACGATCAAGTAAATCTCCGCCTTGGGCAGCATCCACTAATGGAATCAAACCATAACCAAACTCGAATTCTATTGGATCTACATTTAGTAGATTAATGACATTTTCAGGACTCTTCATATTATCCGTTGTAACTTCCTCTTCAAATTCTTCCAACTCTTCAGGACCCTCTTGACTAGCCTTACTTATCATATAAGCTCCTACGGCAAGTGCAATAGCAATAGGTAAAGTTAAGACTAAACCAATCGGGGTTACAATACCTAAAAGCGTTATTGTCACGGCTGCAACGTAAAGAAGTTTTGGCTGATTGAACAATTGCCCTGTTATATCTCCACCCAGATTACCTTTAGATGCAGCTCTTGTTACCACAATCCCTGTAGCTGTGGATATTAATAATGCTGGTATTTGAGAAACAAGACCGTCCCCAACTGTAAGAGTAGAAAACAGAACTGCGGCTTCCCCAAAAGGAAGTCCAAATTGAACAACACCAATAATAATTCCGAATAACAAGTTTATTATAACGATAATAATACCCGCAATGGCATCCCCTTTTACAAACTTGGTTGCCCCGTCCATAGCTCCGTAGAAGTCCGCTTCGCCACTAACCTTTTCACGTCTTTCACGAGCTTCTTTCTCAGAAATCATCCCTGCATTTAAATCCGCATCAATACTCATTTGTTTACCAGGCATA
>Ga0209013_10005883_pt1 | contig 10493 bp, 3 predicted proteins | sample Cruoilmetagenom2_FD_187291 | JGI IMG/M metagenome (GOLD analysis project Ga0209013, IMG submission 187291) | Oil polluted marine microbial communities from Coal Oil Point, Santa Barbara, California, USA - Sample 2 (SPAdes) (version 2) | ecosystem: Environmental > Aquatic > Marine > Oil seeps ...
CATCTGGCGCAAATTAGCCAGCTCTTTGCTAAAGTGGTCTTGCTCATCAGCAAGAGAAGCCGAAGCTCCTTTGGCTGTTTCTCCGGGAGCATCATTCTTTCCTGCACAAGCCCCCAGTGATACTGTAGCTAAGGCAGCCAGGGAGGCGCGACCAAGAAAATCACGACGTTTCAAGCGCTTTTTCATATACCAAAGTTAGGAAATTCATAGGACTGAACTAGCATGTTTTTCGTATCTTGTGTCGCGCGTTTATTTGGAGGAATATCATGAGAAACAGAGGCATTATTATACTTTTTACAGGGCTGTTGCTATTATCCGGACAAGCATGTAAGCAGCAGAAAGGAACTGATGCAGAAAGGGCCGAAGAGATGATCTCGGCAAAAACACTGGGTCTGGCTTACCTGGAAGAGAACAAATTGGAGGAAGCAGAAGCTGAGTTCCAGAAAATTATTGATCTGGATTCCGACGAGGTGATGGCTTATGCGAACCTGGGGATTGTCTACCTTCGGATGGGGTCCTTTGATAAAGCAGAAGAGTGGCTTCAAAAAGCCATTAAGATGCAGGCTGATGATCCGGATGTACGATTGATCCTGGCCAAAGTATATGAAATGAATGGGGAATCGGACAAGGCAGTGTTGGAACTCGAAAAGATTATGGAGTTTGCCCCCGGACATGTTAAATCGCTCTTTAACCTGACTGAATTATATGCCTCCATGCAGGGAGAGGAGGCGCTGACCAAGCGTCTTGCTTATACCAGGGAGCTGGCTGAGAAAGTGCCGGGGAATATTGTACCACGACTGAATCTGCTGGAGATACTGATCCAGGAGGGCGAATCCGATGAGGCTCTGGCTCAGTTGGAGGAGGTCCAGCAGGTTTTTCCTGAGTTTCCCAGGGAGGCCATTGAATATTACGACCAATCCTTAGAGGCACTAAGGAAGCCCGATTTGGAAAAAGCTTCAGTCTCCTTTATGATTTTTCACAATTATATGAAGGTCACCACGCCCTATCAGGCAGGGATGATGGATCTGAAAGGACCCGGAGGTGCGCTGGTGGGTTCTCCGGTCATCACTTTTGATCAGACTCAGATGGGTTTCCAGGCATCAGACTGGGAGGACATTCTGGCGGCCATCAAATTTACGGATATCACGGCCACAGCAGGTCTGGATTTTTTGCTGGAAGGGAGTAGCTCCGAAGGGAGTGAAATGCGGGGCACAACACACCTTTCAGCCTGTGACTACAACGGGGATGGAGATGTGGACCTTTATGCCGGGCGGGTCGATCCGGCTACAGGATCGTACCGGCACTATCTGTTAAAAAACGAATGGGGTGCCTTCCAGGATGTCTCTGAAGAGTCCGGGATAGATCACCAGGGAGCTGAATCTTCCGTTCGCTTTGCGGATTATGACAATGATGGATTCCTTGATCTATATGTGGTAAAGGAGGGGTCCAACCTTCTTTACAGGAGTACCGGAGAAGAGCAGTTTACGAATGTAAGCACTCAGGCCGGGGTAGGAGATATGGGCCCGGGGACCGGGGCACTCTTTTTTGATTATGATCATGATGGCGATCTGGATATTTTTGTGAGCCGGAGAGCGACCAACCTGCTATACCGAAACAACCTGGATGGAGCTTTCCTGGAGCAGGGGGAAAAGTCTGGTCTGTCCGGTGCAGAGGAGGAGACCGTTGATGCTGCCTTTGGAGATTTTGATGAGGACGGGGATATCGACCTGCTAGTCATCAACAGCGATGGTGCCATTCGGCTATACTCCAACCAGAGGCAGGGAATCTTTCGGGATATTTCGCAGGAAGCTGGCATTCCCAATATCCCCGGAGCTTCTGCTGTAAGCGTGGGAGATTATAACAATGACGGTAAGCTGGATCTTTTTCTGGCTTCTTCAGAAGCCGGAGCTTCGGGGAAGTATCTGAATCGCGGAGATGGAACCTTCGCAGAGGATCTTGTTTCAGAGGAAGTGAATGAAAGCCTCCGTCATGTGCGTGTTAGCGATGCAGAGCTATTTGATTTTGATAACGATGGTTACCTTGATCTGCTGGTGGTGGGCGAATCTACCCAGGCTGATGGGCAGGGGGTTATGCTGTACCACAGCGATGGAAATGGAAAACTGTGGCTGGCTCCGGACATTTTGCCGGATGATTTACAAAGCGGGAAAAGCATTACCACTTTTGATTACAATAGTGATGGGGATTTGGATCTGGGCATTACCGGAAGTGATGGAAGTATTCGAATTTTCCGTAACGATGGTGGGAATAACAACCACTTTATCAAGATGAAACTGGTGGGCTTGCGTGCCGGGAGTGCCAAGAACAACTATTATGGAATTGGTGCCAAGGTGGAAGTTCGTTCAGGGAGTCTTTACCAATCCAAAGTAGTTACGGGACCGGATATTCATTTTGGCCTTGGATTGAGGGAAAGGGCAGAAGTAATCCGGATTCTTTGGACCAATGGCGTCCCTCAGAATATGTTCTTCCCGGCCACGAACCAGGACCTGATTGAGGAACAACAGCTGAAAGGATCCTGTCCCTTCCTCTATACCTGGAATGGTGAGGAATATGCGTTTGTAAAGGATATCATGTGGCAAAGTGCCCTGGGCATGCCCCTGGGCATCATGGGCGAATCAAGTACCTTTGCACCTTCGGATGCTTCGGTAGATTATATTAAGATTCCTGGCGAGCAGCTTAAAATGAAGGACGGTAGCTATACCCTGAGGATTACGGGTGAGCTATGGGAAACCCTCTATATGGATAAGATAGGGCTTGTGGTTCTGGATCACCCGGAGGATGTGGAAATCTATGTGGATGAGCGAATGGGGCCACCTTCCCTGGCAGGGTACAAGCTCTTCCAGGTCGAGGAGAAACACCAGCCTGTGGCAGTGACCGACCAATATGGAAGCGACCTGCTGCCTAAGGTTGCGGAAAGGGACAATCGTTATACACCCTACCTTAAGCAGGGCAGGTACCAGGGCCTTACCGAAATCTCTGAAATTACCATTGACCCGGGTAAAACAGATCCCGGGGAAAAGTTATTCCTCTACCTCTATGGATGGATCTTCCCCACTGACGCCAGTATCAATGCTTCCATCTCGCAGTCCGATGAAATACTCATGATGCCACCTCTCATTGAAGCACTTAACGATGAGGGAGAGTGGGAAGTCATCGTGGATAATCTGGGCTTCCCCATGGGCAAGGATAAGATGCTTGTGGCAGATCTTACCGGAAAAGTTTCCAGTACAGATTCCCGTATTCGCATCCGGACCAATATGCAAGTGCACTGGGATCAGATTTTCTTTTCCCGGGGAGAACCGGATGTGCCAGTACGGGAAATCAAACTGAAGCCAACAGCTGCAGATCTGCACTACCGCGGTTTTTCAAGACCATACCGGAAGGGTGGGCGCTATGGCCCGCACTGGTTCGATTATAGCACAGTGACCACCGAGCCCATCTGGCGCGATCTGACAGGGAAATATACACGCTTTGGTGATGTACTACCTCTATTGCTGGAACCCGATGATATGTATGTGATTAAAAACGCGGGAGATGAAACCACCATTGAATTTGATGCTGCATCGCTGCCTGAACTGCCTGAAGGCTGGAAGAGGGATTTCCTGGTACACAGCGTAGGCTGGGTGAAGGACGGCGACCTGAATACTGCACACGGGCAGACAGTGGGCCCCCTGCCGTTCCATGGCATGACAAGCTATCCCTATGGTCCTGAAGAAAGCTATCCTTCAGATCCGGCGCATCAGAAGTACTTGGAGGAGTATAATACTCGTATGGTGGATACAGAAGCGTTTACCAGGGCATTAATTGGTGAAAAAGAATAGCAGGGAGATAAGGACTTGCTTTCCTACTTGTTCACCGAAAATGTAAGCACGCTATCCCGGTTCATTCCGGCCATCACCAGAGGCGTCTCACCTTCGATGTAAAGCAAGGATTCCACCATTCCATGAAGCACAATTCCGCTTTCTGAAGGAGCAAGCAGCTTATCAAAAGCTAAGCCTTCATTGCTTATTAATAAAAGGCCCTTATTGGCATCATAATAGCCGGTAGCGATGTCATAGGTATGGTCGTTCCCCGCCAGCAAAAGATCCGGGTAGCCATCGTCATTGAAATCTTTTACGATACTCTTTTTTATGGGTGACAGTTGCGCTTCAGCTGGTAATTTTTCCCAGCGGAATTTACCTTCATCATTCCAAAGGATATAACTGGAGGTGGTATGGATGTAGAAGGTATGTTCGACGCGGTTCATGGTCGCTGTATCGAACATATTTTCAATACTTGTATAAGAGAAAGGTGTATAGCCGCCTTCGAATTTCTTAATGAAGTAGTTGGATTGTCCCACAAGCTCATCCATATAGTTGATGGGGTATTCAGTCATAACATCGTGCTGATCCTTCCAGTAGCCGGTTGATATAGGATCCAGGCTCCCATTCAGATCAAGGTCCAGCGCATATATTTTCAGTGGGTATTGCTCACTGACCGTAAAACGATGGTTATCCCCCAGGTTTCCTACGATGTAATCGGGATCACCATCCTGGTCAAAATCCCCGGCATTTATACTAAACCAGGAACCGTGTCTGGATTCCAGTTCCGGAATGTCCTGACTCTCAAATTCCAGTCCCTCCAGGTTTTTCAGGATCGCAAGGGAATTCCATTCCCGGGCAAGAAGCAGGTCTTCCCACCCATCTCCATCATAGTCGCTCCAAAAGGCATCAGTTACCATGCCCAGGCTAAAGCTCAGGACATTCTCAGAGCTATAGCTGCCATTTTCATTGATAAGTATCCTGGAGTCTGTGGCAAGTGGAAACATACCCACCTTGATCCGGGAACCAATAAATAGATCTATATCCCCATCGTGATCAAAATCGAAAGGCCGCACCACGGAGGCAGGGAAGGAGGGTAGGGGAAGCTCCTTTCTGATAAAACGTCCATCTTCATTTTCGTAGAGATAGTGGATATACTCTTCTCCAAACTTCTCATAACCTCCTGCAAGGGCCACCACATCATTGTCCTGGTCCCCATCCACATCAAAGATTGCGAAATCCGCTTCCGAGCAGTTTTTAACTTCGCTCAGACCTTCTATTTCTGTTTGTATAAAGCTGCTTCCTTCGCGCAGGAATACCCTGGTAGGAAGGGTATTTGTGGCTCCAATAATAATGTCGGCCAAACCATCTCCATTCAGATCACCCTGTTGCATGCGGGGCCCGATCTGTGAGAATTTATGGGGCAGTATCGTTTGATAAAAGTAGTAATCTACAAAATCCTCCTGCTCGTGCCTGTAGTCCAGGATCCCTTCTGCTTTGGAGAACAGGTAGCCATGATCCTCAGCCTTGGCCCGATGGGCTTGAATGGCCAGAGCATCATTTTCATCCACCTCCAGCACCTGGTTGATCTTAATATCCTTCAGCATGGAGACCTTTTCATTCTTTGGCCAGGTAATTCGTATGGAATCAATGACTGTGGCTGCAGAAAGACCAAAGTGGACCACGGGATCCACAGAGGATATATATCCCCTGGAGAGAAAGTGCTCCTGAAACTGGTAGAGCTCCCCACTCCACACTTCGATTTTCGCTCCATAGGCAGAAGTGTTTTCCCCTGAACCTTGCAAGCGAAGACGGATATAGTTTTGTTCCTTACCACCTTTATCTACCGTAGTGTTCCTGTATATAAAGGCCTCGTCGTTCAGGTTGTTTGTTACATAATCCAGGTCCCCGTCGTTATCAAGATCCACAAAAGCTGCTCCGTAGGAGTAGGATGGAATTTTATTAAACCATTCCTTCGACTGGTCCCTGAAACTGTAGGGCCCCATATTCTCAAATGCAAAATTGTGTGCTTTTACGGATGGGAGCTTGCTGATCACATGTCGGTCCGATGCAACAGCACCATATACCTGGGCTTTGTACCTGGTCCAGTCTTTATCGGTCATATCCCTGGGATAGCCATTGGCAATAACCAGATCTTTGTCCCCGTCGTTATCAAAATCGGCAAAAAGTGGCGACCAGCTCCATTCGGACTGGTAGATACCCATAATTTGTCCCACCTCGCTGTAAGGAACCATCTCACCATCAATGAAACCATTATGCAGGTGCATCATATTCCTCAGGAACTGGTGCTCATACCCGTATTTCGCATCATTGACGAAATAAATATATCCGAATCCATTGATGGTTTGCTTCTTCTTATGGTAGTATTCGGGTAGCATATCCATGGTATAAATATCCGGATTCCCGTCGTTGTTGATATCAGCCATATCATTGCCCATGGAGGACTTGGTCTGGTAGGAGAGGTAGGTGGCAATCTCATTCTTAAAGGTCCCGTCACCCTGGTTGATATACAGGAGATCGTTGGAAACGTAGTCGTTGGATATGTAAAGGTCGGGGTTCCCATCCTTGTTTACATCTCCCAGAGCAATCCCCAGCCCGAATCCTTCATAAACGATTCCTGCTTCAATTGTCACATTGGTGAAAGTGCCATCCCCGTTATTCCTGTAAAGATCGTCGTTGCTGGCTGCACTGCCATCAAGAATCTTTTCCCTGTAACTGGCCGACAGCCGCTCATTCACATAATTATTCAATAAATACAGATCCAGATCCCCATCCAGGTCGTAATCAAAAAAAGCAGCATGCACGGAATAGCTGTCATCAGCAAGTCCAAAGGATTCGGCCATCTCTTCGAAGAGCAAGTCCCCATTTTCGTTCAACCCGCGGTTGATATAAAATTTATTCTTCCTTTTGACCGAGTCGTCGTAGGCGGTGCAGGTGAGATAGACGTCCATCCATCCGTCCTTGTTTATATCTACCTGTGTTACCCCGCTGTACCAGCTTCCATCGTCGAGACCCTCAAAACTGGAAGAGATATCGGTGAATTTGAAATTTCCTTCATTGAGGTAGATCGCAGGGGCTACCATATTCCCCGTAAATATGATATCCTGTTGGTCATCGTTATTTAGGTCCATGATTCCAACCCCGGCACCATTATAGATGTACTCAAAATTGATCACGTTCATGCTGTCAGATTCCTCCACCAGGTTCATAAAGGTGATCCCGGTCTGGCCCGATTCAAGCAACTCGAAGCGGTTCTTTTCGGTACAGGAGACAAGAACAATTAAAAGAAAAAGAGGGACTAAGTTCTTCATAAGGACTTTGTAATATGGATTTTATCAGAGTTCAAAGAAACAAAAAATAAGGATTGCAAAAACAAAAAAAGAGACTGCCCGAAGGACAGCCTCTTTTTCAAATCTATATAAGATATATTCTACCTGTTTTGAGTCAGGTTACCGTTAGCCAGGTCAATCTGACGCTGGGGTATCGGGAAGTTTACATCTTCGGACCCAATGGTAGCAGTTCCATACAGTGCATTACCCCACTCCATGGTCTTCTCATAAGCAAGGATGCGGGTGAGTTCAGTCTGAACATCTCCCCAGCGCTGTAGGTCATAGTATCTGTGACCTTCCTGACCCAGTTCGAGTTTTCTTTCGAACTTGATGCGAAGCATGGCCTCTGCACTATTTGCAGGAGCTACGGTATACTCATTGATAACATAGTTGGCAGCAGGAGTAGTACCATCAGCTTCGTATACCAGACTGGCAGCAGCCCTGGCACGTAGTGAGTTTACCTCTCCAAATCCAAGGTCATCAGTATCACCCATTGCTTCACATTCGGCTTTCAGCAAGAGAACGTCTGCGTAGCGAATCATGCGGTATCCGTTGGCAGTATATCCGGAAGTCCAGTTACCTACTTCTGTGTAGCTACCTTCCTGAGCCTGCTTGTATACCTGCTTCTTCGGACTATAAGGTCCGGAATAAGTCTGGTCCCTGATCCAGTCCTGGCCTGTGTGATCTCCCCAATCTAAATAAGGAATACCACGGCGTCCAGCTGACCAGTCAAGACGTGGGTCAAGCTGACCTGGATACTCAACATAAACTCCACCAAGAGCAACACCCTGGTCATTGGTTACCTTCTCGTCATTATACGAATTGTCGAGGAAAGGCAGACCATTGGCATCCGTACGGAAGGAGTTCACGAAATCCTGTGTGGGATTAAAGAATCCACAGCAACCTCCAGGTGAGGTACCTGACTTATAGGGGAAGTTCAGAACTTCACCCCAGCCACCGTTACGACCACCGGATCCATCATTGACAGAGTACTGTACGGTGTAGATAGACTCCACATCGTTTCTCATCTCAATGTCAAAAATGTCTCCATAGTTAGCCATCAGCGAGGCTTTCTGACCTGCAGGATTAGACCCGGCTGCAGCAGCATTTAAAAGAGTTAAAGCTGAGCCATAGTCACCATACATTTGCATATAAGCCTTGGCCAGGAATACCTGACAAACGGTCTTGTTAAAACGTCCCACCTGATCCATGTCCTCTGGCAAGTTGTCAACTCCTGCCTGAAGGTCAGCAACAATCATGGGCCTGATGTCCACGGTGTTTACCAAGTCGGCCTGAATCGTAGTCTCATCCACATAAGGAACAAAGGTGTTGGTCGTTTTATCGGCCCACAGTCTCCATGCCTCCAGGTGATACCAGCCACGCAGGGCCCTTGCCTGGTTGACAAAGGATGCTTGCTCGGCGGCATCAATGGTTCCGGCATCCAGGGCCAAAGCGGCAGTCTGAATGGTGGAATTACACCTTGAAACACCCTCATAAATGGCACGCCATTTAATATTCAGGTAAGGATTTGTAGAAGTTTCAGAATAAGTCTGAAGAGGATTGATATCGGGCTGGTCGCCAGAGTCGGTTCCCTTGTTGGATTCCATGCCCCTGATGCTACCGTATACCCAGCCTGATGTAGCTGATTCCCAGCCAAATCCGCCGGTTATCCCATCTAGCAGGGAATAGGCGCCTATCACGAGTGCATCGACTCCCTCATAGGTCGCTAGTACAGATTGATCCAAAGATCCGTTTGGAGTGATCTCCAAAAATTCTTCGCTACAGGAGTTCATCAGCAGAAGTCCTGCGATCACTGCAAATACTGATAAAAATTTTAGTTTTTTCATATCTCTGTTGAATTTTTTCTCTTATACATTAAAATCCAAAGCTCACACCAACCAGGAACTGTTGAATGGCTGGAAGGTTTCCTTCATCAACTCCCATATAAGTATCATTGAAACTGGCCAGTTCAGGATCCAGTCCGCTGTAACTTGTCAGCGTGAACAGGTTGGTTGCCTGAAGATAAACCCTGGCGTTGGCGAATACATTGCCAAGCATAGCCTTGTCGAAGGTGTAACCAATCTGCAGGTTCTTCAGCCTGAAGAAAGATCCGTCTTCCACATAGTAGCTGTTGGATACCGTGTTAGTTGAGAAATTGGATTGGTTGGAAGCCATTGGTGTTGTTGCATCGGTATTGGAAGGCGTCCAACTGTTATATAGGAGGTCTGTACTCTTCTGTCCCTGGAAAGAGGGCCAGAAATCAAGCCACCACTTGTTGTAGTTGAAGATCTCATTACCCTGCGATCCGTAGAAGAAGGCAGTTAAATCAAATCCTTTATAACCCAGTACCAGGTTCAGTCCATAAGTGAAGTCCGGGTTTGGATTACCAATGAACATCCTGTCATCGGGATCAATTGTGCCAGAACCATCTACATCTTCGTAACGGAAGGTTCCTGCTGTTGCTCCATCCTGAGTGGCTGCACCATCAACTTCTCCCGAGCTTTGGAAGAGGCCCGAAACATTGTAGCCCCAGAATTGTCCCAATGGATTACCAACAGTGTTCCTGTTGAAAGATCCGATCCTGGATCCGCCCGAGTCAAAGTAGTCATACCCCGGGGCGATGGAAACAATCTCGTTCTTATAGGTAGTAAAGGTGGCATTGGCCTCCACGCTGAAATCACCCCAGATCTGGCGGTAAATCAACTGCAGGTCTATACCTGTGTTATGCATCTCTCCGATGTTTACTGAAGGTGCATCTGCGTCTCCTGCAGTTCCCGGAAGTTCGGGGGTAAAGAGCAGGTCCTTGCTGTCTTTAACATACCAGTCGAAATTCATTTCCACTTTGCGATCGAACAGTACAGCATCGAAACCGATATTAGCGGTTACGTTGGTCTCCCACTGTGCATCGGGATTTCCAATACGTGAGGGATAGAAACCAAGTTTTGATGAATTGGTTGTACCATTGATGTCATAGTAGGAGTTGGCAGCACTACCAGCGTAGAGATAAAACTGGTTGGCGGGATCAACGGGTAACTGGTTACCCATGGTTCCGTATCCACCCCTGATCTTCAGGTCGGAGATAAATCCGGCTCCTGCAAGGAAGGACTCTTCACTAATTCTCCAGCCAGCTGATCCGGATGGGAACACACCGTAACGGGTGTCTACCCCGAAAACCGAGGAACCATCCCTACGTACGGTTCCGCTTAAGTAGTACTTGTCGCGGAAATTGTAGTCAGCCCTTAAGAATTGAGATACCAGGGATCTTGGAGTCCAAAAACCACCCCATCCATTAACAAGCGTAGCACCGTTATCAACGGTTCTGTAG
>Ga0209013_10005884_pt1 | contig 10491 bp, 6 predicted proteins | sample Cruoilmetagenom2_FD_187291 | JGI IMG/M metagenome (GOLD analysis project Ga0209013, IMG submission 187291) | Oil polluted marine microbial communities from Coal Oil Point, Santa Barbara, California, USA - Sample 2 (SPAdes) (version 2) | ecosystem: Environmental > Aquatic > Marine > Oil seeps ...
TCCGTTGGTATCACTGATGCTCCAAGATTCGCGAGCTTGTCTGGAAGATCGACGTTAACTGCAGGGTCGGCTCCATTGTAAGGTCTGCTGATTATTACGAAGGCAGGCTGGTTTTCACCGATTTCCGCAAATGCTTTTCTTCCCGCTTCTAGGAGGGAATCCCAGAACCGAAGATGCGCTCTCTTAGCCTCTGCAGCGGCTTTTCTGGCAGTAGATGTATTAATACCAAGGCTGGCGGTCATTTCCAGAAGACCATTCATCCATTCCCTTCCCTGAAGGGAGAAATCCAGTACTGGACTGAGAGTTACAATATCCTCCTCAGATGAAAGACCGAGCCCGGAGTCGATGATATAGGGGGAAGCTTCGATATATGGACAATTGTAGGATTCCGTGAAATCACCATTCGGAAATGATCTGAGCATCGAAGGCAGGAACAGGTAATCAATGTCCTTCTCAAGGAGGTCTATAACGTGTCCGTGAGCAAGCTTAACCGGGAAACATGTCTCTGCTGCTACGCTTTCAACACCTGAATGTATGAGGGTGCTGGTCGATGTGCCGGAAATTACCACATCAAAACCGCACTTCTCGAAAAAAGTTCTGAAGAAGGGAAAGAACTCCCAGAACCAGAGAGCTCTGGGTATTCCGACAAGTGCCTTCTTTCCTGATACAGTGCCGGTGTAGCCATCCAGAAGAAGTTTTTCTCTCTCTATGAACCAGTTTGTTCCAGGATCGATCTTGATGGAATCAGTACTGTCCGTTTCGTACTTCTCACATCGTCCTCCATAGAACAGCTTTTTCCCGTCATGGAGGAGGACACTGTGAATCTCGCAGCGATTTGGGCATTCCTCGCACACGAAAGTTTCCTGACTGTACTTCTCATCCGCAAGCTTGAATCCCTTGAATTTCGATGGACCGGGCGGCTTTTCCTCCTTTGCAAGAAGGGCGGCGCCTATGGCCCCGGTAACGTGGTGATTTTCAGGGATTATTACTTTTCTATCTTTCAGTATTGCGTTAAATGCGGCTGCTACACCAGTATTGAATGCTGTTCCGCCCTGGAAGAATATACGATTGCCTATTTTTTTCTCTCCTACAACTCTGTGAAGGTAGTTCTTGACAATAGAATATGACAGCCCGGCGACAATATCTTCCACCGAAGCGCCATCAGCCTGCTGCGAAAAGACATCGCTTTCCATAAAGACAGTACATCGCTCTCCAAGACCACATGGCGTATCTGCACTGATAGCAAGAGGTCCGAATTCCCGTATACCCAGACCAAGCTTCTCCGCCTGCTCTTCAAGGAATGAACCCGTCCCTGCTGCACAGACCTTGTTCATTTCAAAATCAACAACCCTGCCCATCTCAATCGATATGTATTTTGAATCCTGGCCGCCTATCTCGAATATCGTGTCGACCTCTGGATCAATTTCAACAGCGGCTCTTGCCTGGGCTGTTATCTCATTTCGAACTACATCGGCACCTGTAAAGTCACCTGTCATGTAGCGCCCTGAGCCGGTAGTACCAACTCCGAGAACTTCCCTGTCACTGCCAAGTGTATGGGAAAGTCTTGAAAGCCCGTTTTTCACTGCTTCCAGTGGTTTTCCGGCAGTCATCAGATATTCGGATGCGAGGAGATCTCCTGAAGTTTCTCCTATGGCCACGAGGTTTGTGCTTATGGAGCCGACGTCGATACCTAAATAGACCGGTTCGCTGCTGTTTTCAGGTATCTCTCTGCTCTGAGGGTGCATGATAGTGTAGCACTTAAGAGGATGAAGAGCTGTTTCCTCACTGCTCCCTTTTTCAATCTTGAGAAGTCTGCGGGTGAAATCGTGATCGATTACACTGTACTCGCCATCATCAGCGGCCAGAGCCGCTCCCGCTGCTGTAAGGCATCTGTAATTCTCCGGTATGATAAGATCCGAAAACTCACTGCCGAGTACCTCCCGGAAGGCATTGACCATTCCCTGATATGAAGCTACACCGCCTACAAACGCAACGGAAGGACGAAAGTCCCTTCCAGAAGCAATTGAACTCTTGAAATTCCTTGCAACAGCAAAGCAGAGACCGGCTACAATGTGAGATACAGGTGTACCTATCTGCTGGAGGTGTATCATATCCGATTTGGCGAATACGCTGCATCGACCTGCTATCCGCGGCGGATGACTGCATTGAAGGGCCAGGTCACCGAGTTCTTCAGTTTTAAGTCCCAGCCTTGAAGCCTGCTGGTCGAGGAATGATCCTGTCCCGGCTGCGCAGACTGAATTCATGGAAAAATCATCAAAGACAAGTCCGTTGGAAGTCTGCCTGAAAAGAAGGAGCTTTGAGTCCTGTCCCCCCATTTCGATTACTGATTTTACCTGCGGGCAGTAAATCGGAATAGAAGCTGCGAGGGCAACTACCTCATTGATGACCTTGCATCCCGCGATGGATGACGTACTCCGCGCCGAGCTGCCGGTGAGGGAAACCCGGCTTCCCTCCCAGCCTTCAAGGTCAGTGAGGATGGCCACCAGGGAATCGACAGGTTTACCGTGGTGCCTTCTATAAATGGCGGAGGCGATGGTATTTCCCTCCATAAGTACGACCTTCGTGCTCACGGATCCCATGTCTATACCGATCCTTTTACTCATAAAACCTTATTTCCAAGAAATGATAGATATTTCTAATTTGCGGTAATATTGATCAGGATTCCCTGTGCTGTGTTCACATTCAGGCAGAATCTGATACTCTATTTCCTGTAATATAAGGGTACCCTCAAGAATGCAGATACTTGAGATGGAAGTTCCAATCAGGATACCCGGTCTGAAACTCGTATATGAAGGAGATTACACTTTGCCGAGCGGCATGATATAGAGCGGTTCTTCAGCCCTGGTCATCCGGATTACCTGCTTCAGAGCCAGGTCGCTGAAGGCTCCGATGGCGCAAGTTCCTATATTCAAGGCGTAAGCCTGAAGGTATACATTTTCGGCTGAATGCCCCAGATCCATGCACACATATCGTTCCCGGCCGCGATCTCCGTAATGATCTGTACACCGCTTAAAAACAGCAGAATACACAATTGCCGCAGCCGCAGTTTCAAAATGAAGCTGATTGAAGCCCGCATTGCTGAACTCCTCCCAGGAATACTCACCTGCAATGAGTATGAGTTCATGGGTTTCGGATCTGTACAGGTAGATCCCGGGATCGAGGTCCGTGACGTTACGGACTACCAGGTATAGCTCCAGAGGATACAATGCACCGGCAGATGGAGCTGTTCTGAGACCGCCGCGCAGGAAATCCGGTGCGTTCTCGATCGGGTAGCTCAGCCCGTAAGCAGACCAAAGGAGCTGCGAAACCTCTGTGATGGTCAGTGGTGAATCCTCATAGAAACGGAATGATCGCCGATTCTGCATAGCCTCCTCCACCGAAACATCGCCTGATAAGCGGGGCTGAGGTAATTCAATTACAGGTCCCTCCGGGTGTTCTTCCGGTAATGAGGCCAGAAGGGAATCCATCCTTAAATCAATCGATGCAAGCAGTACAGACCATCGAAGGTCCGAGTGGAGACTCACAAGATCCTCGTCTTCCTCAAGCCACTCCTTTTCGATAAGAATACTGCTGGCTGCCTTTTCGAGATACATGAACGCTGCATCCGGGCTCTGGCAAACGGCAGCGGCACAAGCAGCGTTATACAAGTCAAAGACATCGCCATCTTCGGCCGTAAAGGCTTGCCGGTACAGCTCCAGTGCAGCCTGATAATCAGAGTCCAGCATCCTGCTGGAGGCTTCAAGTACGAGCTGGTCATAGTCCTGAGCGAATAAAACTGGAAAGAAACATGAGACCAGAACGAATAGAGCAATCATTTTAATCATCATCGGTATTCCTCCATTATGCTGTTTGCATATTGACAGGCTAGCCTGCCGCATAGTATCAGGTAGAGTACATTATTTCAGCGGAATATGTATAGGAATATATATAAGTTAAGCCGGATGAAAATTGACTCCACAGGAAAAGTTAGTAATATATTTCTCCATCAATACAGGAGGATGATAATCGTTACAAAGCACCGGGAAACCGGCGGTCACAGGCTTCCCTTCATCATCATTACTCTACTGCTGTTTGCCGACTCAGCAACAGCTTACGTTGGTCCGGGCGCAGGATTTGGTATAGTCACATCCTTCCTTGTGTTCCTTAACGCCATCCTTGTTTCACTGCTCTCTGCGCTCATCTGGCCTGTAACCATCTTTATCAAGTTGCTCAGGAGAAGAAGAAGAGAGTATGCAAGAACTGCGAAAAGGGTTGTGATTCTCGGTCTTGATGGTCTTTCTCCTGCTATTGCTGAGAAAATGATGTCCAATGGGAAAATGCCTTTCCTTAGAAAACTCCGTGATGAGGGGACGTTCTGCAGGCTGTCCACAACATGCCCGGGAATCTCACCGGTTGCATGGTCTTCATTCCAGACCGGCGTAAATCCGGGAAAACACGGTATCTTCGACTTCCTTGCGCCTGACAGGAAGAGGTATCTCGCAGTACTCTCATCGGTCCAAAGCGGAACAGCTCCTGCAAGAACAGGCATTGGACCATTCAGAAGAACTGTAATGAAACCTTTCGTGAAGCAGCTTAGGAAAAGCAGACCATTCTGGAATCTTCTGAAGCGTTACGGAATCAGGTCCACTGTCCTCAGAGTTCCCATAACGTATCCCCCTGAGCCGTTCGATGGGCATCTGCTAAGCGGTATGTGTGTTCCTGATCTTCGGGGCACACAGGGCAGCTATACCATTTTCACGGAAGATGAGCCTCAAAGCACTATTACAGGCGGCTTATGGCGAAAGCTTCGGAAACTCGATGAGAAAAGGTGGGTCACTGAATTGCCCGGCCCTGAAAATGTTGATGGCGAGTACGCTATTGTAAGAATTGAGCTTGCTGTTTCAGGAGAAGATGCCGTCCTTATAACCGATAAAGGTAACCTGAAGCTGAAGAACGGTATTCTCTCTGAATGGCTTGAACTCTGCTTCAGATCAGACCAGGGGAAAGTACGTGGTATATCAAGATTCTGTTATACTCAAGACAGCAATGGTAATCCCACCCTCTATTCTACTGCGGTTCATGTTGATCCCTATTTCCCGTCCGTTCCGATCTCCCACCCTGTTCATTATTCAAGGTATCTGGCCGGTCTGTACGGACCGTACGCTACCCTGGGGCTGGCTGAAGATACGTGGGCATTGAACAATGGCGCAGTTTCCGAGGAGACGTTCCTGGAGCAGGCCTGGTCAATATTCAAAGAGAGAAAGAAGATGTTTTTTGACGCAATGGAACATACGCCTGACGGCCTGGTTATATGCGTCTTTGACACTTCAGATAGAATACAGCACATGTTCTGGGGAGATGGCTCAGCGCAAGGTTCCCCCATCAATGAAATGTACAGCAGAATGGATTCATTAATAGGAGAAACACTGGAGATAATGGGCAGGAAGGATATGCTGATAGTAATGTCAGATCACGGTTTCACTTCTTTCCATACCTGCATTGATTTTAACAGATGGCTTCTTGAGAACGGATACCTGTTCCTTGAAGATGGGATCGAGACAGTAGACACATCGTTCAAAGGGGTTGACTGGTCCCGAACAAGAGCGTGGTCAATGGGCCTGGCAGGCATAATGCTTAATCTCAGGGGCCGAGAGGGAAAGGGGATTGTAGAACCCGGCAGCGAAGCTGCCGCACTTATAGAAGAGATATCGGGAAAACTCATTGAACTTGAGAATACTGATGGTGATCGGGTCATAAGCGCTGTTTATCCATCAGAGTCTGTTTACAGCGGACCTTACGTATCACGCGGACCTGATATTGTTATCGGGACCAGACCCGGATACAGATCAGGCTGGACCTCTGTTACCGGTGGTATAGGGAAAGATGTGATCTATCCAAACGATAGACGCTGGAATGGTGATCACTGTCATGATCACAGGCTGGTTCCGGGAACACTGGCTTCAAATGTTAAGCTGAGGAGTGAAAACGCAACGATCCTTGATATCGCCCCAACAGTTCTTCGAGCTCTTGGTGTTGCTGCTCCATCGTATATGGAAGGTAAATCCCTGATTCAGGGAGGTACGGAAAAATGAAACGTAGGGAGTTTCTCAAGCTTGCGGCTCTATCACCAGCTGCACTTCTTGCTATGAATACCGGCTGCAGGTCAACTTTGTCTCCGGCAAGACGGGTCATTGTTCTTGGAATAGATGGAATGGATCCTTTCCTTCTTAACAGTTTTATCCACGAAGGTGTTATGCCCAACGCAGCCATCCTGATGGCATCGGCAGGCTTGAATCCTCTGGGAACCAGCAACCCGCCGCAAAGCCCTGTTGCATGGTCGAATTTCATAACAGGCTACGGCCCCGATGTACACGGGATATTCGATTTCATTCACAGAGACCCTTTAAGCAGGGCACCCTACCTTTCGACATCCAGGGTGATAGGACCCGATAGGATTATCAGTATAAGTGATTGGCGTCTACCACTAACAGGAGCGAAAGTAGAGCTTCTCAGAAAGGGAGAGCCCTTCTGGGACAGGCTGACAGATGAGGGAATACCAGTATCCATGGTTAAACTCCCCGTCGATTTTCCTCCGGATAAAGGGAAAGCGAAAATACTCTCAGGGCTTGGAACACCAGATATGCGCGGAAGCCAGGGAAGTTTTACTTTCTTCACGGATGACGCCGGTTCGATCACCGACAATACCTCAGGGGGCATAGTTGTAGCCGTACGTGACTACGGTGACAATTGTTATGTATGCGGGATAAGGGGTCCGGAAAACTCAATGCGCGCCGGTAATCCTGCAATGAAAATAGAAGCAAAGGTCTGGGTTGACCGGGATGCCGATGCATTGAGAATAGATATTCAGGGCGAGAGCATTCTGCTTGCAACCGGGGAGTGGAGCCCCTGGGTAGGAATGAGATTTGATGCAATACCTAACATCTCTAGTGTCAACGCTATAGGAAGATTCTATGTCAAAGAGATCACTCCAAGACTGAAACTCTACCTTTCACCTCTGAACATAGATCCTCTGAATCCTGCTCTCCCTATATCGGAACCTTCAAGTTACAGCAGCGACCTTGCAAGGGATCTCGGTCCTTTCTATACACAGGGTTTTCCCGAGGATACAAAAGCCCTTTCAAGGGGAATTCTCTCGGACGAAGAGTATCTTCACCAGGCATGGATCGTCCTTTCGGAGCGACTTGACCTTTTCCACCATGAACTCAGTCGCTTCCGTGAAGGTATGCTCTTCTTCTATTTCAGTTCTCTCGACCTTAACATCCACATGTTCTACAGGGTTCTAGACCCGGGTTCACCACTCTACGAATCAACAGACCCCCGTTTCAAGGGGGCTGTTCGTGAGCTTTACTCGAGAATTGACAGTGTTATAGGGGATGCCCTTGCTGCGAGGGATGGCAATACGGAAGTTCTGGTGCTCTCAGATCACGGATTTGCTCCCTTCAACAGGTCATTCAATTTAAATACATGGCTTGCATATGAGGGGTATGCGAACATTACAGCGGAAAATGAGCGAAATCGTGATATGTTCGCGGCAATAGACTGGGCTTCAACGGCAGCGTACGGACTCGGACTTAACTGTCTTTATATCAATAGATCCGATCGGGAGCAAAATGGAGCAGTACCGCCTGAACAGGTTCGTGACCTCCTTCTGAGGCTGAAGCGTGATCTGGAGTCTGTAACGGATCCCGCCACCGGAAGGCACGTTATAAGTAATGCATACATCACTGCAGATTACTATTCCGGTTATCTGCCTCCCTTCGCTCCGGACATGATAATCGGTTACGCGAGAGGCTACAGATCCTCATGGGAGACCACACTGGGAAGTTATCCGGAGGATGTTCTGACTGATAACCTTGATCCATGGAGCGGAACTCACTGTATAGACCCGGGCGCGGTTCCAGGAATACTTCTCTCAACTGCACCTCTTGCTCTGCGGGATCCGAATCTTATGGATATGGGAAAAAGCATTGCCTCTCTCTTTGGTATACCCGTACTGCCTTCCGGAGGCAGGAATATTTTCAGCGGATCGAATACTGGATGACGAATGCAGCAGAATCACTCATAAACGTGTTCTTCGATCTTCTGCTTCTGCCATTTGGAACTCTTCCGCCCGTCTGGGGTCTTCTTTTCATCTCGCTGTTATCAGGCCTGGGAATGATCGTTGTTTTCAGATCTGTTTCGAACCAGGAGAAGATATCCAGACTTAGAAGGAGAATGGGCGGGGAGATACTCGGGATCTTGCTGCATCTGCTCAACCCGTTGACAGTTGTGAAATTCGCCTGGAAGCTGATCTGGAGTAATACAGTTTATCTTGCATACATTTTGAAACCTCTTCTTGTCATTGCCATACCGTTTATGCTTGTATGGGGCCAGCTGGACGCAAGGTACGGGGCTGCTGAGATGGATGGGAACGATCAGGTAACCGTAACGCTATCCTTCGATGATGGTCTTCCGGAAAGAAGCGGCCTGCAGATCGAGGTAACCGGCCTTCAGCTGGTGCCTCCGGTAATGTTTATCGATACACTCGATGAAGTAAGTTTCAGGGTAATTCCTGATGGTGCTCCCCCCAGATATCTGCTCATCTCCGGAGTATCAATTCAACTTGGTCGAATCGGACGCAGGAACGGGTGCAGAATACTGAGAGGTTTTGATTCAGGAAACTCTCTCAGAAGGCTATTCGATCCATCAATTGTCAGAGTTGATAAGATAAGAGGAGGCGCGGTATCCGGATCGTATTCACTTCCCGATATCAGATACGGAGTTCTTGGAGGCCATTGGTCCTGGATTGCCGTATTTCTGGTGTTTTCCTCACTTTCAGCAATTGCAGGGGCAAAAGTCTTAAAAGTGAAGATCTAAGAACGGAGGGGCATGGCAAAGCTTAAGCTGAGGTTCGACAGCGCAACCATAGAGAGAATAAGGAAAATATCAGAGGCGGGCGGTTACTCCTCTCCCGAGGAATTCCTGATGCACGTAATTGAGCGCGAGCTTGACCTGCTGGATTCCGATCAGGGAGAATCGGAGGAAGATATCCGCAGAAAGATGGAAGGTCTCGGTTACATCGAATAGAATCAGGGGCTAATCATCAAGATAGCCCAGATCCAGTAGCTTCTTGAGAATTTCTTTCTCTTCATCCGGATGGACATCGTACCTGGGTGCTGGAACCAGCCCTGCAAGTTCCAGATCCCTCATGAAGCTGTCATGGATATCAGTACGGTATAAATCAGATTCCTCTATTATCCTGACTTCCAGCTTCTCACCTGAATCTATGGCAGGAATATCCGCGCCAGATGTGATAACTACAACTCCGTGGCTTGCAAGCATGGCACATGCAATAGCCTTTGCCTTTTCATTCTTATCCATTCCCAGGTTTTCAACAGTTTTGCTGTGAAATACCTCCACTCTGCCTCCGCGCTCTTCTATCTCGGTGCCGAGTTTATCAAGAATTGCTTCATCGGATCCCTCTGCTGTCGTGATCCAGATTACAAGTCCTTTCATCAGTTATCTCCCTTTCTTGCGGCTTCCATGAGGATGGAAGCAATCTCGGGGCGCGTGAATTCCGGAGGCGGCAGTATTCCTTCGGCAAGCATGGCTCTTACTTTTTTCCCCGAGAGGAATACGTGATATTCATTGTCATGAGCGCAGGTTTTTGGAGTAGCCATACCTCCGCATTTACTGCAGAAGAAAGCGTGTTCGAACTTCAAAGGTACAATTCCCAGTTCATCAGGGTCGAACTGGTCGAAGATCATCTGGGCATCGTATGTACCGTAGAAATTTCCGACACCGGCATGATCTCTTCCTACTATAAAATGACTGCATCCATAATTTTTTCTGAGTATTGCATGGAATACTGCTTCCTTAGGACCTGCATATCTCATGGCAGCCGGGAATACACTCATTGCGACCCTGGTACGAGGATAGTAATCCTTCAGTATTTCTTCGTAACATCGCATTCGGACGTCGGCCGGAATATCTCCCTCCTGGGTTTCACCTACCAGCGGATGAAGAAGAAGACCATCCACGATTTCCATGGCACACTTCTGAATGTACTCGTGGGCCCGGTGTATCGGGTTTCTTGTCTGGAATGCGACCGCTGTTTTCCATCCTCTTGCTCTGAAGAGCACTCTGGTTTCCTTGGGATCAAGGCGGTAATTCCCGAAGCTCTCGGTCTCTTTTCGCCTGATTGAACGTATCTTGCCTCCAATATATACACCGCTTAATGATTTCAGATACATGACACCGGGATGGGAATCATCAGTTGTACCAAGAGATTTATCAGCTTCAGTGATGAGATCGGCTTTGAAAATATCTTCAATCAGCATATCCCCCCAGATAGTGCCATCGATATCCTTGAGTCCCACATTGTCGCCCGGTGATACATCCGGGTCTCCATCTTTCTTAGCGAAGACAACCGGCAGTGACCAGACAGGTCCCGTCGAAAGATGCATAAGATCCAGTACCGACTCGTAATCA
>Ga0209013_10005885_pt1 | contig 10485 bp, 5 predicted proteins | sample Cruoilmetagenom2_FD_187291 | JGI IMG/M metagenome (GOLD analysis project Ga0209013, IMG submission 187291) | Oil polluted marine microbial communities from Coal Oil Point, Santa Barbara, California, USA - Sample 2 (SPAdes) (version 2) | ecosystem: Environmental > Aquatic > Marine > Oil seeps ...
AACTAGTTTGCCAGGGTTTTTTTATTGGAAATATAAACTAAATTATTCTCCAAGTAATTTCTTAATTCTCATGAAATTTTCAGTGTCTCCCAAAGCACCGTAAATATTCTTAAGTTGTGTAAGCACACTCTGATTGTCTGGTTTCAATTTATAAGCCTCTTCCAAAATACCGGCAGCTTCCCTAAAAAGATCATCTTTCTGCTTCTTTAATTCTTCATAACGTGCTATATCCGCTTTAGAATTACCTAAACTATTCATTTCATCAATCAGTCCATTGCCCTCATCTACATACGTTGTTGAAAGATTCAATTGCGCATTCACATATCCAGGATCTACCTCCAAGGCTTTTCTGTATGCCTTACGAGCTTCCTCAATATTGCCTTGTTCCATGTTAATTACACCTATATTATATTGCAAATCCGCATTATCCGGTGCCATTGCAGCCGCTTCCGCCATCAGTGATTTGAACTTATCTTTATCGCCCAATTTATAATGCAAATTAGCTTCATTCAGGACCAAATTTACATCGTCAGGATTGTTTGCTCTGGCGTCAGCAAAGGCAGCAAGTGCTTTATCGTCCTGACCCAATTGTGAATAAATCAAAGCCATATTTTTAACTATTTCGGCTTGCTTTGAAGGAGATTTTTCATCCTTAGGGTCTTTATAAGAACCAGACTTTACCATCAAATCCCTTTGAGTTTTTTCCATTATCTCCTCCTGGCCAGTTGCTACATTAGTAGCCTTATAAACTACACCGCTGCCGTCATAATTAATATTTTTTAATTCCTCGTAATAACTTAAAGCCTTTTCATAAAGCCCTCCGTTAACGGCACTACTTGCGGCATAATATAAATAAATAGTATCTTTTGGACTAAGTGTATAACTTAAATACAGCTTATCTGCCGCCTTCTCGTATTCCTTATTTCCATTATCTTCTACAGCAGAATTAACCAAATCGGCTGTTATAGCAGCCAGACGCTGATTTGTTTCGTCAGCATGCTTTCCTTTGGGACCTTCAATGCTCAGGACTTTATTAAAAGAACTGATTGCTTCGTCAAAAGCATCGTTATCTCCCTTCTTGGCAAGATCTGCATAGGTTTTACCTCTAAGAAAGAAATAGTCTGCCTGGACTTTTTCATCCGCTCCACTAATCATTCCCTGAATTCCATCTAATGATGTTTTTGCTGAGGCTGCATCACCAGATTTTAAAGCTTTTTCAGCGGCTTTGAGTTCCGCTTTCTGCGAAAATCCGCTTAGTGCACAGCACATAACGGTTATAATTAAAAGTTTAGTTTTCATTTTAAAGTAAATTATATTAGTGTTTATTTATTAATCTTTTTCGGTTTCCGTGTTATCTTTATCAATAGCCGTGCCATCTTCAGTCTCGACTTCTATATCCATTATATCAACTTCCTCCAGATTATCCTCATCCTTCATTACTTTGGCGACTGCTGCTATAGAGTCAGTTTCTTTCAGGTTGATCAACTTAACACCTTGAGTGGCCCTACCCATAATACGCAGGTCATCAACACTCATCCTTATGGCTATACCAGATTTATTAATGATCATTAAGTCATCAGAATCAGAAACATTTTTAATGGCCACCAGACCCCCCGTTTTATCGGTAATTGAGATGGTCTTCACACCTTTACCTCCTCTATTGGTAATCCTGTAATCATCAATACTGGATCTTTTACCATAGCCATTCTTCGAGACCACTAATATTTCGTCATCAAAATTATTTACAGATACCATGCCTATTACCTCGTCACTTTCATTCGCCAATCTTATGCCACGGACACCAGAAGCATTACGTCCCATAGGTCTGGTCTTACTTTCTTCAAACCTGATAGCCTTACCGGATTTAAGCCCTAGCAAAATCTGACTTGTACCGGTGGTTAGTTTGGCTTCTAAAAGTTCATCATCTTCTCTTATGCTAATTGCAATAATTCCATTTTGGCGTGGCCTGGAATACTGTTCCAATGAGGTTTTTTTAACTGTACCTTTTTTCGTAGCCATAATCACATAATGGCCATTCACGTATTCCTCATCCTTTAAATCTCTGGTACAAATAAATGCTTTTACCTTATCATCCTGTTCAATATTCACCAGGTTTTGTATGGCTCTGCCTTTTGATGTTCGGCTACCTTCCGGAATTTCATAGACCCGCATCCAGAAACACTTTCCCTTTTGGGTAAAGAACAGCATATATTGATGGTTTGTACCAACAAAAAGATGCTCAAGGAAATCCTCAGTCCTCGTTGAGGAGGCTTTTTGCCCTACTCCACCTCTGTTCTGTGTTTTATATTCACTTAGCGGAGTCCTTTTTATGTAACCTGCATGCGAAATTGTGATTACTACCTGTTCGTCAGGTATCATATCCTCTATACTCAGGTCGCCCCCGGCAAAATTTATTTCTGATCTTCTTGCGTCCCCATAGCGTTCTTTAACATCGAGAAGTTCATCCTTTATGATCTGCATTCTGCGATCTTTATTAGCAAGAATGTCCTTTAAGTCGGCAATTGTCTTAATAATCTCATCGTATTCAGAGCGCAATTTATCTTGTTCAAGACCTGTAAGCTGTCGCAGACGCATTTCTACTATAGCCTTGGCCTGAACTTCAGATAATTTAAATCTTTTAATAAGGTTTTCTCTGGCATCATCTGCATTTGAAGACGCTCTAATGATAGCGATAACTTCATCAATATTATCAGAGGCAATAATTAATCCTTCCAATATATGAGCCCTGTCTTCCGCTTTTTTCAAATCAAAAGTGGTACGTCTCACCACCACCTCATGACGGTGCTCAACAAAATAATGAATGATCTCTTTTACATTAAGCAATTTGGGTCTTCCATTTACCAGAGCTATATTATTTACACTGAAGGACGACTGCAGCGCAGAATATTTGTATAATGTATTAAGAACAATATTAGGAATGGCATCCCTTTTAAGGATATATACAATGCGCATTCCCTTTCTATCAGACTCATCCCTGATTGATGCTATTCCATCTATCTTTTTATCATTGACCAAATCGGCAGTTTTTTTAATCATGTCTGCCTTATTGACTTGATACGGAATCTCCGTGACAATTATACATTCCCTGCCCTGAACTTCTTCAAACGTGGCCTTGGCTCTCATAACAACCCTGCCACGTCCGGTATGAAAAGCTTCTCTTACACCGTCATAACCATATATGATCCCCCCTGTAGGAAAGTCGGGAGCTTTAATGTGTGTTATTAACTCATCAATCTCTATATCATTATTATCAATATATGCGATAGTTCCGTCTACCACCTCTGAAAGGTTGTGTGGAGGCATATTAGTTGCCATTCCCACTGCAATACCTGAGGCTCCATTTATCAATAAATTTGGTATTCTGGTAGGAAGAACTGTTGGTTCTTTAAGGGAATCATCAAAATTAAGTTGGTGATCCACGGTGTCTTTATCAATATCTGCCAACATCTCATCCGCAATCTTTCGCATACGGGCTTCCGTATATCTCATTGCCGCAGGACTATCGCCATCTACTGATCCAAAATTACCCTGTCCGTCAATTAACATGTATCTAAGACTCCATTCCTGAGCCATCCTCACCATACTATCATAAACAGAGGTGTCACCATGCGGGTGATATTTACCTAATACTTCCCCGACGATCCTTGCAGATTTTTTGTGGGAACTTGAAGAACGAACGCCTAAGTCGTGCATACCGTATAAAACTCTCCTGTGAACCGGCTTTAGACCATCCCTGACATCGGGAAGGGCACGTGACACAATGACCGACATTGAATAGTCAATGTAAGCTGATTTCATTTCATCTTCAATGTTGATAGGGATCAATTTTTCTCCTTCAGCCATATAAAAATCTTATTGCTTTATTGTGATTAAAATATCATGCCAATATACGCAAAATCATAGCTTACAAAGCAAGTTCAAAGCAGTTTATTAAAGAATTTATTAACACATCCCGATAGCCATTTCGTTAATAATTAGGATGTTAATTTTTTTGTAAATCCGTGTTTTTTTCGTCATTTAGTCCAAGTTTGTCGAATATAGGTACGGTATTTGTCGTTCTTAAGAATAGATTTACTAATTTTATTACTGAATAAGAAAATTTTATGGATGATAATTTTTCACCTAGAGTAAAAGATGTAATTGCTTACAGCAAGGAAGAAGCATTAAGACTTGGCCATGATTTTATTGGTACCGAGCATTTAATGCTGGGATTGCTGCGCGATGGAAATGGAAAAGCAATTAGTATTCTGGATGCACTCGATGTGGATCTGGATCACTTAAGGCGCAAAGTGGAAATTTTGAGTCCGGCCAATCCAAATACCGGAGGTATTCAAAAAGACAAAAAAAATCTTCATCTGACAAGACAGGCAGAACGTGCATTAAAAACCACATTCCTGGAAGCAAAATTATTTCAAAGTTCTTCAATAAATACTGCACATCTACTATTGTGTATCCTAAGAAACGAAAACGATCCAACCACAAAATTACTCCACAAGCTTAAAGTGGATTATGATGGAGTGAAAGATCAGTTTAAATCCATGATCACCAGTGAGGACGATTATATTGATTCTCCTGCAGCAGAATCATTTCCCAGTGATTCCGATGAGCCTGTAGAAGGCAAGGAAGGATCTTTTGGAGGAGCTTCCAGTCAAAAAGGAAGCAAAAAATCCAAAACTCCTGTTTTGGATAATTTTGGAAGAGATTTAACCCGACTTGCAGAAGATAACAAATTAGATCCTGTTGTTGGACGGGAGAAAGAAATTGAACGTGTTTCTCAGATACTTAGCAGAAGAAAGAAAAATAATCCACTTCTTATAGGAGAACCTGGTGTTGGTAAAAGTGCAATTGCCGAAGGTTTAGCGCTGAGAATTATTAACAAGAAGGTATCACGTATCCTTTATAACAAGAGGGTAGTTACGTTAGATCTTGCTTCACTGGTTGCCGGTACAAAATATCGTGGACAGTTTGAAGAGCGGATGAAAGCCGTAATGAACGAGCTGGAAAAGAATGATGAAGTAATTCTGTTTATAGATGAGATCCACACCATTGTAGGAGCAGGAGGCGCAACAGGTAGTTTAGATGCTTCAAATATGTTTAAACCGGCTTTGGCAAGGGGAGAAATTCAATGTATTGGAGCAACTACACTTGATGAATACAGACAGTATATCGAAAAAGACGGTGCACTTGAAAGACGATTCCAAAAAGTAATGGTAGAGCCGACTACAGTGGAGGAAACCATTGAAATATTAATGAATATTAAAGGGAAATACGAAGATCATCACAATGTAAATTATACGGATGAAGCCATAATCGCCTGTGTTAAGCTGACTAACAGATATATGACCGACAGGTTTTTACCAGATAAGGCCATAGATGCTTTGGACGAATCTGGTTCTCGGGTACATATTATAAACATGGATGTTCCAAAACAAATTCTTGAATTGGAAAATCAGTTGGAAGATGTGCGTGAATTAAAGAATAGTGTGGTTAAGAAGCAGCGCTATGAGGAAGCCGCTAAGCTCAGGGATGATGAAAAAAGACTTGAAAAGGAACTGTCTATTGCACAGGAAAAGTGGGAAGAAGACAGTAAACTTCACCGTGAAACCGTTAGCGAGGAAAATGTCGCCGATGTAGTATCTATGATGAGTGGAATCCCCGTAAATAAAATAGCACAGACTGAAAGCAATAAACTTGCTGAACTGCCAAATCTTATAAAAGGGAATGTAGTTGGACAAGATGAAGCTGTTGCCAAAGTCGCCAAAGCCATTCAACGAAACAGGGCTGGTCTGAAAGATCCGAATAAGCCTATAGGTTCATTCATTTTCCTTGGACAGACAGGGGTTGGTAAAACCCAGTTAGCCAAAGTGTTAGCTCAAGAACTTTTTGATTCTGAAGATGCATTGATTCGCATTGATATGAGCGAGTATATGGAAAAATTTGCCATCTCCAGATTGGTAGGTGCCCCTCCCGGCTATGTCGGTTACGAGGAAGGCGGGCAATTAACTGAAAAAGTTAGGCGCAAACCTTATTCTGTAATTCTTTTGGATGAAGTTGAAAAAGCACATCCTGATGTTTTTAACATGTTACTTCAGGTATTGGATGATGGTTTCTTAACAGATAGTTTAGGTCGTAAAATTGATTTTAGAAATACGATCATTATAATGACATCGAATATTGGTGCCCGCCAACTTAAGGATTTTGGACAAGGGGTTGGTTTCGGTACAGCTGCAAAAAAATCGCAGGAGCATAATCATCATAAGAGTGTGATTGAAAATGCGCTTAAAAAAGCTTTTGCACCAGAGTTTCTGAACAGGATAGATGATGTTGTTGTATTTAATCCATTGGAGCGCAAACATATTCACAAGATTATTGATATTGAATTAGATAAGCTTTTTGAAAGAATAAAGGATATTGGATACGATCTGAATTTAACTGATAAGGCAAAAGATTACATTGCAGATAAAGGTTTTGACAAGCAATATGGTGCCCGACCTTTAAAAAGAGCAATCCAGAAGTATATTGAAGATGCCCTGGCGGAAGAAATTGTAAATTCAAAACTCGAAGAGGGGGATAGTATTTATATGGACTTGGATGAAAAGAAAGATGAGCTGTCTATTAAGATAAAAAAATCCAAGAAGGGCTCCAAAGCATAGCAAAATGTAAGAATTTAGTTATAAAGGAATCAAGTTATTTGGTTCCTTTTTTTATATCCCTGTATTACAACAAGTAAGAATAAGAATACAGTTTCAACTTGGTATAAACCATATAAACGATATATACGCTTTTGATCTAATATTTTTCGGAAAACTTACCCAAGCACATACTTTCGTTTTAGACACACTAAACTATATGAAATGAAAGTCGGACCGGCTAAGAAAAAAATTATAGTTAAAGAATATAACTTAGATATTGGCACCGTTCAGGTATTCAAAAATCATATGGTTGTTATCTTTGACGAAGGGGCAACACTTACCCTGGAAAGGGCTTATCAAATTATAGGAATTTCAGAGATACATTTCAGAGATATAAACTTTGGCATTATTAGTCTCAGAAAAAATTCTTATGCCGTTGATCCCACTATTTACAGCTATTTAAGGGAGTTAAAAAATCTTAAAGCATTTGCTATTGTTTCCGTTAAGGAGGTAGATATGCATAACTTTAAAATTGAAAAACTCTTCTACAAAAAGCCAATGAAATTTTACATTGATTATAACAATGCACTTGCGTGGGTGCAAAGAAGAGTTAGAAAGAAGTAGAACTAGTTCTCATTGGATTCTTTTTCAACATCTGTTGGTGGTATATTAAACAGATCAATATAAGCACGACCAATAGCATTGATTATTGCTGTTGCCGTTAGCGCCTGGTATCCTAAGTTTTCAATTGCTATATCTCCTGCCCTCCCGTGAAGGTATACTCCAAAAATAGCTGCTATTAAAGGTTCATACTTCTGAGCAATTAATGATGTTATTACACCTGTCAGTACATCCCCGCTTCCTGCAGTGGCCATCCCTGGATTTCCCGTAGTATTTATATATCCTTTTTCGTTATAGATCACTATCGTATGAGCATCTTTGATTACCAGGATGCAGTCGTATTTTTTAGAGAATTCCCTGGCTTTGTGAAGTTTATCAAAATCATTCTCCCAATTACCTAACAAACGCTTCAATTCTCCCGGATGGGGAGTAAGTATCGTTTTTGGAGGAAGTTTTTTCAATAGCGCTTTGTTCCCGGAAATTATATTAATACCATCAGCATCAATGACCATTGGATATTCAGTTTTTCCTAAAAACTCTGTGAACGCTTGCTGCGTACTTTTGGAAGTTCCCAGTCCAATTCCCGCGCCTATTACGTTGGGCTCTATGTTCAAAGAAATATTAGTGATTTCTTTTTCTCCCTGGTCTGTAATAACCATAATTTCAGGTAATGAACTTTGTAATGGTATATATCCGCATTGGGGTATATAGGCCGAAACCAATCCACTCCCAGAGGTAATACAGGCCCTGGAAGCAAGGGAAACAGCACCAATTTTTCCATAGCTGCCGCCAAGAATCAATGCATGCCCATATGTACCTTTATGTGAAAATTTTTCCCTTGGAATGTAATATTTCAAAACTTCATTTTTACCAATAAGTTCAAAGGTAGCCTCGGTTTGCTCAGTATATTTTTGAGACAATCCAATATTCAAAATTTCCCATTGGTTGGAGAATTTTCCGGTATCCGGTAAGAAAAATATAAGTTTTGGAAACTGAAAACTCAGAACATAATTCGCTTTCACCACCGCTTCTGAATTTTTTACAGCCTGATCTAGAAACAAGCCCGACGGGACATCCACTGAAACAACAAAAGCGCTCGAATCATTAAGATGCTGTATAAGCCTTTCTACCCATTGATCCGGCGGTCTGTTTAACCCAATCCCGAAAATAGCATCAATAATAATATCTTCAGAATCTAATGAAGGGAGTTCAGAATCCTGGTTAATAAAGTTTGGCCAAATCTTACGGTCCTTTAACCGTTCTAAATTAGTCAAAAAATCATGAGACCTCTTCTCGCTATAGTTTACTACAAATACTTCAAAATTGTAATCATGTTCACCTAAATGCCGTGCCAGAGCTAATCCATCGCCCCCGTTATTTCCAATCCCACAGAACAATTTAATTTTAACCTGAGCACCCTGTAACCTATGATGAAGCCAGCTAAAAAGCTGAAGGGATGCCCTTTCCATAAGTGCGTCACTTGTGATATCCTGATCTTCAATTGTGAATTGGTCGGCTGCGTATATCTGTTTGGCTGTAAATATCTTCATTTCCCTATTAAAGGTAAGATTTTTAGGTTTCTATTATTTAGTGACAACTATACTTGAAATAGGTACTCCTATTCTTAGTGCTAATTACAAATTCTACTGTATACCAATGAATCACCCTAAATCAGGCAATTTTTTGTAAAAATATTTCAAAAAAATTGATGACTTCGCAAAAATAGCATGAATTATTTGATAAGGGGCTCAAAAGTCATACTTTTGAATTGTCATAATAGACATTATGAAAAGCATATCGGACATAAATAAAATGGCTTCATCCCATACAAACCAGCACCAATTTGCTGCTAACATCACCACTACTACCCCATAGGGGTAAGATTCTACATATACGTCCGTATCCATTTATATTCAGTAGCAACACCTGTATAAATCAAGCAATTAATAATATAGTATAATGAAAGTTTTAAAATTTGGTGGTACTTCAGTAGCCAATGCACAACATATCAGGAAGGTTCAGGGTATCGTCAAAAATTTGGAGGCAAACAAGATCGTGGTTGTAGTATCGGCTCTTGGGGGAATTACAGACCTACTTTTAAAGACGGTTGATTTAGCATCAACACAGGATGAATCCTATAAAGAAAGTCTTAAAGAAATTGAAGACAGGCATATAAAGACCATAAAAGAACTCATTCCAATTCAATTACAAAGTGCTATTTTAAGCAAGGTAAAAAGCGAACTAAACACCCTGGACACCTTAGCAGAGGGTGCATTTCTAATTGCTGAAAAAACCCCACAGTTAACGGACAAGATTGTTAGTTTTGGCGAGCTTTTATCGTCCTTTATTATTAGCGAATTCTTTGTCTCAGCGGGTATGAATGCAGCATTTAAGGATAGTCGGGAACTGATCAAAACTGACGACACTTATGGAAAGGCTGCTGTGGATTTTGTAAATACTAATAATAACTGCAATTCGTTTTTTTCCAAGACTAAAAATAGAATAACGGTTATTCCGGGATTTATTTCTTCATCAGCCAAAGGTAATCCCACAACCTTAGGCAGAGGTGGTTCTGATTATTCTGCGGCCGTAGTGGCCAGTGCAATAGATGCAGAAGAATTGCAAATATGGACGGACGTAAGCGGAATGTATACAGCCAATCCAAGAATAGTAAAACAGGCAAAATCAATTCCACAGATCTCCTATGAAGAGGCCATGGAATTATCCCATTTTGGAGCTAAAGTACTCTATCCTCCTACCATACAGCCTGTCTTATCCAAAAACATACCTATCCTTATTAAAAATACTTTTGCACCCGAAGATCAAGGTACATTGATTGCTAAAAATGAGAACACCCAGGGCAAATCTGTTAGGGGTATCAGTAATGTTGAACATATTACCCTTCTTTCTTTGGAAGGTCCCGGAATGATTGGGATACCGGGTATTTCAAAGCGATTTTTTGAGGTCCTTTCCCAGACAGGTATCAGTGTGGTTCTTATTACCCAGGCATCCTCGGAACATTCAATTTGTGTTGGCATATCGGATGTAGATGCAGCAATTGCAGAATCACTCGTAAATAAGGCCTTTGAATATGAAATAGCCACACATAAAATAAAACCGGTTTTGGTGGAAAGTGAGCTCGCCATAATTGCATTGGTAGGTGATAACATGAAAAGCCATCAGGGGTTAAGCGGCAAAATGTTTAGTACCT
>Ga0209013_10005886_pt1 | contig 10483 bp, 14 predicted proteins | sample Cruoilmetagenom2_FD_187291 | JGI IMG/M metagenome (GOLD analysis project Ga0209013, IMG submission 187291) | Oil polluted marine microbial communities from Coal Oil Point, Santa Barbara, California, USA - Sample 2 (SPAdes) (version 2) | ecosystem: Environmental > Aquatic > Marine > Oil seeps ...
TCGGCCGGATAGGCATTGAGGTCGCCGAGCGGGTGATCACAGATAACTTCTGGATCGCCGGCGTCATCACCGCCATTGCGATTCTTCCAGCAATCTTCTTAAGATGGGGAATGAAAAAAGAATAAAACCAGGGACGATGTAATTTAAAAGGACTTCGTCCCTCTATTTACTACTTACTAAAACAGTCTGCTTCCTGAAGAAAGCAGGCTGTTTTCAATTTACGTACTTATCTACCCCCTACTCTTTCACTCCAGAATGCAAGGCTATTACTGATCCACTGATCGTATCCAAACCAGCCACATCTGCTTTGGCAGTGATCAAAGCATAACCCTGAAATCCAGATGGTCCTGTGAAAGGAATCATATAAGAGGCGGTCATGGTATCAACTTCAAACTCTCCGATCTCCCAACCTACCGTCATCAAAGCAGAAGAAAGATCAATGATGGCCAGCTCCGCCATATCCGGGAAGTTAAAGGCCAGCTGATATCCCTCTTCAGCCAACTTTGCCGGCAAATCTATCGCGGTAAAGCGGGACGGTACCGGGAAGTCAGCCGGGAAGTCACCACCGCTTTCCCCCAATCCTTCACTTTCACCAAAGGTCGCGCCGCTTTCCGGGAGCTCTTCCAGCTCTCCCAGGGGCGCTAGGGCCAGATCCAACACCACGCCGTATTCATCAACAATGAAATCCAACTTGGCTTCATATTCAGGATGGGTGATCCACATCCCGTATCCGGTTACTTCGGGACCTTCGGCATCCACGCTCCAGCCGCCGGCTTGCAGCTCGAGGTTGTAGAAAGCCAGGACTTCGTCCAGGGCGACCTCAGGAAAGGCAAAGAATATCCGGAAGCTATTTTCACCCGGCATATCCACAGTCGAGCCGATCTTGGCATACTCCGGGAGCGGGAATACTTCCGGGAAGTTGTCTGGAAGTTCTTCCTCTTCGAATGAAGCGCCGGTGTTGTTGGTTTGCATCTCAGTTTGATCAACCTCTGTTTCTTCCTCCATGGAAGGCGGCGCCTCTTCATCAGATGGAGGAGGTTCTCCACCGCCGCAGGAGGTCAGAACAAACGATGCAAAGATCAGCAATGTAAAGAGCATTAAACCCTTTTTCCTCATTTTTAACCTCCGGGATGGGGTTGATTGAAACCTGATGATCTTCATTCTAAATCAATACCAAGGGTATTTCAACTTAAACAGGGACGAAGTCCTTTGAAAGGACTTCGTCCCTTCTGTCTGATGACAGAATTTTTGCTTATTTTCATAAACGAAATCTTGGAAATTTTGAAAATAACCCCTTATAATCAATATATCTCTTTACTATTTTCCCTTGATCAATATACTCCACTCAAGGAGGCCAACAATGAGCGAATCCGTTCAAAATCCAACTCCCCCTAAGAAGAAGCGGGGGCGGGGCTGTATTACCTGCCTGCTGATCCCATTAGTTACCGTTCTCTGCCTCGCGGGCGCGATTTTCCTTGGTCCCAAACTAGCAGGCTGGCTGGGCATCTTTGGTATGGAAGCTCAAGAAGCCTATGAAGCAGCCCCTGATCTGGCTGCCAGTGAAAGCTTGACAGAAACATTCGCTGAGCTGGGCATCCCCGGAGTACGGGTCTATGTCATACCCATCAAGGGTGAACCCACCCAGGGCGCATTCATCATCCTGGATGCCAGCGCTGGATACAAAGGGATGGATCCTCTTAATTCAAATAACAATGCATTTCTCATGATTATGAAAGATATTACAGCCAGAAATCGTAACGAAAATATTCGACTGGCGCATGTCACCGTCGATTATCGTGATGAGGAAGGAAATACTGCCACTGCTTTCACAGCGGACCAAGATCTGGTCGAAAGATTTTCTGATGGTCTTATTACTCAGCAGGAATTCTTTGCTCAAATTGAGATCGATGTAATGCATACCTTAAGGTATCTAGGTATCGATGGCATGCTGGAGGAGATCCGATAATGAAAACAACAAAACAAAAATTTATCTTGATACTGATCTTATCCCTACCCATCCTATTGCTTAGTGCCTGTGAGGGATCTGATTTAGATCTACTCGAAATGGCTTTCGAAGCCTGGGCGGAAGAAGAGGGATTATATGAAGATGGGGAATACAAACCGGAGCATATTGTCGAAGTGGCAGTTGGTGATTTTCTTGGAAAAATCACCAATACTGAGGAAAGTGTCAGGTTTGATGGAATTGCGGTGGTCCGGGACATAGATGCAGCCGATGCGCTTGCCAAAGAGGCCAAGGAAGAATCCGACGAAGAAAAAATTAAGGAAGCCATAAAATTGAGGCCATACGACTGGAGATTGCGAGAGCAACATGCTGCTTTGACTTTTTTCGAAGATGATATGGATGGAGGGGAGGAGATCATGGATTCTAATGCGATAATAAAGGACCAGATAAAAAATGGTGCTGATTGTCTTAATCTTCGTACCCAGCAGCTGGAGTATCGAGTTGAGCTCATGCAAGAGTATATTGAAATAGAAAATCCCGATAATAATCCCGGTCAATTACTTTCACAATACGAGATGAAAAAAGATCAACTTTCTTATCAAGAGGAACTACAGGATATATATGCTAATGGACACTCTTCGTACTGCGCCAGAATGAATAAATAAGAATTATATCTGACCGACTGGCCAGATTCTGTAGAATCTTGCCAGTCGTATTTCAATTCCTAAAGAAATTTAATTCATGCGGATAATTCAGCAATATCCATCTATGTACATCAAGTTGAGCATACTCTTGGTGATAATCGCATCTAGTGGTTGTCAATCTGCTATCGTTGGAAACCCTCAACCCAATCTCATATCCGGGGAGATCACCGAGAACGAGGATCATTATGGTTTGTATTATTTTTACGCACCCGCCAGCCCCTCAAACCCTCCCCAAACCCTGGTGGTCATTCATGGCACACCTGCCAAAGATCTGACCGCGGGGGAAACCGCCCTGTACTATGCAGAACACTGGGCGCCCCTCGCAGAAGAGCAGGGCTGGCTGCTGATCGTCCCTGCCTTTAACCAGGCGGATTTCAGCAGCCGGGCGGGCGAGATCACCGACGCCCTGACCGGTTACAGAGGTTTATTTGGCCGCGAGATCGGCGCTGACCAATGGGTTTTGCGGCTGCTCGGGCTGGGGAGGGAGGCCCTGGGCTGGCCGGAAGCGCCCTTCCTTCTATATGGGCATTCCGCTGGGGGTCAGTTTGTGGGGCGCTTCCTGGTTACCCACCCGGATCTTATTGAGCGGGCCGTGATCAGCGCCGCAGTCACCTATCCCCAGCCCGACCCCGCGGTGAGTTGGCCTTACGGCATGGGACCCTTGAATTCTGAGATCATTTGGGAAGATGGAGCTATTGAGCAGGTGGAAGTCACTCCAGACCAGGAAAAATGGCTGGCCGCCACCCAGGTAGACCTGAAAGTCATCGTTGGCCTGAACGACCTTGAGCCCCAGCTTCAGCGCCCCGGACAGGAAGGTCGGGTGCGTCTGGCCATCGCCCAGAACTGGGTTGTTGCCATGGGGGAATTTGCAGCGGAGAACGGACTGGAAAGCCACATCAGCTTTGAAGCCATCCCCGGTAAAGGTCACAGCATGTTGGGCTTGCTTCCCTATAGCCAGAATGCGCTGCGAGAATAAGTATCCTGCTATTCCCGGCCATGAATGGACGGGCTGATAACTCTGCCCGATGAATCGGGCTATTAAACAACTATCAAAAAGCCCCCTTGAGGGAGCGTCGTTCTCAGCCGGGTGATCCATCACCCGGTAAGGTGGCAATCCTCCAAATTCAAGGAGAGATTGCTTCGTCGAGTGCAAACACTCTTCTCGCAATGACAGTACACCATGGTCCCCCACCCCCTCCCCCGTCTTCCGTCTCCTATCCTGAGCGGACCCCGAGAACCGTCGAGGGGGGAGTCGAAGGGCCGGTCTCCCGTCGGAAGCACAGCTTCCTCCCCATCCCAGTTAAGCCGCAGGCGATTTTGCATATATAATGAATATAGGCATATTAATTTAATTATAAAATTCCTCTAGTACTATTAAGGAGGTCCGCCATGTCTCAAGGAATCCTACAAGCCGAAAACGCCATAAAGGTTGGGGATACCAAAACCGGTTTTGAGATTCTGCGTCAGGTCCTGGTGGAGAACCCTGAAAGTGAAAAAGCCTGGTGGATTATGTCCGGCCTGGTTCAGCGGGCGGAACGAGCCACTTGCCTGGAACAAGTCCTACGCATCAATCCTGCGAATCAATTTGCCCGCGATGCGCTAAACAAGCTGCAAGCCTCGCCCCCCATTACAGAAACCAAACCTCGGCGGGAAATTCCTAAACCTCCTCGCAGAAGTAAACCCACTGGAAAAACAGAGCCAATCGGCGCATATAAAACCTGGCAGTACTCCAGAGGATCAAAGGTCTTCCTCATCATGTTGGGAGAGGAACAATTATTCTGGGCTCATACCGAGATGAGATTGATCCCCCGCGTGCGGGATTTACTTAAGAAAGGACAGATCCCAGACCTATACCTGAACGAGATCAAAACCATCCGCCTGCCCTCGATCACAAAGATCAAATTACTAAAAACAGCCTTGCAGTTCCAGTACCAATATCAAGGGGAAGATCGCAGCGCCCGTATGGCACTGGAAGACACAGTTATGTCTGAGCGAATTATGGATGTGCTGGATAATCGACTGGGGCCGGATTATACACTCCAGACCAAACCCGTCCGCACCGGGTTAAGTCTGGGAATCTCTGCCCTGTTAACCTTCGGGGCAGCCGGTCTGGCAGTGGCAGGATACTGGGCTTATCAGGAAGTGATCACAGGCCGGGCTGCTGCCACAGGAAGTGTTCAAGCACTCTGGTTGATTCGCTTGCTGCCAAGCCTGGGTGCCGCCGGTGTAACCATTATGGGGGGGATATTAATCATCATCGCTCTGATCATCAGCGTCAGGCTGCTGCTGAAACCATCGCTGGGCACTGAGCTGAATAAAAAAATGTAAATAGTAAGTTGATCAAATAATAATTATATAGGGGTGACCTAGTGGGTCGCCCCTTTTTCATACCTGTTGTCACATCACCTGAGCTGAGTGTCCTTTTTTCCGGGTTAAATGATACTCATTTCCATTATAATTAGATAAGGTCTATTGTTAATTACAAAGCTCTACGAAACACAGTGAGGCCGCCCATGTCTGAAAATATCAAACAAGCCGAAAGCGCCATCAAAGCCGGCGATACTAAACATGCATTTGAGCTCCTGCGGCTGGTCCTGGCCGAGGATCCTAATAGCGAACGGGCCTGGTGGATTATGTCCGGTCTGGTCCAGCGCTCAGAACGTGTAAACTGCCTGGAGCAGGTCCTGCGCATCAACCCCGAAAACCAATTTGCCCGAGACGCCCTGGCCCGGTTAAAAACAGCTCCTCCCCAGGAAGAGATCAAACCCGCCCGGGAGATCCCTAAGCCTGCTAAGAAAGCCCCAGTAACCACACTGCCGGATGAATTCAAAACCTGGCACTATACCAAGGGGTCACGACTTTATCTGATCATCCTGGGACAAGACCGCCTGATCCGGGCCCAGGCCAAGACTGACATGATCCCTCGCATAAAAGCTGCCCTCAGGAAGAAACTTCTCCCTCATGAGTACCTGGAGGAGATCAAGTCTATTCCCCTCAACAGGATCCAGACCATCCGCGAAGCCGGCCCATCCCTCCATATTCGATACTGGGACAAAGAGGTTGAACGCAAAACACGCTTTGTGTTGTCCAACCCTGCCTTGTGCTCCCAGATCCTGGATTACCTAACCAAACGCCTCAGTCCCGATTATGAACTTCAAACGAAAAGAACCCGCACTGGTTTGAACCTGCTGATCTCCACGCTACTGGTGGTAGGCTCAGCGGTTCTGGCCGCTATTGGCTACTGGTCGGTGATCTCCGGCACGGTCCAGACCCCCTGGTTGAAAGGGATTATCACCTGGCTTGGACCAGGAGGGATCAGCCTGGTCGGGGCAGTGTTCCTGCTGGTCGCCCTCGGGATCAGCGGTGGGTTACTCTTCAAACCCAGAAACAGGCGCAAGCTGGTTGCCATTGGCCTGGATTTGGAAAAGGGGAATCATAAATAGATATTCCATGTAACATTGTGGATCTGTACATACTTCCAACGGCCTGCAACTTTATCATCAAGTTCCTATATTTTTTATGGTAAACAATATTCTGATCGGCATCAGTTATGCACTCAGCGCTGGATTGCAGCCGGGGCCTCTCCAGGCTTTTTTCCTGGCCAAGGTTGCCGAACAGGGCTGGCGCCGGACCCTACCAGCCGCCTTTGCACCCTTGATCAGCGATGGCCCTATCGCCCTAGTATCCATCTTGCTCTTGAATATCCTTCCAGAAACCTTCCGAAATCTGTTGCAATTGGCTGGCGGATTCCTTTTACTCTATTTCGCCTGGAACGCATACCGCAATTGGCGGAAAGACCAGGTAATCGAATTTGGAGAATCCGAATCGACTCCAAAAACTGTCTTTCAAGCTGCTCTGATCAACCTGCTCAATCCCAACCCCTACCTGGGCTGGAGCCTGGTGATGGGGCCAGCTGTTGTGGCTGCCTGGACAAAGAGTCCCGGTACTGCAGTATCCCTGCTGCTGGCCTTTTACATCACCATGATCACTACCTCGATGGTGATGATCTACATGATGGGACGGGCATTACTTCTGGGTCCTGGTGCCAGTAAAGTCATGAACTTGATCTCGGCTTTACTTTTAGTTGGACTGGGTTTATATTTTTTGTATCAAGCTGGCGGCAGTTTATCAGGTAGGGTGAGCTGACCAGTTTCACTACACATTGATCATCTATTCAAGCGGGATGTCTCCTATGACACACACTGTCTTTAAACTGGTCTACTTCCTCGAGCTGGTTTTGATCGCTCTGGTCCGCAGGGCTGGAGTTCGAAGATCCAGCCGTTTGTCCAATAGGGAGGACCGTTCCAATTTCCTGAATTCCCTTTTAACTTATCTCTCCGGGTTTGCTAATCTATTTCCTCTTGTCTACGCCCTCACTTCATGGCTGGATTTCGCTAATTATGATCTCCCGGCCTGGATCGGCTGGCTGGGTGCGATCGTCTTTGCGGGCTCCGGAGCCTTGATCTGGAAAACCCACCAGGATCTGGGGCGCAGCTGGACTCCATCCTTGACTTTTCGGGACGGCCATTTCTTGATAACGGATGGGATCTACGGTTATCTGCGCCATCCTATGTATACCGCCCACTTGCTAGCAGGCATTGCTCAAATGTTGATGCTGCACAACTGGATCGCCGGTTTTACGTACCTGGTTGTGATCATCCCTCGCACCCTGGTGCATATCCAGAAAAAAGAAAAGATTATGCTCGAGAAGTTCGGGGATGAATACAGGGATTACATGGAGAAGACAGGAAGGCTTTTTCCTCAGCTGGATTTATAAATAATGAATATTAAAGATTCCATTCCCAGGAAAATTGCCGCCGCGGGCGGTATCTTCATCACCCTCAGTGGAATCCTCAACTTGGTTCTGGGCATCCAGATCGGCGCCCTTCACTATTACCCCTATCCCGGTGGAAAGATGGGCCACGTAGGCATCACGGCCGGTTTGGCTGCCATCCTGATCGGGGTATTGATCACCTTTGCTTTGCCTCTGCTATATAAGCATCAAGACAGGAGGCTGCGAATTCTGGGAGGGTTGTTAACTGTAATCCTGGGACATGCAGGCGCTGTGTTCGGGGCTTTATATGTTGGAACAGCCGGTGTGATCCTGTGTTATGTGGGAGGGATCTGGCTGCTGATCAGGTTCTTGAAGAAAACAGACAATCCATAGGAGATGATATGATTTTTCAGAACCTGAAAGAGAATACAGAACGTGAGATCGTTCCCGGCTATCGGGCCAGATTCGTCCATTCCGAGAATATGACCCTGGCTTACTGGGATGTCGATCCCGGTGCGGCCCTCCCGGAACACAGCCACCCCCATGAGCAGATTGCTAACGTACTGGAAGGCCAATTTGAACTCACAGTTGATGGAAAAAGCCAGATTCTGGAACCGGGTACCGTGGCAATTATTCCTTCAAATGTACCCCACAGCGGCCGAGCCATCACTGCCTGTCGGCTTATAGATGCTTTTTATCCCTGCCGGGATGATTATAAATAAACAGGAGGGGAGAAGATGAAAAGACTAGTCCTTTCTTTAATACTTATTGGAATTCTGATCAGCGGCTGTTCCCCACAGGATCAAGAACCTTCTCTAACGAATACACCTATCCCTATTGAAGAGCTGGTAGCAGAGGCCATATTAAACACCCAAACAGCTATGGAAAAGATCCCTCCCTCTTTTCCTTATTCTCCAGCCCAGCTGGCCACTTTATTAGAGCCGGGGTCTGATCTGGAGGGTCGGTGGATACCATCAACAGTGACTGATATTACCCAGCCCATACCTGGATATGCATGCGCTGGATATTACGGCAGCTGCTGGGGTGATTGGGCCAAAGATATCTCATATGGAGCTGATCTTGAGCTCTTGTTGGATGGGCAGCAATTCGGAAAATCCGCATTTCTGTATTTTGAAGATCTTGCAGAAGTGGATGCTGCCTACCAGCTCTTCTACTCAAAAATGGCCTCCTGGGAGGAAAACAGGGACAAGACCACCAACAAGATCTGGATGCAGTACTTCAATCCCTACGACCTGGATCCGGTTGGTGAACAATGGCTTCATCAGGTTGGCTACGTTCTTTATGATCCAGCGGATACCCCCGACCTAGAGGAACGCGTTAAATTGGAAATAGATGTCCTGCACGTTATGATCGTATTCAGCCGCTGCCATGGTTTTGTGGATCTTGACCTTAAAATCCCTGCCCAGACCGACTATAACAGCGCTAAAGAAAATCCCGCGGAGCGCATCCAGGAGCAGGAAGATTTGTTTCACCAGGTCTATGCCTATGCCCGCAGCGTGGATGAACATATCACCCCCTACGCCTGCAAGGAATAAACAGGAGGGAGTCTCATGAAACCCATCTTGAAAGGTACTGGATTTGGCTGGATTGATATCGACGAAAAGCGCATCAGCCATGACATCCTCATCCGCCTAAATGGTGAAGTCACTAAGCGTAAAAAGAAACTTACCAAGGATATTTACGGCACATCTCACAACATTTCCCTGCCAGAGGCTGAATATATCTACCAGGAAGGTGCCGCCGGATTGTTAATTGGCGCCGGACAGTTTGGCCGGGTGCGCCTCTCTCCCGAAGCGGCTGCGTTTTTCGAAGAAAAAAACTGCCCTGTCACCATCCTGCCCACCTCCGAGGCGGTCAAGGCCTGGAATTTTCGCCATATGCAGCTAATCGGCCTGTTCCATATCACTTGCTAAATACGTTTACAAAATTATTGGTTTAATTGGAAGGTTTTAATGAAATCCACTGCCACAACAATTACTGAGTACCTGGCTGAAATGCCGGAAGATCGCCGGGAAGCTATCACAAAGGTCCGTGACACAATAATAAAACACCTGCCAGGAGGTTATGAAGAAGCTCTCAACTGGGGTATGATCACCTACCAGGTACCCCTGGAAATTTATCCCGATACTTATAATAAAAAACCGCTTATGTATGCCGCCCTGGCCAACCAGAAGAACCATATGGCCGTATACCTGACCGGGATCTACATGGACAAGGATCTTTATCAGGACTTTGAGGAAAAGTACCGGAACACTGGTAAACGTTACGATGTGGGAAAATCCTGTGTCCGCTTCCGGAAATTGGAAGACCTGCCCCTGGAATTGATCAGTGAAAGCATCGGGGCCATCTCGATGGAAGAGTTTATTGAGCGTACCAAAGGACTTTCAGCCCGCAAAGCGAAAAAAGGATAATTACTTCCTAGATCAAAGGATCTGCCATGATCAGTATTCAGAACCTCACTGATTTTTACGCCCGAAACGTGGAAATCATCAAGATGCAGACCGAGAACATCACTCAAGAGGAAAGCCTGATCCAACTCCCCTTCCGGAGCAACTGCCTGAATTGGGTGGTCGGCCATGTGCTGGCAAATCGCTGTAACATCCTGGATCTGCTCGGCGCAGATGATCTCCGCCCAGGAATTGATCTCGACCATTATGAAAGGGAATCCGATCCTGTTCTTGGAGAAGCTAAAGGTGTCCTGCACCTGGAAGAATTAATCCTCCATTTGGAAGAATCTCAACTGCGGTTAGCAGCAGCGCTTGAGAAGGAAACCGAAGAATCCCTCCAAAGATTAGCCCCTTACCGGGATAGGCCAGAAAGAGAAGTTGCCTTCTGGATATTCTTTCTATATTTTCATGATTCCTACCATGTTGGCCAGACCGAAATCCTCCGCCAGGCGGCCGGAAAAGATGACAAGATCATTTAGGTAATATATCTATCCTGTCTGACTCCGGTCATAATGAACAAATAAAAAGCGGGATCTTTTGGATCCCGCTTTCTTTGTATCTTGACTAGAATTAG
>Ga0209013_10005887_pt1 | contig 10480 bp, 7 predicted proteins | sample Cruoilmetagenom2_FD_187291 | JGI IMG/M metagenome (GOLD analysis project Ga0209013, IMG submission 187291) | Oil polluted marine microbial communities from Coal Oil Point, Santa Barbara, California, USA - Sample 2 (SPAdes) (version 2) | ecosystem: Environmental > Aquatic > Marine > Oil seeps ...
TTATTTCCACTTCCTTTACATTCTTTTTCAGGATAATAGAAATACCTATATTTTCTTTCACGTAATTTGATAGTTGCTGAGCATTTAATATTAACAAGCCCATTAGTCCTAACATGAAAAGAACCAGCGAAATACTAATCACCGAAGTTATGTAGGAGGAGCGAAGTCTTCGTTTTGTGCCTTTTTCTTTATAAGCCATTTAGGAATGAAATTAAGCGATTGAATCAGATGTTTATATTCTTGGGTTTACTAAGAATTACTGACCTCATGCGAAAATACAATTTTTCATCAGAAATATTGCATCTCAACATTTGTTTTCACAAGAAAGCAATTTTGTTAAATTTGTGAAGTAATCGATACACTACAATAAACAACACATTGGGAATCATTCGTCAACAAACCATTAAAGGTACTTTTGTATCCTATATAGGTGCCATTTTGGGATTGGTAAATACAGGTATCTTATTTCCCCGGATATTAGCTGAAGGTCAGATCGGATTGATTAACTGGTTGGTGGCTATAGCAACCATTGCGTCGCAATTATCTTCCTTTGGATTTAATAATGTGACCGCTCGCTTGTTTCCTTATTTTCGAAACGAAAACCGAAATCATAATGGATATCTTTTCATCTTATTTTGGGTTGGAATGATTGGTTTTGTATTGGCTTTAATCAGTTATTTTGTGTTGGAACCAATGGCAATTGAATTGTATAAGGAATCCTCTCCATTGTATCTTAATTATCTGATTTATCTAATTCCATTGGTGTTTTTTACGCTGTTTTTTAATCTTTTTGATGGATACAACCGAGTGATGTACGATGCTGTGTCCGGAACTTTTTTCCGTGATATTGTATTTAAAATTATAGTATTGGTTCTTATTATTTTGTTTTGGCAACAATTGTTGACTTTTTCACAATTCTTATTCTTTTATATTATAGCTTTTTGTTTGCCAACTGTTTTGTTATTCCTTTTGATGGTATGGCGGGGACAAATTTCCTTTTCCCAGAATTTAAAATTTGTAACACCCAAACTGCGCAAATCGATGATTAGTGTTTCCTTGTTTGGTATTTTAAATGGTTTGAGCGATAAATTAGCAAGTCAGGTAGATCGTATTATGATTGTGAGTTTTATCGGTTTAGGCGCAAATGGCATTTATGCTACTATGGCTAATTTTGGTGTATTGGTGTCTATGCCTGCACGTTCGCTCCGAAAGATTGCAAGTACCGTAATCGCGGAGGCATGGAAGCGAAATGATTTAAAAACCATTGCACAGATCTATGCTCAGAGTGGATTGCATCAGTTTATGCTGGGATGTTTGCTTTTTATCGGGATTTGGGTAAACATCGATAATGTGATAGAAATTGTTACCTCTAAATATATGCCAGGTGAATATGTAATTTTATTTATCGGGCTATCCCATGTAATTCAGATGCTTTCTGGAGTTAGTGGCACCATATTGCAAAGTTCGCCGCATTATCGGATGCAAACCTTATTTTTAGGGATCTATAGTGTGTTAATCATTGTTACCAACCTAATCATGATACCAATTTGGGGCATAAATGGTGCAGCCCTTGCTACTTTAATTTCCAGCTTTTGCTTCAATTTCCTCAAATATATTTTCCTGTTAAGCAAGTACAGATTACAACCTTTTAATAGCAAATTTATTTTGGTGATAATAATCTCCGGACTAGCTTATTATGCCGGATATTTATTGCCAAAATTTGATTGGTTTGTTCTGGATATTGCCATTCGATCTTGTATAGTCGGGGCAACTTACCTTATCCTTACGTATCTATTTAAGATCTCAGAAGAAGTGAATCAGTCTGTAAGAAAGTTTTTGGGACAACGCACAAGCTAGTCTTCTTTATCTATGATATTTATTCTTTTATAATTTCGATGATTTCGGTAGTAGAAATTGATGGGGTTCTTGGCAGGTAGATTACTTCGCAAAGCGACTTGAATTCATCGAATCGTCCTTCCCAATCATTTCCCATTACCAGAACATCAGCCTTGTGTTTTTGAATATATTCTCCTTTAAGTTCCAGTGATTCTTCGTAGAATACCTCATTAACGACCTTTAGAGCTTCAATAATTTTTCGTCTATCTTGCTGAGAATAGATGGGATTCTTTTGTTTTTTTGAATAGTTTAAAGCATCGGTAGAAATACCAACGATTAAATAATCTCCCTGTGCTTTGGCACGTTCCAAAATGCGAAGGTGCCCAATGTGGAAAAGATCAAAGGTTCCGAATGTAATAACTCGTTTCATGGTGCTAATGTTAAAGTCTTATTAATTGCTGATGTATGTTTCAGTGATATGCTGTAAGAGTCGTTGGCTCGAATTGGCATCCTGATGTTGAAAAGTGGTATCCAATGCAATCTTTCTTTTTTCTTGATTCTGACTTCCTAAGAATAAAGCTTCCAGAATATTCGTTTCCAATTCCGATTGCTGGTGCGCCTGCTTGCCGATCATAAAATCCTGATAAAAATCGCACAATTCACGATCTCTTTCTTCGTAATCTTCCTTGTCGTACATGTAAAACAAAATGGGTCGATTCAAAATCATATAATCCATAAAAATAGAAGAATAATCGGTGATCATTGCATCGCAGTACAAAAGAATAGGGTAAATATCCTTATTGCTTTCGTGCCAGAGGATACGATCAAACTCAAGTTCTGCGTTGGAATTACTTAAAATGGGGTGAAGTTTAAAAACGAAAAGCAAATTGTTTTCTTCGGCAAACTGGTTCAGTCGCACCATATCAAAGGCAGGCGCATTATTTCCTTGTCCCCGAACTCCTCTAAAGGTTGGTACATAGGCAATAACTTTGTTGTTTTTTTCTTTAAATTCCTTAATCTTTTGCAGACACTTGTCATCTGTTTCCAAGAAAATGAATTTGTCATAGGGATTATCTTGCCAAAATATATCGTTACGTGGATATCCTGTACGGGGAAACTGATGAGATTGAAAAGCCTGCTGAAAATAGTTTTTTGTGAAGAATTCAGAGGTAGAAATAAAAGAATCGAAATGTCTTTTTTTCTCAGTAAAGGCAAAATAAGGTTGGAGGATTCGGGTAGTCAACTTGGGATTGTTGTTCCAGAACTTTTTTATACCGGCACCGTGCCAGATTTGAATGTGTTTGGCTCCTTTCAAAAATACAAACCTAAACTTTTGATCCAATACGGTATTATCCATCACCACAATTCCGGAGCGCAACATGATCCACATGCTTTTAAGGGATGGATAGAATAAAATATTGTCGAAATGATTTGTGAGATTCTTGAATACAAGCGAATTTGAAGTAAGAAAGTAGTGTTTCAAATCAGGCTTGGCTTTTTCTAAATGGAGAAAGAAATATTTCACATTATCGATGAAAAGACCATCGGCTGTTCCGACTAGGATCATTTGTTTTTTCTTTCGCGGAATAAAGAGCAGTGTGGGAGATACCAAAATCATCAATAATCCACCAATTATAAGCGTATAAATTTTGATTATGACCGGCGATTTTGTGATTTTCTTCATTACAGACATGCCAATTGATTTTGTTAATTTTAAATCTCAAAAGAGGATTTATCGGGTAAAATTTCTTCAAGTATAGGGTTGAGTAAATTTTTACAAGCTTCAAAATCGTTTGCCGAACTAAGATTATCATTAGCACATAAAAATCTTGTTTCTTTAATCTTATCTAGGTCTTGCTTTAATGCATCCCGACTTGTGATGTTAAGATGAAGATGATCTTTTTGATAGTAAGGAACAAACTTTCCACTGGCAATATTCCAGAATCGAAACAGATATTGAGTAATGTTATTGCGATCGCGGAACTTTGATGCCGAGGTAATTTCGAAAGCCTCCTTACATTTTTCTTTCACTTCCAGAATGGTACTTTTTAGGTGAGGTTGCGGATGATGATTAATCACCATTACTTCGTACTGGTTACTAATCAGATTCACCAGGAAATTCTTTAATCGAAAGACAATAGGATAACTTTGATGATAGAAAAAGCTATTGTGTTTTCTAAGCAATTCCTGTTTTCTAAAATGCAGGTTTAGAGCTTCAATGTTATTCACCATGGTATCCATAAAAACCGTATGCTTTCGCAGATGATGGTACAAGTATCCCCGGTGGGGAAAGCCTAGCGCAAGAAAATCAACTGGTAAATTGTTTTGGAAAAACCGATCGGGAGAAGTTGGTTTTAATACAAAGGAATCATCATTAAAAAGAATAAATTTTTCGCTGAGATCAGGAATACCAATCATGTTAAATTCGATGGCATTGGAGTTGAAAGTAGGTAGATGATCAGGATTCTGAAAAATATCCTGATGGCGATGAATGACAAGTTTGGAATGATCCACCTTTAGCCAGGTAGGAAAGTGACCATAGGTGATAAAATGAATTTTTCGCACCCAAGGCATAAATTTCTCAATGCCACGAAAAATATATTCTAAGTTATTCCAATCCTGATATCTGGAAGCTCCTGTAGCTAATGCATCACTTTCTGTAAGTGATTCTTTTTGCTTTCTATATTCCTTTTGCCATTCGGGATCGTTTCCATCTACCCAAAGTAGAACAATATCTATTTCGCTCATAATTATTCCTTGATGTGCATCACTTCCGTTTTCATCTTTTTATAAACTCGTTCGCAACTATCAGCATCCTGATGTTGGTGATACAGGTCACGAATTTTTTTACGCCATTTGGCATGGGTTTGTGGTTTTTCGAAATATCGATGTAAATGGATGATAAATTCTTTTTGAGTAGCGGGTTTTGCTCCTGGTGTATTCTCATCAAAATTGATAAAGAAACCTTTGTATCGGCTATATTCCTCTAAGTCGTAGGGCAAATATATAATTGGTCTGTCGAGTAGCAGATAGTCGATCCAAAGCGACGAATAATCGGTAACTAAAATATCTACGAAAGGCAATAATTGGTACACATCCGGGAAAAGATCCTGATCGGCTTTTATTACCCTTTCTATGGCAAAAAAGTCCTTGTGTTTCTCAATGCTGTTCCGCTTAATATCTTCTTTGTGTCCTCTAACCAGAATATAGGCATCTTCCTTGTCCAGGAATGCGGACAGCTTTTCAACATCAAAATCTTCGAAAGGAAAGAATAGAGTTTTGTGTCCTTCCTCTCGCCAGGTTGGTGCGTATAAAATTATCTTCCTATCTAAAAACGGGTGGCGAAGTAGCAATTCCGGACTTAAATTAAATTCTTTCAGTAAATAATCGTTACGAGGTAAGCCACTAACCCAAACATGATTCATATCGATATTAAATCCTGCTGCGTGAATGATTTGTTCCAAAGGTGAACAAGCAGCCATGTAAGTGTATTTCTGCAATTGGTGTTGTTTGCCATATTTGCGCCACACTGGTGTTTGCAAAGCCATCTTTTTCATAGGAGTTCCGTGTCCCAAATAAATGATGTTTTTACACTTTTCGTGCAGATAATATGGGAAAAATGCAGCTGAACTAATGCCATAAGATAGAATTACATGTTTACTTTTCAAGAAAAGCAGAAAACCTTTCAACGACCATGCATAAACCACTTCACCTGGGAATTTTTGTTTTAATTGTTGATACAAATCCCGATGAGGGGTAAATAGGAGGCAGTTAAAATCGTTTTTCTCTCGCATGTATTCGAACAAGTATTTCGAATTATCGAAAAAGAATTTTTCTGTTAGAAAAAACAAGGCAATACGTTTATCTTTTCTGCTCAGTTTTTCGATCAGATAATAAAAGCATCGCATAAAATACAGCGCAATATGCAGCAAAATAATTTTCTGCATAAAGTTGACAAATTGCTGTCTTTTGGTGTATTTACTATTCATTTACTGTTGATTCTTTTATAAGTTTTTTGATACCATACAACATACCTCCGGCTAGTAGAAGGAAGAAAAGTACCATGCTGGCCACAGATATTTTTTCAGTAGTGTAGAAAGCTTTTGGTTTAAATTTAAAATCAATTTGGTGCTTGCCTGCAGGAACTCTCATGGCTCTCAATACAAAGTTGGCTCTGAAATGATCTGCTGGCTTGCCGTCGATATAAGCATTCCATCCGGGTTGATAATAAATTTCGGAGAATACTACCAATTGTTCGCTGTTTGCATTGAACTGATAGTTGATATGGTTGGGAGCATAGCTTTCCATCCTGATACTTGCTAAAGAATCTGTTGAAGTAACAAATCCATTTAACTGCGAGGCAAATCTCTTATCTACCACAGCTTCCTTTGCAGGATCAAAATCGTTCAACGCCATGATTTCTTGATCAGGATTATCTACTAATTTGTAGGTTGGTACAATCCATGCTTCACCTAAAGCATCAGGGTTTAGATTGGCATGATTACCTTTCTCTTTATCGGGAGTAATGATATATTTGGTATTAAGCATGTTGATTACCTTCTCGTTGCTTTTGGTGATATGGTAATCAATCAATTCCTGATAACGGCGAAGCTTCGCACCATGGTAACCTCCAATCGACTTGTGATAATAGGAAGTGCTTCCATTTTGGAAAGTCTGCACTGAAGTATTTAATACTCTGTAATCGCTGTGTTGATTTAGTACACTAAATGGAACGATAGCCAATTCTACTTTGCTCGCTCTGGGATGTGCCTTTTTGTATGCCTGTTGTGCTTTTAGAGCTAATCCTTTCAACTCAGGACGATGAGAATATTCATTTTGTAGAATTTCCATGTCAGCCTGCGTTGGGTTAAACGCAACTTTTAGTTCCTTTTTAGGCACAAAGCTATCGTTGTTCACAAATCTTTTGTTGACAGGCCAGAGATCAGCCAATATCAGAATAACAATACCGGCAATCAGCAGATTCGGTTTTATCAGTTTTTTGCCAAAAGCAATTAACAAGGCCGCAGCAACAAGTATAAATGCTATACTTCTCAGTGCATCGGCTCTAAACATTGCGATGCGAGCATTAATAATATCGGCTTGAATCTGACTGATGTATGCAATAGCATTGGGATTTCCCGATTTGATTTGTGCTAAATAGTTATTCTCGGGTTGAGTGATAAAATCTAAAAAAGTATCCGGCAATAAATATAAAACAAGCGCAATTCCTGCGGTAAATAGTAAGGGTAATATCAGGATATTTGCTTTTAAATATTTTAGATCGACCTTTTGTTTTAGGATATCGGGTTTTTCAATAATTTTTTTCACCGCAAGAATGGCAAGTATTGGCACGCACAATTCTACGATCACTAAAATGGAAGAAACCACACGGAATTTGTTGTACAGCGGAATATAATCAAAGAAAAAATTGGTAAGCGATGGAAGGTTATGTCCCCATGAAAGTAAAATCGCCAATATACTTGCAGTAAGCAATCCCCATTTTAATCTTCCCCGAACCACAAACAATCCTAAAAAGAACAGAAAAAGAAGACTGGCACCCAAATAAACTGGTCCGGCAGTAAAGGGTTGATTCCCCCAGTAGTGATGGTTTTTAAGTGGCTCAATCTGATAATAGGAATCCACATCCTTAATTTGTTTACCACTGATATAGCTAATCAGCTGTATCCCTTCCTGAGGAGAACCTGCACCACCTTTAGCATTTGGAATAAGAAGCGTAAGCGTTTCCTGCTTTCCGTAGCTCCATTGTGTAGCGTAATCTCTATCCAGCCCACTGGTTTTGTTGTGTTCTTTTCCCAGTGTTAATTCTGATTTTCCACGAATGGTCTGTTTGCTATATTCGTAGGAGTTGTAAAGATTCGAGATGTTCACTCCGATAGCCAGCAGCGCTGCAACCGATAAAACACCAATTGCCGTGAAGAATTGTTTTAATTCCTTCTGCTTGTGGCGATAATAAAACTCATAGGCTGCAACACAAAGCACTGTGATCAGGAAGTAATAAGTCATTTGGATATGATTGGAATAAATTTCCAGAATTAGGAAGAACGCCGCAAGCAAACCACCCAACAGATATTTCCCCCTAAAAGCAAGCAGAATACCTGCGAGGGCAGGCGGGATAAAGGCCAGCGCATTTACTTTCCAAAGATGTCCTGCGCCAATAATAATAATAAAATAGGTAGAAAAAGCGTATGCAATGGCTCCTCCGATAGCCAACCATGGATTAACCCTTAGCGAGATCATCAGAATATAGAAACCGATTAGATAAAGTATTAGATAGCGCACCGGACTAGGAGTTTCTAACTGTAAAAGCGCTTTAAAATACTGCATGAACTTAGCTTTGTATTCCACAGTGATCTGATAGGCTGGCATTCCGCCAAACATAGAGTTGGTCCATAGGGGATCTTCACCAGTGGTTTTGCGAAAATCCATAATTTCCTTTTTATATCCCAAGGCATTGATCGTATCACCCTTACGGAGTTGTTTTCCCTCCAGAACCGGCTGAAAATATATGAAGCCTATGATGAGGAAAACGACAAGAGAGATCAGGTGTGGGTAAATATTCTTGAAAAGCGATTTAAAGTTCATTATCATGTATTTTTCGAATGAGTTCTGCTTAAAAATTTGACAGGATTGTGAAATGTGCAGCTTGCAAAAAAGCTTGTGCATTAGCTGTTTCGTCCAACTCGTCAATTTAAAGCCCCTAAATTACAAAAAGCACAGAACATTTCTGTCCCGTGCTTCACGTAATATTTTACCAATGCAATAAGTCTATTGTTTTAAAGTTTGATTTGCTTTCTCATGATGTTTATAAAAGTCGAGTGTATAATTATTCAACCAATGATAATATTCCTGAATCTGACTGGCTTCTGGCTTTTTATCACGCCACACCTTTAAATTATTTTGGGTAGCATCGAAGATCATATTCTCTGCTTTTTCCAGTTTTTGGATAATCCCTGTATGCTCTGCATTTACCAATTCCGAAACATTTAGATATTTGTATCCAGCAGCACGCGTTATAGGATAGCATTTAGCCTTCAAATCTAAAACCAATTGATTTAACTGGCAATTTTTGGATTCTTTCGCAACAAGAATTTTAGGTAATTGTGTACCGCCAGCCATCCACACCGGAACAGCCAAACAAGTATTGGGATATCCAATAATCGTCCAAATAGTTGTCCATTGCGGATTTTCTCCCTTTTTAACTCCTTCTACCAAAATCATGGAGGCAGAGCTGTTGCGGGTAATTAAATCGTCGGAATTTATAAAGTTATCGCCGTAAGGGACTTGCTCATATTCTTTTCTATAATCTTTTTTTAGGACAGAATGCTTTAAACACCTTGAGAACTTCTGAATGATAGTTTTTACATTCAAATCCCCACAGGTATCAGCCTGATAAAACAAATCCTGAGCAGTTTGAAAGCGAATGTAACCGTATCCAACATCTTTTTTTCCTGTGAAAGAGAAATTGGTGCGGAGAATATATCCGTTGGGTGCTTGAGCCGGATCGTTGGCATCGAATTTGGTAAAGGTGAAATTGTTCACCTCGTAAAAAGCAGCATTTCTTTTTGCATCAATCACACCAAAGTGGGCGGCCAAGCCCATTGGTTTGGCTCTGTTTTGCAGCAATTGCTCAAAATCTTCAAGGGTAGCACAGTTTTGTAAAGCCTGTTTCATAAAATAACCTTCCTGATCCTTAAAGGAAGTAGTATCGTTCAGATTCACATTATACGAAGCACTATTCATGATGGCGAATCCTTCGGAATTGGAACCGCCCCACACTTGCTCCCCTTCTGCATCATTGGAGTTGATAAGGCCAATACAATCATATTTTCCATTGGCGAAATACATGAGTTTGTTTTGAGAACTATCGGAGTCGCGCAGCTTCCAGATCATTGGGCGACCATCTTTTGTGTACTTACCTGATATTACAGCAGTAGTGCAGGCAATGCCTTGATAGGCGAAAGCCAGCAAGATAAGTAAGCAGCTTAATGTTTTTTTCATAGGTTGCGATTGAGCTTGTTGGTGTGTTGAAGTATTTATTTATGGGACACTAATTTATAATATTTGGCGTAAAATATATTCATTCGGAATAATAAAATAGAGTTTTCGGAATAATAAAACATAAGATGTGTTGTGTGAGATTATAATTATTGGGCTTTGAGCTAATATTTGGCAGGGAAGTAATTTATCTTTATTTGAATTTTCTATTTTAATAGAATCTGGTAATTACAATAACCGTAGCAGATGATTCACGAGCTGATATTTTAGGATAGAGTTTGTACACCTAAAATAGATATATAAAAGTTTTAATCAATATCGTCCTAAACGTTTCTGCTTATTTGTGTATTTTATTGCAAACAAGATGTTTATGGATTATAACACTATAAAGGGCTTGTTTTTAAGCAGCTTGAACAATGGCATCTTCTTTAAATATCTTTCGTTTTACGAAAGCTATAGTAAGACCGGGAAGTTGAGAACTTTGTTCGAAAATCCCCCGGCCGCACTTAAGCTTAAGGCAAATAAGAAAGGTATTTAAAAAGCAGCCTTGATCTTTTTTGCTTCCGTTTTTTGGATTAAGCCAAAAAATGAAGTCGGGTTTGGGCGAAGCGCCAATTTAATTAGGACA
>Ga0209013_10005888_pt1 | contig 10479 bp, 8 predicted proteins | sample Cruoilmetagenom2_FD_187291 | JGI IMG/M metagenome (GOLD analysis project Ga0209013, IMG submission 187291) | Oil polluted marine microbial communities from Coal Oil Point, Santa Barbara, California, USA - Sample 2 (SPAdes) (version 2) | ecosystem: Environmental > Aquatic > Marine > Oil seeps ...
TCATCGATTTTTTCACGACCTGAGGCATTGTCAGTTCAGGCTCTTTATACATGATCAGTTCGACATTTTCCACCACCAAAATGACATCATCAACCACAATACCGATGGCAAGTATCAGCCCGAACAGGGTAAGGAAATTGATCGAAAAACCAGGCGCGATATACATTGCGGCAAAAGCACCGATAAGTGAAACTGGGATAGCAACTGCTGCGATGACGGTAGGACGCCAGGATTGCAGGAAAATATAGATAATGACGATTACCAGTAAAATCGCGATAAAAAGGTTGGTGATAACATTATCAATGGCGACATTGACATAGGCAGTTGTATCGTAAGGAATAGCATAACTTATCCCGTCAGGAAAACGGCTTTTGACTTTCTCCATCACTTTACCTACTGCTGCCCTGATTTCCAGAGCATTAGAGCCTGCAAGTTGATAGATACCCACCAAACCTGTCGGTTTTTGGTTCAAAATGGCATTCCAGTCATACTTTTCAGCACCCAATTCAATATTCGATACATCACGCAGATAAACCAAAGAACCATCATTTTTGTACTTGATAACGATCTCTTCAAACTCTTCAACCTGTGTCAATCGTCCTTCGGCAGTGAGTACATACTCAGTTTGCTGATCACGATAGCTAGGAGATGATCCGATTTTTCCAACGGCGGCTTGTTTATTCTGTGATTTGATCGCATCAATAATATCACCTGGTGTTAAATCCAGAGCCTTTATTTTGTCAGGATCGAGCCAAATGCGCATAGCATATTTCTTCTCACCCATGTTTTCTGCTTTACCGACACCGGGAATACGTTTTAGCTCATCAAGGACATTGATATTGATATAATTACTTAAAAAGGCATCATCATAACGCTCATCCCCATTGATCGTCACAAAACAGACAGCAGAGGGACTCTGTTTATCGACGACCACACCTGTCTGCTTCACTTCAGCAGGAAGAGAAGGCGTTGCTAACGAAACTTTGTTCTGCACATCTACCGCGGCAATATCAAGATCATACCCCGGTTCAAAATAGACAGTGACTTTGGACTGACCAGTAGAAGTACTTGCTGATTCGGTATAGATGGATCCTTGTACCCCATTGATCTTGTCCTCCAGAGGTCTGGTAACAGAGTCTTCAACTGCATACGCATTCGCTCCTGTATAGTCAGCCGATACCACGACTGTCGGTGGTACCACATCCGGAAATTCCTGGATAGGCAAAACGACCATAGAGGTTAGACCACCGACAATGATCAGCAATGAGATGACCATCGCAAAGATAGGACGTTTAATGAAGGTGATAGAAAACATTTACTTTTGTACCTCTTCAGGGATGAGATCATGCTCTTTCATCACTGCTGCGATACCTTTGGTCACGGTCATGTCCTTAGGTGTCAGAAGACGACCATCCTGAACTTTCACTAAACCAGAGATAACTACTTTGTCACTGTCTTTCAAACCACTGGTGATACTGACATAATGGCGGGATGAAAGTGCTGTTTTTACAGAGGTTCGTCTGGCTGTGTTGTTTCCATCAACAGTATAGACAAATTTTCCTAACTGATCTTCAAAAATAGCCTGTGGAGGCACCATGATAAAAGCAATTTGATCTGTTACGAAAACATTGATATAAACAAAGGTTCCTGGATAGACAGATTGATCTTTATTGTCTATAGTTGCACGCATAGAAACAGTTGATGTCAACGGGTCAACGATATTATTAGTAAAGTCAACAATGCCGTCAAGGCGTTTGCGTTTAAAAATATCTTCACCCTGACCACGCACTTCGATGAAAGCAGGCAAATTTTTACGCGAGCGGAATTTATATAATTTTTGCACATCTTTTTCAGAAGGACTGAAATAGGTATAGATCGTATCTGTCTGCACAATCGTCGTCAGAAGCGTCGATTCACCATACCCTACGAGGTTTCCAACATCCACACGTCTGGCACTCACTTGACCTGATATCGGTGCAGTGATGAGTGTATAGCTCAACTCCAGTTCTGCATTACGGATAGCGGCATCATCTGCTGAGATCACTGCGATTAAGGAATCACGTTTTGCTTCGTACTGTTCAAGTGTAGAACGTGCGGCAAGTCCTTCTTTGACGAGTGGCTGATAACGTTTCACATCCGCTTTTGACAATGCCAGTGCAGCCTGGTCTTTCTCTTTCCTGGATTTTGCAGCATCCAAATTACTTTGATACTGGGATTGTTCGATCAAAAAGAGTTTATCTCCCTTTTTGACAGTAGCACCATCTTCAAAAAATCTTTTTTCCAAGCGTCCGGAAACACGGGCACGTATCTCTTGATCACTGACCGCTTTTGTCATACCCGTATATTGCACCCAAACAGGAAATATCTTTTTCTGGACAGTCACCGTCTCAACACTGAGCGGCGGTGGAGCCTTTGGCGCTGCCGTCTTTTTCTCATCACCACAACCGGAGAGAAAAAGCAGAGAAACAGAGAGAATAACGGAATATATTTTTTTTTGTGAAAGTGTCATATAGATAATACCTTAAACCTTTTTTGGTCATACTTTTTAATTATAAATGAAAAATACTATTATATTCCTGCAAGCTACTATTCATTGGCTTCATTACCGAATATGGTAATAAACTTAAAAAATAGATATGTCATTTTAATAGTGTTTGGATTAAATGATTTGATCTTGGGGAGTTTTATCACTTGAACCTGTACTATATTAAAGGGATAGACTATAAAGATCTATAGTCTATACTCTGTAGTGAACGTCTTACTGTGCACCGTGCTCAACAGAATCAATTTCTTCAATAAACTGCTCAATATAGAAGGTAACAAGGTTTGCTATATCTTCTGGTGTCTTATTTAGATAGCGATGTTTAATAGGTAATTTTTGTTCCATTATATGTGTCCCATTAGCCGTATATTTCAAGTGCATATAAGGATCTCCAGAAACATCAGGTATACAATATTCAAGTTCAATGTCTGGATTAGCCATTGCATTATTCACTAGTGCTACAACTTTTTCCAGTTTCTCTTTACTTTCTTTTTTTTCCATTTCAATTTTTTCTGGATTATTCACAAGTGCTAGAATTTTTTCCAGTTTCTCTTTAACTTCTTCTATCATTACAGTTTCATCTGGATCATTCAGGAGTACTACAATTTCTTCCAGTTTCTCTTCACATACTTTTTCCATGACTATTTCTCCTAGAATTATATAGCTCATCATTTTCAATGATCAGCATAAAGTATTACTATGATAGAGATACTACGCTAGATGCGCATCTCAATCACACCTCTAGTTCATATTTTATTGTATCAAAAAAACTTAAATTTTTGTATAAATACTTATTATATTATTGAAAGAAAAAGTGTGTAAAAAAGAGATAAGAAGTTTTTAATGATCAAACTACTACTCATTTGCTTCATATATCGTGTATTGTTTATTTTCTACTTTTACATGGGGTGGCAATTTTTCTGCTTCGAAGTAGTCAAATTTGTTGGGGAAAGCCAAATTAAAGGAGCGTTGGATTTTTGCAGGATGTGATATACATCCTACAAACTTTAGCCATGCATATTAAGAAAAAGTATCAGAAAATAAATTCCCTGACCATAAAAACATTTTACTATAATTACTAGTGGTTGGGGCACCTGCTGCCTTATTGGCGATAACCATACTTTGTTTACTAGCATCATATTTAAAGACAGCTGTTAACCATGAAGCTTCTGTTGTAGAGGTTGGACTATAACAAGATGAGTTAGTTTTAGGTGAAGGATATAATGCAACACCATTCAGTGTTCTTAAAATAGCATCTGCACACACTTTGGCTTCAGAGTTCCCTATGTGTCCAGCTTTTGGTTGTCCTGTAGCTTGCGAATCACCGATAATATAAATGCCATTGGCCATTACAGATTCATAGCTCAACGGATTAATGGGTGCCCAGTTTCCATTATTAACTCCTGCTGTAAAGACAATAGGGGCTGCTTTTTGGTTTGGTATAACATTTAAAACGGTTGAATTTAACGTTTTGGATTCATCATTTTCTGTGTATGTTAAAGTTTTAGTACCGTCATCAACAGCTGTGACTGTTGTGCTTGGTTTGTACTCTACACCATACTCTGTAAATTTTGCGCCAAAAGTATCTGCTTCTATCGTGATATTTGCATTGGCATCTAACACATTGACCTTACAGTTGGTAAATCCTTTGACATTTTTGAGATAGTCTGCCACCACACAAGCTCTTTCATAAGGACCAGGAGGACAACGGTAAGGTGCAGCTGGAATGGTCATGGTAAAGGTATCCCCATCAACCATGCCATCAATTTGTTCTTTGAGTAGATTGGTCTGTTCTCCTGCTTTCCAAGCGTGAGGCACTTTAGTGATATCGTAATCATTTACTTTTATAAAGTCCATGCCTGCTGCTAAGACCAATTTGTCATACTTTACACTGTGTCCGTTTGCCAAAGTAAGGTTTTGATTGATTTTATCGACACTCTCTACTGTACTGTGAATCATATTGATACTATATTTACTACTCATATCTCCGTAAGTAAATGATAGGTCAGAGATTGTTTTCTGTCCGTTAAGAACCAAGTTACTTAATATAGGTGATACATATGTTGAATTTGCCTCTATGACAGTTACATCAACACTGCTTCCACCCCACATTTTTAGATACTTTGCACAAGTTGCCCCTGAAAATCCACCACCAACTACCACAATGTGTGGAGTAGTGTTTTCATTTGCCATACTAGGAGTTACTGCAAAAAGTGAGCTTGCGCCTACAAATTTCATAAAGTTTCGTCTTGAATTTGAATGAGTTGTTTTCATTTACTATCCTTTTTTAATCGTTAGTTTTAAGCGTTTTTAGCCAGTTACCGATAAGTATTATCTCTTCACTGGTATATCCATGAGCCTGAGCACTCATAATCGGTTCATCATCTGCAAAGATCTCACTTTCTAGTTCACCCTCACCCGCAATACTGTCCCACTCATTTGTAGAGATTCCATTTGTACCATGACACTGAGCACATTGAGAACCTAAAAGTCTACCTGCGTTAGCGGTGTAATTTGTAGGCAAAAGTATATCTGTAGTGGTATCAGATGAATCTTCGCCATCATCAATACCGTCATTATCGTCATCTGAATCTAAATAATCATCAATACCGTCATTATCGTCATCTGAATCTTCATCATCATGGTCACCATCATTATCATCATCGACATCAATATCATTGTCAATACCATCACCATCAAGATCATTATCGTTATCGTTTATATCGTCACCATCATTGTCAGTGTCATCACCACCATTGTCATTATCCACTTCCCCATCACCATCGTCATCATCATCATAATAATTACTAACAGAGTCATCATCATCATCTTCGTAAACATTTACTAACCCATCATTATCATCATCCAGAGGGTTCTCAAGTTCAACCACAATTGATGTACCATCAACTTGAATGCTCAGTATGTCATCTGACACATGATCTCCATTAGTATCATTGATGTTAGAAGGGTCCATTGCAAGAGGGATGTGACCAAGATCTATATCTGCTGCTGCCGTAAAGAGTGTACCATTGGCATCTGATGTAATCATACCAATTTGCGTAATAACTCTGGTTGTTTCACTATTTTCATTTGTTGTCATGACTAAAGAGCAGCTCAATGTACTGGGAATTTCTATCTCAAATGGATGCTCATCAGTATTGTTATCCGTAGATTTTACTTTATAGTAACTACCATCCTCACAAAATGCTTCTATAAGCGTTCCTGGAACAGTACCACTAATTTTTGATAGGGAATCTGTTGTGATATTAGTTGTATTTACTGTGTCTGTAGTAGATGATCCACCACCACATCCTGCTAAAATAAATGCAGATGCCAAAGCCGAGAGTTTCCATGGAGTTGTTTTCATATCTGTCCTTTTAATTTGTTTATGTGGTAGTTTAACGTGAACAGTGTTACTCAAGTGTTATGAAAGTGTTAGTTAAGTGTTAGCTGAGAGTGGTTCTTGTTTGTAGTATGTAGGTTTTTAAGACTTAAGAATAGTGGGAAACGTAAGATACTTACCTAAAGAAAATATGGGAGCTATAGTCTGATATAGGACTATTCATTTGCTTCATGTATCGTATATTGTTTATCTTCTACTTTTACATATGGTGGTAGTTTTTCTGCTTCAAAATAGTCGTACCCCTCTTTTAGATTTACCCAAAAGTCAAACCACTCACTCTCAGAATATAGAGTCATATTTACATCTGTCATACGGAATGGAAAAACATGCACCTGTACATACTTCTGAGCTTTTTGCAAGGCACCTTCTACCAAAGTATAGATCTCTTCTATCTTCTCATCTGTCATAGCATAACATCCATCAGAAACACAATTACCATGCACCATTAGAAATGAACCTGTACGTTCATGTACACGGTCATACTCGTTGGGAAAGCCCAAGTTAAAAGAGAGGTGGTATTTGCTGTTTGGATTGAGTTGGTACTTTTTTACTTTATAAAAACCTTCTGGAGACTGCCTGTCACCTTCTTGTAATTTAGGGCCAAGATAGCCGGAGTAGGCACATATAAAGTAGTCTTTTAAATGCTGGTACTCTGCCCCGGAGCGTATCCATACTTCCAAGAGTGACTCCTCTTTAAAGATACGTATAAAGACAGGGTCACCCACTTTGGCTGAAAGTAAAACCAGTTTCTCTTCCAGGTTGACATCGATTAAGTTATCTTTGTTCATTGATGCTTCTCTTGCCATGCGATCTTCCTTTGAGATATGTTGCTCTGAAAGAGGTAAAGTGTAAAAAAGAATAAGAGAAAACAACAAAAGAAGATGGACAAGGATGTCAGCTAAGATCAGCCATGCCCTTGTCATCATCTCTATATCTTAGAAATTAAGTTTATGTGTTTTGTTGTATCCGTAAATATCAGGGAATACTAACAATTTACCACTTTGATCCACATAGGTCGTCAGATATGCTGTATGTACAGGCAGTGGCTTTACAATCTTCAGATAATGTGTTTTATAACTGTCATATTTTTCCAGTACATCCTCATACTCATGCGCCGTATAATTCTTAGAGATGTATTCAAGCATATATTTCGGCTTTTCCAATCTTACACAGCCGTGACTGAAAGAACGTTTTTTTCTCTTAAAGAGATGTTTTGTCGGTGTATCATGCATATAGACAGAGTGATGATTTGGGAAAATGAATTTTACACGCCCCAAAGCATTTTTATCAGAAGGTACTTCAATAAATTTAAACGGTACTGGTCCTTTACCGCCTTTATACGCTCTTGCATTGACAGAGTTGAAACTTAATGCCGGTGATTTGAGATTATAATCTTTGCGTATCACTAAACGATGTTTTTTCAAATATCCTGGATCTTTTAATGTATCGGGAATAATCTCATTTCGTGCGATACTGTCCGGTACATTCCATGTAGGGTTCAGTGTGATGTATTGAAGCTTTTCAGAGAAGATAGGTGTCTTATTTTTTTTCGTACCTACGATCACTTTCATTTTTACAGAAGTCTTATCATCTTCGATCACACGGATCTGATACTCTGGTATATTCACCAAGGCATAGGTATCGCCAAGACCCGGCTTCATCAATTTAATTCTCTCTATGTTCAGACGAATTTTATGTTTTGTTTCAGGGTCTTTAGTCATTTTATATTGTGCTATTAATTCATTGAACTGTTTATATTCAGGCACATAAGGTTTGAGTATCTTCCCTATGCTCTGCCCTCCTTTAAGTTTCATCATGATGTCTGAATCGCTGACCTTTTGAGGGTAGGTTCCATAGCCAACGATTGTTTTTTCATCTTCTTTTACTGTTTGAGATGGATCAATGATACACCCATTGGCAAGGTTATTGGTATAAGCAACGAGTAACTTAGACATAAGTTTGGAATTTTCACTCTCTTTCACCGTCTCATACAATGCCTGCTGATTACAAATAGAAGCATATTTATCTGTTTCCAGTATCAATAAAAACTCATTTTTCTGAGAGGATCTCCAACCTTCAGCATCTGGCGTTCCTACACATCCACTCAATATCATGGCAGATATCCCCGAAAGTATTAACATCATAAATTTTTTCACTATAAATCCCCTCAATTTAAATTCAAAAAATAATATACAATAATTTTGTCATATTTATGTCACAACAATACTAATTTTCACTACTGCCCCTAGTAGATACATCTTTAGCACAACTGTAAGCACTTGAAAATGCCCACTGAAAGTTATATCCCCCAAGTCTTCCTGTTACATCCAAGACTTCCCCTATAAAGTAGAGTCCATCTTCTTTCTTACTCATCATTGTACTGCTATCTACTTCAGATGTCTCCACACCCCCCTTAGTAACCTCCGCTTTAGCGTAACCAAATGTCCCTGCCGGAGCAAGGCTATAGTGACTTAAATTTTGAAGCGTTTCCAGTTCCTGTTTTGTAAGCTGATGAAAAGGTTTATCTTCAAGCTTAAATTGTAACAAAAATGCCTTGCTAACACGCTTTGGCATAGGCAAGAGTGAAGATATCTGTTTTTTGCTTCCCTGTACACTTTTCCAGGAAAAGTTTGGCAAGAAATCGATCTCTATCTTTCCCTTTTCCCAGTACAGAGATGCATCCAAAACAGCAGGTCCGCTCATACCCTTATGTGCAAACAGTAAAGCACCTTCACAAACATCCTCTCCAACGTGTATCTTCACATCTGTAGAAACCCCGGAAAGTTCTTTAAAAAAGAACTGATCTTTTTGTACAGTAAAACCTACCAGTGCAGGTGCAGTCTTCACCACCGTATGTCCAAATGACTCAGCGATCTCATAGCCTATACTGCTTGCACCGATCTTAGGAAAACTCAACCCGCCCGAAGCGACGACCACCGCTTTTGCTGTATATGTTTTTTTATTTGTCTTCACATAAAAGACATCATCACGCTTCATGACTTCTAAGACTTTCTCAGAGATGCAAAGTGTTTGTTTTTTACTCTCTTTTAAAAAAATATCCAACAACTCTTTAGCTGAGTCTTTACAAAAGTACTGTGTTTCTTTTCTGAGTACAGGGTGTAGATTTTGTCTCTCCAGCCATCTCAGAAGTGCTTTTTCATTGAATTTTTTTAAGGATGGTTGTACAAAGTTTTCATCTCCAAGGAAGTACTGTGTTCCCATACGCGTATTGGTGATGTTACATTTACCTCCACCAGAGACCAGTATCTTCGCACCTGGTTTGGGGTTGGACTCTATGATAGTAGCAGTATTTTTAGGGAGTAAAGATGCAAGCATCAGTGCACTTGCTCCTCCCCCTATAATGATGATTTTATGATCCATGAAGCGTATTATATCTTATTAATATGGCATCTAAAATACAACTACACATAAAGTACACATAGCACTCACTACAATAGCCATAAAAAAGGTCTTTTGATGCCAAATTTAAAAAAAATGATTGCTACCTCATTCCTCATTGCAGCTGTCAGCTCACTCTCCTATGGAGCGGAGAAGTATGATACAAAGGCATTACGAACCGTACAAAAACTGTGTACTTCCTGTCATGGTACACCATTTTATATGGCTAAACAGATAGACGAGGATGATTGGGAATTCTATTTTGAGACTTCGGGAAAACTTGAAAAGATACACAAAGAGAAACCTGAAGCACTCACAAGTCTTAAAAGTTCACTTTTCAAAAAACGTAAAGAACGTATCATGAAATTCCTCATAGACAACTCCAAATATTCCGGTGCGGTCAATGGATGTGATGCAAACTTCTGTGGAACCGTTCACTAGAAAACATTCATTCATATTTTTTGTGCTATAGTATAAAAAAATATGGATGAGATCATGTTAAAACCGCTTTTTACATCTTTATGCATTTTTTCATTTTCACACGCAAGTCTCTTTACTATTACAGATCAACAAGGCAATATTGTTCATAGCACACAAATCGAACATACAGAAAATGCCTTTCTCAACCAAAAAGCCACAGAATATTCACTTCAAGCCATCTATGATGAACTGCATCGAGCAGAGTATCTTGCACGTATGGCTGAGGCTGCACGTCTAAGGGCCCAACGTATCGCGAAGGCACAAGAAGAGGCAAAAAAAGTAGGAAAAACCTACCAAATTTCAGAAATAGACAAACAAAAACTCTTAGAAGATGCCAAGTACTTCAAAGGGGGGAAATATGTTTGGGGCGGCACAACGCCTGAAGGGTTTGACTGCTCTGGTTATGTACAATATCTTTACAAAAAACATAACATAAACCTGCCCAGAACCGCATGGCAACAATCAAAACAAGGTCAGGTCATAGAGAAACACAAGCTGCAAAAAGGTGATCTTCTCTTCTTTCTTACGGACAAGAAAAGAGGCATCCCCATCACACATGTGGGCATCTACATAGGAAATGGCAACTTCATCCATGCCGCTTCTAAAAAGAAAGGCATCATTATCTCACCTCTTACACATGGTAGCTATGCCGAAA
>Ga0209013_10005889_pt1 | contig 10478 bp, 12 predicted proteins | sample Cruoilmetagenom2_FD_187291 | JGI IMG/M metagenome (GOLD analysis project Ga0209013, IMG submission 187291) | Oil polluted marine microbial communities from Coal Oil Point, Santa Barbara, California, USA - Sample 2 (SPAdes) (version 2) | ecosystem: Environmental > Aquatic > Marine > Oil seeps ...
TCCTTTTTATCAGCAGGGTGGAGACATGGTGCGTGTTGGTGGAATGGATTTCGTATGTGAACCAAAGGCCGGGGCCGGTCGACGGATTTCGGAAATGACACTGGATAGCGGGACACCAGTGGATGCCAGCAAGACATATAAAGTTGCCGGTTGGGCCACAGTAGGCAGCAAGGCACCCGGCCCACCTATTTGGGATGTGGTCGCTGAATACTTGAGAGACAGGAAAACCGCCGATTTCAAACGTCTCAACACCCCGGTTCTGAAAGGTGTTGGAGAAAACCCTGGATTGGCGGACTATGATGTTTCAAGCTGAGGAGAAATAAAATGAAACGCCGGTTCATGAGAGACGGATTGAAAACAATACTGATAGCGGCCTTCATGTTTGCATTCGGTTTAGTACTTGCTGAAGAAGCCACAGAAGCTGACGGCAAGCCGTTTGCCGAGGCACACGTCGTATTGCAGTTGGGTGATAGTGATGCTGAAACCCAGGCGCGGGTGCTCAATGTTGCCAATAACCTGATCAAACACTACGGTGGCCCGGATTTTGTCGATATTGAAATCGTTGCCTATGGCCCCGGACTCTCTCTCTTATATCCCGACAATGCGAATGCAGCGCGTATTTCCAGCTTGCTGGTCAACGAGATTAAATTTATCGGCTGTATGAATACCGTGGACACGATCACCAGGAAAACGGGTAAAAAGCCGGACCTGATCCCTGCAACAATACCTGTAAAAACCGGTGTGGCGCACCTGGTTGAAAGGGCGGGCCAGGGATACGTTGTTATCCGTCCGTGACCGGCAGGTGACCACTCAACTCGGCAAGGCAGCGGCGGGCATTTGCAACAAGTTCTTTTACCCGCGCTGGCTCTGCTGGAATGTCCTCAACCCCATTGCGCAGGTCTTCCGATATTAACGCCTCCACGCCGAGCTCCTTCATCGCCTGAACGGCAGAAGCCAAGTGCCGCAAATACTCTTCGTACTCAATAGTCAGTTGGCCCTTGATGCGCGTAGCAAGCTCAAATACGTGGATGTTACTCATCCCGACAAGAGCCACGACTGGAAATTCCAGAACCTGCTCCAGCGCCTTGCAGGTCAAGTGATCCGGATCGGCGTTATACAAAGACATACCACGAATTCGCCGGATATTGTTGGCAAAGGGTGAAATCTCGCCCCGCAATTTGATATGCATGCCCAGGGCATAGGCATCTGCACCTTGCTCTTCAATAAACTGGTTATATTCCGCCCAAAATTGCTTGTGTGATCTCTGTTGTGGTCCAACATACATGGATTTCAGGCAATGGTAGATTTCGTGATCGATAACAAACTCAAGGTAATCTCCAGACCGGAGCTTAAAGTCACGCGGAATATGCTGAATGGCTTCTGGCGGAAGACTCAAAAGGTGCTGTGATGCCGTGTTCGAATCAGCTGCAATCTTGAGCGGGTCGATAGTCAGTACGCAGACATGCTCCTGCCAGCCGAGAGGGTCATCCGCCTTGAACAGGGCAGCGGAGGGCGCCTGGTACCGCAACATGCTTATAATGCGTTCAAAGCTGACAACCATCAGGTCCTTGCGCAGCTCTGGTGGGTGTTCATAGTCCAGGCTTGCGGGCTGAAAGCCCAGCACAAGATCAAGGGCCACCATGTCCGCCGGAAATTCAACACCACCTTCCAGGTTCAATATCAGTATTTCCGGATATTGGATCCTGTAGTATTGGAGCTTCTTTTTAAGGAGGGCTTGTAGATGGTTGTTTTCTGAAGCTTGGTAAGCTTCATTTTGCGCATTGGAGCCGGATACTGATGCAACAACGGTCAAACAAAGCGCAATACAGACAAGAAATCTTTTCGCACTCTGCAACATCAGCCAACAACCCGTTGTCAGAAGTCTTGATTATACCAAAACAACAAAATTCATAAGGCGAATATAGTTTGATTGTTCGGCTGGTTCCGGTGTGTTACCTCAAAACGGCTTAGGCTGTAATTCTTCTGTGGTCGCCCTGATGAAACCGTATTTTTCATATATGGACTGCGCATCTTCAGTACCGAGATAGGCCAGATAGCGGGCCGCGTTTTCTGCATTACGCCCGTTGGTCATGATACCGATGGCATAGTTGACCTTATCCTGTTTGTTCAGTGGCGCCGGTATGGCTACGCCATCGATGGGGCGACCCTCTGCTTTTGCATGGACCACCTCGGTCGTCCAGACGATCCCTACATCGGCTTCACCTTTTTCAATCCGGTCAGGTGTCTCGCGGTGGTGGCGTGAAGTGAACCAGGTCTTACCGTCGACGGCCCAGCAGCTACGGCACTCGGCACCGCCGGTGACTTTTTCGTACAAGCCGAGGTCTTTGAGCATTTCACTACCGTAAAATTTGAAAATCCCTTCCGTCAACGGGTTGGGATGCGACTGCACCAGGTCGTCTCTGCCTAAATCCTCCGGACCTGAGATGCCCTTCGGGTTTCCGTCCGCTACCATCAGTTCCAGCTTATTGTGAATGTAGATAATGTGCTCATTCATCAGGCCTTTGCCGTTCAGTTTTTTAAGATGGCCGATATTCACGCTGGCGAAAATGTCCGGGTTCATCGCAGTGGGTTGACCTTCAATTTCACCCTGCTTGAGCAACTGGCCTTTAAGAATCTGCCCAGGCGGAATGGTCTCAACATAAACGGTTTTGATGTCGGGGTTTTTTGCCTGGAAATCGGTGATTAGTTCCTGCATAACCATGAATTGATTACCGGCAAGGTACATAACCAGTTCAGCTGTATAGGAGTTTTCAATCGAACCGTATTCAACCTCACTACCGGCATGAAAAGTCCGGTAGTCGTTTCCATGTCCGGCATCGCCGGATTTTGCTGCGACAGGGTTAATCGTTCCTGCTAATAAAAGAGCGCAAAGCGCTTTAACATAAATTCTCATGGGAGAGCTCCTTTCTTATTGTTGATTTTGGAAGTAAGCGGATTGCTTAGATCTTGACGTATTGCCAGTCGTCTTGCAGTCGCTCAACCACCCTGTCAAGCGCGGTGTATCCGGGAACGGCTTGGGGTACAAGCTTTACTTCAACACCCTTTTCTTCCAGACGCTCGATGGCTCTGGAACAGGCATAAAATATGACCTGTTCACTGGCCAGGGCGCTGATCTCTTCGGCAAATGGAGTCACATCACTGCGTAATAGATCCAAGCCCTGCTCATTGGCCACAACTTCAACCTGTCGTGGTTTGCCGGGTTCGGCTGTGGAGAGCAATTCCTTTGCCTGTTGAAGCGCACGTTTCATTTGCGCCGGGTCACCGCTGACCACGTGGAGAATGTAGTTTTCCATGGCTGCAATGGCCTGGGGATTGGTGGTAGACGCTAAGCCACCCGGGTTTGGGTCCTGGTCAAAAACCCTGGGGATTAGCAGACCAGTAGTAATACCCAGGAACAGCAGCATGGAGGCTGCTATTGCCATGCCGAGCATACTGTTGGGAGTTCGGTGCTTGGTTAGCCGTCGACCCGGTTCCGGCACATCCCGGTAAGCGTGTTTTACCAGCTCTTTCAGCTTACGCTGCTGGCACAATCGCTGGTCAAGTTCGGCAGACTGCTCGGCAGCGCCAAACAGCTGGGTTTTTTCTTCAGAGTCCAGCTCCCCGTCCACAAAGGCGTTGAGTTGTTCTTCAGATATGTGGTCGTCTTTGTTCATTTGACTCTCTTGATGTTAACTGCCGGCCTCGGCATCTCGCGAGGTTTGATATCGGTCAGGTGATCACGAAGTGCGCGCCGGCCACGACACAGGCGACTCATGACGGTTCCAACCGGTATGTCCAGAATTTGGGCCACGCTCGCATACGAAAACTCTTCCAAATCTACCAGGGTAATGACCTGGCAATGGTTTATCGGCAGCTTCTGTACTGCCTCGCGCACCTTTTGCACCAATTGCTGTTCACCCGCCTGGTGTTCAGGGGTCGTTTTATCAACGATCTCCAGATTGTCACCCGACAGGAACTCCCGCTTGGCCCGCCGGTAATCGGTCAGGCAGTTGGCCAGAATTCTGAATAACCAGCCCTCCGCTGCCGCGAACTCCCTCAACTGTTTCTGGTTACTCAGTGCTTTCAATAAAGTCTGTTGTACCAGGTCGTCTGCCAGGTGGGGGTCACTCGTCCAGGCATAAGCCATGCGATACAAGCGCTCCCTGTTATTTACAACCAGTCTCTTGAATGCCCTGCGCTGGCTAATTCCGAATAGTTTTTTATAAGCCATTAAATATAGCCCTATAGTTTTTTTGCTGCCTGGATATAAGACGTAAGCATGTATTGGTTTATTCCATTTTTTTCGGTGAACTTGAAATATAAGGGATTATTTTTCGCAGTTCCAACGTCTTTACTTTTTGAAACCGTGATCAATGGTTGAATTGCGGACGATAAAACCAGCAGAACATAGCTGGTTACAACCCAGGAGGTCATTATGAAAATTCGTAGCTTTATTGGTTTGACGAGCAGCCTTGTACTGCTGTGTTCGCTACTTACAGCGGGGCCGTTAATGGCCCAGGAAGAGAAACCTTTTGCAGAGCAGAAGTTCGTTCTGCAGATCAGTGATATGGATCCGGCAAAACAGACACTGGTGCTGAATGTCGCCGGTAACATCCTGAGGGCTTACGGACAGGACCAGGCTGACGTCGAGATAGTGGCGTTCGGGCCCGGGTTGAGGCTGCTGTTTGAAGAAAACAGCAATAGCGAGCGTATCGATGGCCTGGCTGGCAGCGGCGTACGCTTTTTTGCCTGCAATAACACCATCAATAACATGTCAAAGACACTGGGTGTGCCTGTCAAAGTCAACTCACACGCCTCATCCGGCAAGGGTGGCATTGTCCGGATCAAGGAACTGACCGATCAGGGTTACCTGCTGGTCAAGCCATAACCAGAATAAATAACCATTTATAAGACCTAAAATATTGGTAGGGAGAGTTGTAATAATGAATATACATAATTTCAGAAAACAAATAGTAGCGGGATCCGCGTGTGTGGGATTGTTGTTGTCATCAGTCAATGCGTTTGGAGCCAACTGGCTTACCTTACAGGGCACGGAGCCGGAGGGTGCGGAAAGACTTGCAAAGGTGTGGGGCTTTGTCCAGGTCCAGTATCAGGATGATAGTAGTGATCCAAATCCGGCCGGTGGATACATCCCGCCCAAACTGATAGCTCCGGACTGGGACTCGCAATCGGCATTTAATGTGAACCGTGCCAGGATTGGTGTCCGTGGTGTGGCAATGCCGCTGGATCAGAAAATCAATTATTTCCTGTTGATGGAAATGGGCAACAACGGAATCACCGAACCGGGTGACTCCTTCGTCAAGGCAACGGATGCAAGTGTCACTTTCAATCATTTCAAAGGTGCGCGAATCAGGGCTGGTTTGTTCAAGTACCCGGGTGCAGAAGAAGGCATGCAGGCCATCCATGTGTTCGATTACATCAATTTCACCTGGGTGACGGCACAGATGATGCTGGAACGTTTCCCGAACAGGAATTACACGGCCAACATCCCTGCCCAGCCGATTCCACCTGAAATCCCATTTAACGGGTTTGAACACGGTGTTGGTGCATTCAGGGATGTCGGTGTACAGATTTTTGACTGGTTTAACGTAGGTAAGGACTGGGAGATTTCCTATGCCGCCATGGTCGGCAATGGTAATGGTCTCAATTTTTCAGACAACGACGACAACAAGGATATTTACCTGTATGCGTCGACTGAAAAAGTATACGGCGGTAAAGGACCGCGGCGCCAGGGGCTCAAGATATTTGCCTGGGCTCAAAGCGGTACCCGTACCGCAGACCTGACCAATGACGGGATATACAACCCGGCAGAATATGATCGCGACCGATATGGATTCGGTGCCAAATACTTACGCAAAGGCATACGTGTTACCGCAGAATATATGGTGGGTGAGGGAATGATCTGGCAGGCTCCACACAATCCCAGTTTCGGAATCGGGCCGGGCCAGGGCAATCCGAACGCTCCGGGAAACGGTGCTTATGCTGATGGCAAGGGCTTCTACATAGAAGGGGGTTATCGATTCCCGGGGACCAAATGGGAGGTCGATCTGCGCTACGATCAATACAACCGGTTGGATGGTGATCGCTTTCAGATCGACTTCGATCGCACCACGGTGGGTGTGCAGTACTTTTTCAACCCAAGGGTTCGGGCAGCATTCAACTATGAGTTTCGTGGTGCAGATGCACCCAACTTCTCATCCGGTGCCGGCCCCAATGCCAATGTAGCGGGTATTGGTGACCGTATTGGTGTGCAGATCACAGCGATTTGGTCACAGTAATCACCTTGCGGAACATTAACGCAATACCGCCTGTCACCCGGGCAACACAGCCCGGGTGTTCATTTTATGCCTTTTGGATTTAGAGCCTAAAGAATGGACAAGGTCGGCCTCACAAACATCGTGCATCCTTTCCCCAGATGGCGTGCAATCGTTTTGATTCTACTTCTGTTAACCACGTCCAACACACTGGCGATGGAAAATGACAGCCGTGATCCGCGTGAGTTTTTTTTCACCCAATCATTCGGTGACTTGCCGGAAGAGTTACAGACAGCTCGGGCGCAGGGGAAGCAGGGCATTTTATTGTTTTTTGAGGCGGAAGGTTGTCCGTATTGTTTGGCCATGCTCAAGCGGGTATTCAATCAAAAGCAGGTACAGGACTGGTATCAGGAGCACTTTTTAAGCATTGCCATAGATATTCATGGCGATGTAGAAATCAAGGATTTCGATGGTATTACCCTGCCCTCAAAGGTGTTTTCAGAGCACCGAAAGGTTTTCATGACGCCATTGATATCATTTATCGATCTTGATGGCATTGAAATCTACCGCCATTTGGGAATGGTGAAAACCCCGGAAGCGTTTCTTGTGATGGGCGAATATATTGTCGGCAAGCATTATTTCGACACAGAGTTTAATGTCTTCGCGAAAAAGCAGGGGCTGTTCCAAGCAGAGGACATACTGAAAACACCAGCGGAAGAAGGCTCAACCAGGCACCGGTATAAAAAAGAATAACGCTACACTGCGCTGAGAACCCGCCGCGCAGCTTATGCATTCAAAACAGGCAGGTTCGTCATACCGGACTTGATCCGGTATCCATTTCTCACACTTGGGCAAGATGGACCCCGGATCAAGTCCGTGGTGACACTTCTGGAGAAGAAAAATGATGGAGTGGGAGCCGGTATACAAGGTGGCCATGCTAAGTTTCCTGATAGCAATGGTATTCGGGGCCGTGGTCAACAAGACTAATTTTTGTACCATGGGTGCGGTCAGCGATTGGGTAAATATGGGTAGCAAGGATCGTTTGCGTGCCTGGTTACTGGCTATCGGGATCGCGATTCTGACGACCCAGGCAATGCAGTTTAAAGGCATAATCGATGTTAGCGAGGCCATCTACCTGACTCCGAATTTCGGCTGGCTGGGATACTTGTTGGGTGGTTTTATCTTCGGGGTCGGCATGACCCTTGCTTCCGGTTGCGGGCAGCGCACCCTGGTCAGGGTCGGAGGTGGAAACCTGAAATCCCTGGTAGTTATGATTCTTCTTGGCTTGACCGCTTATATGACCATGCGTGGCCTGCTTGCGCTGGTCAGGGTAAACGTCATTGAGGTGACGAATATCGACCTGGCCTCGAAAGATATCGTTAACCAGGGTATCGGGACCCTCATCAGCAGCGTGCTGGGTGTGGAGAACAGCACATTGGTTAGTCGTATTGTCGCCATGTTTCTTGGTGGTGGATTGGTTGTTTATGCATTTCTTGGAAAAGAATTCAGGCGTAGTTTTGACAACATCCTGGCGGGAGCAGCCATCGGCCTGATAATACCCGCCGGCTGGTATGTCACCGGCGTGGTCGGTTTCGATGACTTTGATCCGGTGCGTCTTGAGTCGTATACCTTTATCGCACCAATCGGTCAGGGACTTATGTATCTACAGACATTCACCGGATCAACCATTAATTTCGGTATTGCAGCGGTCGCCGGCGTGATACTGGGATCGTTCCTATACGTAATTTTCACCGGTAAATTCAGACTGGAAACCTTCAGTGACCGTGGCGACATGATCCGTCACATGCTGGGTGGAGTGTTTATGGGTTTTGGTGGTGTGCTTGCGCTCGGCTGCACGATTGGTCAGGGGGTGACCGGTATGTCCACGCTGGCACTGGGTTCCCTGTTGTCACTATTCAGTATCGTATTTGGCAGCGCCTTAACCATGAAAGTAGAGTATTACAGAATGGATGATGAAGGCTTTTTCAGTGCCTTGCGCCAGGCGTTGATGGACATGAGACTTTTACCTGTCGCACAAAAAAAGGGATGAACCAAGCGGTCCAGCCCTTCGATTGATCGATAGCAAGTGCGGCTTCACACCGCGTAATTAATAGTGCTGCAGTGTTAACCGGTTTTACGAATCAGGTAGGTCCAAACGCCATCTGCATCGCTCTGTTCTACCAGTTCATTACCGGTCGTGCGGCAAAAAGCAGCAAAATCAGCCACGGAGCCCGGGTCCGTAGAATAGACCTCCAGGGTCTGACCGCCGGTAAGTGATTTCAGCGCTTTTTTAGCTTTAAGAATAGGCAATGGGCAATTCAGGCCCTTTGCGTCAAGTACTTGGTCTGCCATAAATATTTTCCTTAAGTCGTTTGTTCAAAAAATCAGATAAACAGGTTGATATGGCTCTGGGTCGCCACTTCGATATAAGTTGCTGCGCCGCCGATTTCCACGCCGTCAATCAGGTCTTCCTGGCCATACTCAAACAGATCCAGGGTCATCTGGCAGGCAATCATGCGTACATCGGCCTCAACGGCAAGGTCACGGAGCTCAGGAATCGATGCAACGCCTTTTTTCTTGATCAGGTTTTTCATCATCTTGGATGCGGCAGCATCAACACCCGGAATGGCCGATACGATATTCGGCATACCCATGTGCATACCCATCATGGGCATCTTCATGGCCGGGTTACCCAGCGAACTGATTTGCAGGCTAAGGTCTTTCATTAACAGGTTCAAACCGTAAAAGGTGAAGAACATGGTGACTTCAAGGCCCATCGCAGCTGCGGTAGTGCCGAGTATGAAAGGCGGATAGGCCCAGTCAAGGCTGCCCTTGGTGACGATAATCGACATGGTATTGGTATCAATGCCGGGGTTAACTTGCGGGCTGTTCATATCTGCTCCGTTGCTCATGATAAAAAACCTTCTCTTGTTAGGAGGTTAGGGCTTCTCAGTATATATAAACTTAGTTTATTAAGGAAATCGAATATTCTAAATACAGAAGAACTTGAAATAAGCTTAAATCTTTCAAAGCGTGAAACCCAAACACACACCTAAAGCGACAGCTGATCAAACTCTCCCAGGTTCATCAGAAACTTTTGTGCGGCAAAATTGACACTGGCTTTATCAGTGGCTTCGGAAAGGTGGCGCACACTTTCGGCAATGGCGAGCCACCAGCGCATATGATTGGCACTAAGTTGAGCGGCCACGGGGATGAGATCGTGCATGGTGCTGAAATTACGGGCGGCTGCCTCCTTGATGTTGAGCAAGCTTTTGAGGTCCAGGTCACTGCTATGCAGCTTCGCAAAAAGGAGCTTCACACGCTTTGGATCCAGGTCCAGCGACTGGGTGCTGGCTGGCTCCGCGTTTTCTTCGAGTAGCGCAATATCCATATGGCTCAAAATCCCTCGCAGTGCCCCACGCAGACTTTGACGCAGTTCGTTTTTCCGGTCGCGCTCCAAACGACGCTGGATCAACGAAAATAATCCCACAAGAAAAAACCCCTCCAGACAAAACCCGATCAGTTCCGGCAGTAAGCTTGTCTGAAACGCCCCTTCGTTGCCGGCCTCAAGGAAAACGTATAGAAAATAGAGTCCAGCTATGCCAAACAGGATCAATGGTGTAAACAACAACAGTCGTTTCAACTCACTGATCCTCTTCAGGAAGTGCCAGGGCGGAAACTACGGCAGCAATCTTGCGTGCTTCTGCCCGGGTCATATCCAATGGTACATTCTGGATGTAAACCACCAGGTCCTCTCGCAATGGCACCGGAAAAATGTCGTGGGGGCTTCGCGGTGGGTCCAATGCCAGCTCTTCCCTGGCTTGAGCCTGGCCCGGTGTATCGCGATCGGCGACCATTACTGCTTCCTGCTTTTCACCTTCAATACTCTGAAAATTGCCGGGGTCTGAGGTCCAGGACAAGAAATCTTTCAAGGCACTGGTAAGACGCTCGTTATAGAGCTGTATGGTTTCCGGACGGATAGTTGAGCCCTGTAACTTATGAAACCGTGAACACAACTCATCTACGTCCAACAGTCGCAAGTCGATGCGCTCGTGTGATTTCAATTGTACGAGCAGGTGTTCTGCTGCAAGTTTGCGTGACCGCGCTGTTGCCGGCTTGGTAATACCGGTAACCGCACCCTGCCGCAGGAACTCAAGAAAAGCCTGTTGTGAATAGTCTTTGGCAGTCATTTTGTGATCAAAA